>Ga0210396_10005812_pt1 | contig 11857 bp, 6 predicted proteins | sample IncBWH17OmetaG_FD_155466 | JGI IMG/M metagenome (GOLD analysis project Ga0210396, IMG submission 155466) | Forest soil microbial communities from Barre Woods Harvard Forest LTER site, Petersham, Massachusetts, United States - Inc-BW-H-17-O ...
TGAAATTTGTCACTGGATCCATGCTCTGCCTGAACATTCTGCAGTGCACGTTGAATCCGAGTCAGCTGCTTTCACCCGCGATGGACGTTTACCTCGTTCAATAACTTCGATGAGCACGACTCTCGACCGACCTTTGACGCCTGAGGCAATCGCCGCGCAGTCACCGCAACAACGGGGCGGGCTGCTCGAGCGATCGCCTGCACTTGTCGCCGTTACGTCGATTGACGGTCGCATTATGCTGGCGAACCGGGCGTGGACCGATCTCTTAGGCCACGCCAGCGAACTCGTGCTCGGTCGGCTCGTGTCGCATTTCGTCCACACTGATCACGCCGCGGCGTTTACCGCGATGCTGAGTGAGTCGGCCGAAACGGGCGCCCCGCGCAGTCTGGATGCGCCTATCCGCTGCCGCGACGGATCGCACAAATGGTTCTGCTGGCAAGTCCGCCGCGACGGGGACCGCAGCCTCTACGCCATCGCCTTTGACGTTTCAGAGCGTAAAGAGGAAGAACAACGGACGGAGCGTCGGGCCTACGTCACCTCGTTGCGGGCGGAAATCTGGGCTCCATTCGCCCGGCCTTTTTCACCCGTCTCGATCTTTGAGGCCTGGGCCAACGTCCTGGCCAAATCGCTCGAGGCGCTCGAGGTCGGCATTTGGACGGTCGACGAGCGGCGGCCTGACCCCGTGTTCGGGGCGGCCTCTCAGAACCCAAAGGCAGGCCAGTCGCTGCCGTTCTTTGAACTCTTGATCGACGAAGTGCGGCAGGTACGCAGCAAAAAAGTTCCCAGTGCCTTTGTCAGCACTGGCGACGTTCCGGCCGAGAATGTGCTCGAAAAGATTATTCGCGGACGAGGAATCACAGGCGTTTTGCTGTATCCGATTATTTTTCAGGATCGCGTGGTCACGATTGTCGCCGCCTGCTTTGCCCGCGCAATTCGAGATGTCGACACATTTACGCTCGAAAAGGCGGCCGTCGAAATCGGACCGGCCCTCGGCTTTTTGCGGCAGCACGAAGTCCTGGCCGACTCGAAGCGGGCCCACGATGCGCTCGTCCGCTTTTCACCGGCCGCCATCTGCGCGGTCGACCGCGAAGGTAACGTCACCCGTTGGAACCCGGCGGCGGAACGCCTCTTCGGTCGCACCGCCGCCGAATCCATCGGCCGCCCGCTGGCGATCGCCCGCGGGGCCGAACGCGAAGTCCTCGATGCTTCTTTGCGCGGAGCCTTGGCCGGCCAGGCGACGGCCCATGTCGAAACCAAGGCGCAGACGCAGAGCGGGCAGACTCTCGAAGTCGCGATGTCCGTCTCGCCGCTGTGCGGGGCCGAAAAGACCGTCGAAGAGACGGTGATCCTGCTCGCCGACCTCACCGACCGGAAGCGGGCCGAGCGTCGACTGGCGCTTGGGCATGCTCTCTCGCGGCTGCTCGCCGATCCCGAATCGAACGAACAAGCTCTCGGCACGGTTCTGTCGGTGATCGCCACGCATTTCGGCTACAGCTGCGGCGAATTTTGGTCGGTCGACACCGAGACCACGAACCTCCGTCTGGCAGCGACCTGGAATGCAGTCTCAACGCTGGCAGCCGAGTTCGCGAGTCAGACGCAAAACTGGGAGACGGGCGAGCCGACCGATCTGGCGAAAACGGTGCTGCGTCACGGCAAGCCGCGGTGGTTTGGCAAGCTCTCGACAGACCGCGCGATCGACCGAGTCGGCCTCGCAGCGCGCTGCGGCCTCGACGCCGTGCTGGGCATTCCCGTGCTCTCCGGAACCGACGCCGATGCGAGCGCGAGCGGCGTCCTGCTCTTCTTTGCGGACCAGATCGCCGAGCCGGACGAACAATTCCTCGGCTGCCTCACGGCGATCGGCGAACAGGTGGGATCGTTCCTCTCGCGCGTGCGGCTGCAGCATACACTGCAGGATGTCGTCGAGAAGCTGCGGCAGGCCGAAAAGATGGAGTCGGTCGGGCGCCTGGTGGGGGGCGTTGCGCACGACTTCAACAATTTGCTGACCGTCATCCTGGGTTACGGCGAAATGGTGCTGGGGGAAGTTCCCAAGGACGCGCCGATGCACGAGCTGCTGACGGAGATTGTCGAGTCGGGCAAACGCGCATCGGGCCTCACCCGTCAGCTTTTGGCGTTCTGCCGCAAGGAAATCTACAACCCGGTCGTGCTCGACCTCAACGCGTACGTCGAGGGGATGGAGAAGATGCTGCGGAGGCTCGTCGGCGAATCGATCGAGCTGAAAACCGAGCTCACTCCCGATTTAAGTCATGTCCAAGCCGATCCCGCTCAAATTGAGCAAGTCGTGATGAATCTGGTTGTCAATGCCCGGGACGCCATGCCGGCCGGCGGACAGATTACGATCGAGACCAAAATGGTTCAGCTCGCGCGCGGCCAAAAGATCGCCCCGCACGCGACTCCCGGATCCTACGTGCTCCTGGCCGTGCGCGATACCGGCTGCGGCATGGACGAGTCGACCCGTGCCCGCATTTTCGAGCCCTTTTTCACGACAAAAGGGGCCGGAAAAGGGACCGGGATGGGACTCGCCACCGTTCAGGAAATCGTGCGGGAATGCGGCGGCCAGATCGCTGTCGACAGCCAGCCCGGCCACGGTTCGACCTTCCAGGTCTATCTGCCGCCCGTCACCAGTGGCCTTACTGCGTGGGAGGTCGACGCCGCTCCCCAGGCCATTCCGCGAGGGAATGAAACGGTTCTCGTGGTTGAGGATGAGGTGACCGTGCGTCGGCTCATGGCGCGCTTGCTGCGAATCCAAAACTACCAGGTCCACGAAGCGAGCAACGCCACCGAAGCGCTCGACCTGCTTCGCAAGTACGCGAGCAAGATTAACCTGATGGTTACCGACGTCGTCATGCCCGATATGAACGGAGTCGCACTGGCCGAACGCGCGCGAGCCCAGCTGCCTAAGCTTAAGGTGCTCTACGCGTCCGGTTACCGCGACGGTGAGCTGCGGCGACTGGGAATGCCCGACCTGGGACTGGCCTTCTTGCAAAAGCCCTTCACGACTTTCGACCTGGCGACTAAGGTCCGAGAGACCCTCGACGGTTAAAGGCGTCGCGGGTCGTCATTGCCCAACGAATCGACCGTTCGAATAACGGACCGATCGCAGTCTCCGCAGCCTTCGCATTAGAATGTGCTGAGGACGCGCGCCCGACGATTCCATCGCGCGTATGCTCGCGAGCCCGTGCGCGACGTTGCAAACTCGGCCCAGCAGGACGACTGCGAAAAAGCAATGTTCGAACTCCCACCCGCAATCGACGGCCCTTCTGCCTGGTATGGTCATGACGTGTCCCGGCAATCCGACTGGATCGAGACGCTCACAGCGGACGAGGTGGCCGAGGTGGAGTCGGCCGCCCGCCGATTTGAACATGCCGAACCGGAGTGGGACAGATTGAGGCCCGTCGATTTTCCGGTGCCCACGCTCAGTCGCCGTCTGGGCGCGATTCTCCAGCAAGTGATCGCAGAGCGGGGATTCGTGCTTTTGCGCGGGTTGCCGATCGAGCACTGGGGACGGCGGTTGTCGGCGGTCGCTTTCCTGGGCCTGGGTCTGCATTGCGGCCGTCTGCGTCCACAGAATGCCCGCGGCCATTTGCTGGGACATGTGAGGGACGTGGGTCTAAGCAGTCGCGATCCGCACGTGCGCATTTATCAGACCAAAGAGCGGCAGAACTATCACACCGATTCGTGCGACATTGTCGGCCTGCTCTGCCTGCAACCGGCAAAGGCCGGTGGACTGTCGAGCCTGGTCAGCTCGGTCACCATCTTTAACGAAATGCGGAAGCGGTGTCCCGAACTGGCACAGGTCTTATTCGAGCGCATCGAGACCGACCGTCGCGGGGAAGTGCCGGCCGGGCAGAAACCTTTCTTCTCTGTACCCGTTTTCAATTGGCACGCAGGACTGCTTTCGGCCATTTACCATCGGATGTATATCGAGTCGGCACGCCGATTTCCGGAAGTTCCACCGCTGACCGCCGAGCAGACGCAGGCGCTTGACCTGTTCGACGCGTTGGCCAACGATCCGGCCTTGAATTTCCAGATGGGATTTCAGACGGGCGACATTCAGCTCGTCCATAACCACACGCTGCTGCACGACCGCACCGCCTTCGAAGACTGGCCCGAACCCGACCGCAAACGTCATCTCCTGCGGCTCTGGGTGGCCCCGGAGAATGCGCGTCCGCTACCGCCGATTTTTGCCGAACGATACGGCTCTGTCCTGCCGGGACACCGCGGCGGAATCGAAATGCCCGGCATGTGCTATACGGTCCCCTGGAACGCCGAGGAGTCTGCGACTTCCGACCGACCATCGTGATTACGTGCTGCCACGCTCCCCGCGATCGACGGACCTACTGCGTTGGCTCCGGCTCGGGAATGCCCAAGCCCTGCAGCATGATGTCCGAAAACCAGACCTCTCCGTCCTCGGCGACGAGATTGAATGTGGGAATCGTCGGTTCGGGCAAAATCGGAAGGGAACCGATCGGTTTCTCGTCGAGCAGCGCGCGCCAGCTGTCGGCTTGCCGTTCCACCGACAGCGTGTATGCCTCACCCGGACCGCGCTCGAGCCGAAGGAGCGGTGACTGGCTCACGAACGGACCGAGATCGCGCTCGCGTCGCCCCAGTTCGACGCCTTGCTGGGAAAGCCTGACGACGCAACGCGGTTCATCTTCGATCGACGTGTCGCGTCCGAATTGGATCTCCGCCGCCTTGGCCCCGTGGAGCTGGACCACCACGGAGAGTCGGTAGTGGCCGATCGGGCGTCTGGATTTGCCGATTGTGTTCTGCAGCGCATGACTGATGACGCCGCTCGTTCCTCCAAGGACCCGGCCACCTTCGGTATTCCGCTTCACTGTCCACGAACCCTGCTGCGCCCGCCAACCGGTCAGCGAAAGGCCGTCAAACAGATTCTTGCCGACACCCACAGGAACCAGCGGCCGCGCCGATTCATTACTGCGGGCTCCACTCGGCCAAAACCGCCAAATTCCGGCAGCAGCGGCAGCGGCAACCACGACGACGCCGATGAGCAGAGCCAGCACGGGCCGCGATCGTCGCAGCCGGCGCGGACTCGACGCTTTGGCGGACGGATGCCATCCGCTCGGTTCGGTCGCGTGCGCGACAGCCGGTGATGGCTGTGACTGTGGAGGCGCCAGTGCGGCCGTTTGCGCCCGCACAGCCTGCGTGGCCAACGCCGCCGGTGTGGGATCGATCGAAATAATCTGCGTGGCCGCGTGGGCAGACCAATTCGGCGGGGCGCCGCTCGCTTTCGGGACGGACGCAATCAGCGAATCGATCCGCTGCAGCAGCTCCGAGTAATCCCGGACGCGATCGTTCGGATTTCGGCGGGTCATCTCGCGAATCAACTCGCTGCTCGCGGGCGAGACGTGCGGAAACTGGCCGCGAACGTCGATCCCGTCCGCGACCAGCTTTTGCGTCACGAGTTGTGGGAGCTTCATTCCGTAAAACGGCGGTTCACCGGCGATCAGCTGGAACGCCGTCGCGCCGAGGGAGTAGATGTCGACACGATGATCGAAGGGCTCTCCGGACAACTGCTCGGGGGCCAAATAATGGGGGCTGCCGATCGCCGTATTCAACGACGTCAGCCGGGTCTGCATCTCGACGTCGCGAGCGAGGAATGCCAGCCCGAAGTCGGTGATTTTCACCATCTTCAGGCCTTCCGCCAGCTCAAAGCCGGCAGGGGGATCGACGAGCAGCAAATTGGCGGGCTTGATGTCGCGGTGGATGATCTTGGCGGAGGCAGCGTGCGAGAGGCCGGCGGCCGCCTGCCGCATCAGTCGCCATGCAATCACCTCGTGAAACGGGCCATTGAGCTCCACTTGCCGCTCGACGTCGAGCCCTTCGATCAACTCCATCACGAAATAGAGGCGCCCAGCATGTCGGCCGAAATCATAGGCGGCGACGATGTTCGGATGGCGGAGCCGCGCGACGGCCATCGCCTCTTGCTCGAACCGAGCGAGCGCCGTCGGGTCGTGCATCTGCGTGACGGGAATCGTCTTGATGGCAACGACGCGGTCCAGGCTCTTTTGCCGCGCGCGAAAGACCACGCCCATCCCGCCGCGCCCGATCCATTCGAGAATTTCGTAGCCCGGCACGACCTCTGCGGCGTGCAGCAGCGTTTCGACGATGTCCGCCTGAACGGCGTCGATCAGGCCCTGCTGCAAGGCGAGGGTGTTGGCCGCGAGGTTGCCGGTTCGGACCTCGGCCTCCAAGCGCAGGTAAGTCTCGCGGTCCAGGAACCGCAACTGGCAAGCGATTGAAAGGAAATCGCCTTGCGGTGGCGACGAGGTTGGATTGGTCATGAGCGTGGTGTCTCAGCCCGGCTCTTCTTTGAGCGTATCCAACTGTTTCAATATCGCTTTAACCGACGGGCGATCTGACAGAAACTTGCCGACGTAAGCAAAACGCACCTGCCCCTTTTTATCGAGGATGTAGGTCGCGGGCTTGGAAGGATGCTGCCGGATGCCGAGCGCGTTGACCGCTTTGAGCTCGATATCGAGCACAACGGGAAAAGGAGTCTTGCTCACGCCCTCCCCGGTGCGGAGGAAGGTCGCTTTGAGAAAATCACTCAGGTGCTGCGACTGGTCGGGCTTGGTGATCGGATAAACGACAAGCACCTCGGTCGCCCGCTCGCTGATCGCCGGATAGTTCGAGATCAGGCTCGAGGTGTAACTCGAGCAGTACGGGCAAATCCCGCCGTTGTAACCGCGGGTGAATACCAGCACGAGGTTTTTCGTGCCGATCCAGTCCTTCGGCCGAATCGTTTTGCCCGACTGGTCGACAAACTGCAGATTGACGAGCGTGTCGCCCGGCGAGGCATTCGTCACCGGGTCGTCCTGGAAATGGATGTCTGCGGGGCCGATCATGTCGGCCGCATCGTCCGCGTTGGGCGCAGAGCGGCCGCAGCCGGTCAGGAAAGCAATGACGACCAGGATTGCTCCGATCTTTATACGGCGCGAGTTCGCCGACAGTGACACACTGATTCTTGCGGGCATGACGGTGTCTCCGCGTAAATCCTAGCAGACGGATCGATTAGGTTCCTCAAGCGGATTGCGACGATTCGGATTGCCGTTGCGTCAAATCCGCCCGGAGTTGCGATTCGGCCGGCACGCGCAGCGCGGCAATCAACGCGGCGGCGACCAGCGGGCAGCAAGCCAAGAATGGCACGACCTGCGAATGGGAGAAACCGCGGTCAAGGAAGTCGCCGACGATCGACGGGGCCACGAATCCCGAAAGATTGGCGAGCGAGTTGATCATGCCGATGGAGGCTGCCGCCGCCGTGGTCTGCAAGGTCAGCGTGGGAAGCACCCAGAACGATGGGGCCCCTGCGTAAATCCCGGCCCCTGCCAGACACAACCAGAGCATCACCAGCCAGAACGCCTGCCCGGGGATCGCACTTGCCGTCAAAAATGCGGCGGTAGCGATCAGCGGCAGGATCGTGAAGAATCTGCGCCGGCCAGTCCGGTCCGAGAAATAGCTGACGACGAGCATAGCAACCAGCCCCGCGGCGTAAGGCAGGCCCGAAAGGAGCGTTGCCACCCTCACCGAAACTCCAGATGCATTTTTGATCACAGTGGGCAGCCAGAAAACAAACGTGTAGCTGTTGAGATTGGCGGCAAACAGCGACAGGGAGAGGAGGATCACATTTCGCTCGCGGAACGCCTGCCAAATCGTCACGCGGGCGCTCGCCTGTTTTGCCAGCCGTTCGGACTCCAGTTGATTCGTAATCCAGTCGCGCTCCCCGGGTTCGAGCCAGTGAGCATTCCGCGGCCGGTCAGTCAGGTAAAAGAGCGTGAAAACGCCTAGCGCGACCGCGGGCAGGCCCTCCAGGATGAACAGCCACCGCCAGCCCGACAGGCCCAACCAGTCGATTCCCAGGATGGCCGCCGACAATGGGGCCCCGAGTCCCATCGCAATGGGAATCGCCAGAATGAGCCCGCTCATCGCCCGGGCACGATCCGTCAGCGCAAACCAGTGAGTCAGGTAGACGATGATCCCGGGAAAGAAACCGGCCTCGGCCACGCCGAGCAGCAGGCGGGCACAATAGAACTGAGTCGAAGTGTGCACAAATCCGACCGCGGCCGTGCATAGCCCCCACGTGATTAAGATACGGGCCATCCAGCGGCGCGCCCCGTATCGCTCGACGATCAACGCTCCGGGAATCTCGAACGCCAGATAGCCGATGAAGAAGATCCCGGCTCCTTGCCCGTAAACCTTTTCCGAGAATCCCAGCTCCGCCATCATCGGCAGCTTGGCGAACGACACGTTCGCGCGGTCCAGGTAGTTCACGATGTACATCGCGAAGACCAGCGGCAACACGCGAGCGGCAATCCGCGCGCGTGTTTTTTCGCCAAGCGACGATTGGAGAGCGGACGAGTCCATGGAATCAACCGATGGTCAACGCGGCGCGTGAAACCCACGGACTGGGAACGACATGTCAGCGCAAGTCGGCGCCTGCTCTGCGGCCGCCGACGAGAAACAGCGGAATCCCCAACAACAAGGGGACTATTCCCAACAGGCACAGGGCTTTCGCGTAAACGACGCTGGCATACAACATATACCCGCAGGCGCCGATGAACGTCAGCGGCACGAGCGGGTAAAACGGCGCTGAGAAAGGGCGCGGTCGGCTGGGATCGCGGACTCGCAGCACGAGCAACGAAACCCCGGTCAACAGGAAGAAGAGCCAGAAGACCGGCGCAGTCCCGGCCACCAAGGTGTCGAACCCTCCCTCGAATTGGGTCCAGGGCAGCGCGGGCAGACCCCAGACCATCAAGGCGCGATCGATCGAACCGCGGCCGGCATCCGTCCCGACGCCGACGATTAATAAAAGCGAGACGCATGCCTGGACAATGAGCGAACGAACGGGCGAGTCGAACCGAGGATTCCAGTGTCCCATCCAGGAGAAGAGGCGATAGTCGGCCCCCAGGCTGGCGTGCAGTCGCGAGCCGGTGAGGATCAGACCGCTCACCGCCCCGAGCGCGGAAACCATCACTAGCAGGCTCATACCGGCGGCCCCGCGTGCCCCGAGCCACAGCCCGAAGACGTCGGCTGCCGGCGCCCGCGCGCCGCGCAGGCCGGTGAAACCGAGTGCGTGGATGAACGCCGCATTAACGAGCACATAGAGTAAGGTGACGAGCAGCGTTCCTAGGATGAGGGCTCGCGGCATGTTTCGCCGAGCGTCGCGCACATCGGCCGTCACGAGTGCCGCATCGTTCCACCCGCCGTATGCGTAAAGCACCAGAATCATCGCCAGGCCCAGTCCCGGTCCGGCTGCGGGCTGGCTCGCGGTCCACGAGGCCGCGCCGCCTTTCCACAGGCCGATCGCGAGCAGACCGCCCAAACCGAGCACCTTTCCCGCTGTGAGCAGGTTTTGCAGAGACTTGCCGACCTTCATGCCCAGGATGTTGAACGCGGTGAGCCCGATCACTGCGGCGCATGCAAACCAGACTGCATCCCGCGACTGGCAGCCGACCAAATTGACGCCATAATCCGCGAAGACGTAGGACAAGGCGGCGATGTTGCCGGTGAGGATGACCGTCAACCGCGTCCACGCGAACAAAAAGCCAGCCATCGGGCCGTAGGCGTGCGTCAGATAGAGATAGTCGCCGCCGGAACCGGGATACGTGGTGGCCAATTCGCCGTAACAAAGCGCGCCGATCAGCGCGACCACTCCCCCCACGCACCAAACGGCGATCCCCGTCCACGCATTGCCAACGTTCCCGAAGACGACGGGCGGCACCTTGAAGATCGACACGCCGACGACGATGCCGATGATCACGCTGACGGCGTCCCACAGTCCCAGCTCGGCACGCTGCTGAACTGTGGGATCGATCTCGGGCTCCATCATTCGTCCTCAAACCGCGTCGTGGCGACCGTCTCCCCCGAGGCGCAGCCCGATCGGGCGGGCTCCATTGTGGTTCTGACAAGACGGATTGGCCAGCCGGTTCGCACGGAAATGGCTGGCTCAGCCATCGCTGAAACGGATTGCGATCCGCGGTGCGCAAGCTCGGCCTGCCCCTCAAGCGACGTTGCCGCCAATTCCGGTCAGCGCATCAGAATTTCGACCGCCGCCGCCAGGCCCGCCCATTGCGTCAGGGCGTCGGGCGGCATCGCGGTCGTCGTATCGTCACTCGGTTCATTGGCCGTGGACGGCCCTCCAATGGCCGGGCCGACGGCGGCAAGGATCGTTTGAGACGAGACGGCGATGTTCGCCGTCGTCGAGAGGTTGTCCCCCAGATCGGTGTAGGCCAGTGTGACCGTCGCCGCCTTGGCCGCAAGCGTGTAAGAAAGTCCGTTGAGGGCCGCGTTCAAATTGGCGAGCGTGCCTTCCACTGTCATCGAGCTCGAGTTGTTCGATCCCGAGATGAATGTGAGCCCGCTGGTGGTCGCCAGCTTGAGCGTTCCGGATGTCGCCTTGACGGTGAGCTCTTCGACGTTGCTGCCCGCGCTCGTATCGGTGATCACAATGCCGTTGCCGCTTGCCGCAGAAAAGACCACCGGAAAACCGATCTGCGCCCGGGCCGAGGTCGGGGCACTGATCGACGGCGGATTGCTGGCATTGACGCTAATCGAAACGCTTCCCGAACCGGAAAGGTGGTCCAACGAGTCTTCGATCGAAATCGCGAGCGAGTCGGCCCCCGTATAGCCCGAGGTCGGTTTGTACGTCAGCCCGTTGAGGGCCGCGTTGAGGTTGGCGACTGACCCGGTCACCGTGACGGTGGCCGAGCCGTTGGCCCCGGCGGTGATCGTCAGTCCGGACGTGGTGGATAAGGTGACCGTTCCGTGCGAGACCGTTAATTGCAGCGAGTCGGATCCGCTGCCCGGACCAGAATCGGCGACCGAAATCGAGTTGGACGACGAGAAGACCAGCGAACCGTTTTCGGGAGCATTGGCTGAACCGGGCGCCGTGACCGCCGGCGGACTGTACGCATTGACGCTGATCGACACACTCTTCGATGCCGATTCGTTGTCGCCCGGGTCGGTGATCGAAATCGCCAGCGAGTCCGAGCCGGTGTAATTCGCGGCCGGCGCATAAGTGAGGTTGAGTGCCGCGTTGAGATTGGCCACGGTGCCGGTGACGGTGAACGACCCGGAACCATTCGATCCGGCCGTGAAGGCTAACCCATTTGTAGTGGAGAGAGTGATGGTCCCGTGGGCGACACTCAGTGAGAGCGAGTCGCTATTACCGCCGGCGGCCGAGTCGGCAACGCTGATGGCATTCGAGGAGAAGATCAGCGAGTTGTTCTCGAGCGTTGTGGCGGTTGCCGGCGCGGTAATCGACGGGGCGGGCAGGGCGTTGATCGAGAGCGAGATGTTCTTGGATGCCGACAAGGTGTCGCCAGGATCGACCAGCGAAATCGCCAGTGTGTCGGAACCGGAATAGGCCACGGTGGGTCGATACGTCACACCATTGAGAGCCGTGTTGAGGTTGCCGACCGTGCCACTCACAGTGAATGCAGCAGAGCCATTGCTGCCCGACGTGATCGTCAAACCGGAGGTGGTGGAAAGAGTCAGCGTTCCGTGAGAGACCGACAGCGTCAGCGAATCGCTGCCGGGATTGGCGTCAGTCAGCGAAATCGCGTTGCCGTTACCGGTCGAAAAGGCCAGCGAACCGTTCTCGGCGAGGGACGCGGACACCGGGGCAGTGATTGACGGCGCGAGTGGGCTAACGTTGATTGCAACGCTCGTCGAGGCCGACTTGTTGTCGGTTGGATCACTGATGGAGAGCGAGAGCGTATCGGAGCCGACGTAACCGCTGTTCGGCTGGTAGGTCAGCCCCACCAGGGCGGCATTCAGATTGTTAACGGTGCCCTTGACGCTGAATCCCGCCAAGCCG
>Ga0210396_10005813_pt1 | contig 11856 bp, 10 predicted proteins | sample IncBWH17OmetaG_FD_155466 | JGI IMG/M metagenome (GOLD analysis project Ga0210396, IMG submission 155466) | Forest soil microbial communities from Barre Woods Harvard Forest LTER site, Petersham, Massachusetts, United States - Inc-BW-H-17-O ...
GGGTTTCTCGGAATATCGCCGCCGCTCCAGCAAGCCTGCCGAGACCAGAGCCTTCAGCCGCCGCGTCAGCATGTTGGGGGCAATGCCCAGACTGCGCTGGAATTCGTCAAATCGCGTGAGCCCGTTCAAGGCATCGCGCATGATCAGGATGCTCCACCACTCACCCACGCGCTCCAGGCTGCGCGCGATCGGGCATGCCAGTTTTGCGAAGCTCACATGTTCCATGGTCGGGATCACGCCGTTATTATGATGACCATCATATGAAATAGACTATCATAATGCAAGTCTCTCGTGCCGGTGCGTCGGATAAAATCGTTCCGCCGGGGCCCGATGCGCAGGCGAAGGTTTCCAAAGGAGAACGTCATGCCCTATCTACATCTCGATCTGCCGGGCAAATTCCCGACCGCCCAGAAGCGCGAGCTGGCCGCTCGGCTTTGCCGTCTCTACGCCGATGTCATGCAGACCCAGACCTGGCGGCCGAATGTCGGCATCGCCGAGCTCGGTGAGGACAATCTCTTTCACCTGGGGGCCGACGGCCTCGAGCCGATCGTCATGGTTCTCGTCGAATTCCGCGCCGGCCGGCCCAGCGAATACAGGCTCAAGCTTGCCGACGGCATTGTCGAGGCCTGCGTGGAAGTCCTGAAGATGCCCCGGCGATGGGTGCTGGTCGAGTTCACGCCGCACGTCGGCGAAGAGATCTATCGTGACGGAAAATGGGTCGCGGACTGGACGCCGGAGGAGGGGGCGCCCGGGCAAATCAGGTGAGGTGTTCGAGTGGCCACTTCAGAAGCGGAAGTCAGGAGGTAGACCTACGCGGCCGAACCGGTGGGACGACTGCGAGATTCGGAAGGTCCTCGGGGCGCAGTCGAAAGGCGGCAGGATATTTGTCCGGGTTCACATTCTCCTCAGGCTCGGATGATCGCCAGGCATACAAGCATGTCGAACAACCGAAGATCGTCCAAACCCCGGCAACGGGGGACTTGCCGAGGATCCCGATTGGGCCGGATCGACAACGCGGGCATGCGGTCGGAGGAGTGTTGGCGGTCGGCGAGGTCATTTCCGCATCTCCTTTACCAACGCCTGCAGCTTCGTTTGCCACTGGTCGGTATGCTCCGGCTTGTCCAGTTCCTCTCCATAGTCACCACGGCGATCCGGTGCCACCGGAGTGGTGGCATCGATGATCATCTTGGTGACGATCCCTCCAGGGCTGCAGGCCGGATCGAGCAGATTCTCTGAAAGATTCGGAATGGTCACGATATCGCCTGCCGGGTTTACCTTGACGGATATCGCCCACATCACCTGGTTCAGATCGAACGGGTCTACATCCTCGTCGACGACGATCACAACCTTGGCGTAGCCAAGACCGTGAGTCGTGGAGAGCACGCGCAAGCCTATGTATTTGGCGAAGCCGCCATATCTGATCTTTGTCGAGACGACGACCACGAGGCCATGCGTATAAAGCGCGTTGACTGCGACGACCTCGGGAAATGTCTCCTTGAGTTGCAGGAAGATCGGCGCGCTTGTCGTCATCGCCTGCAGGAAGTCGAGCTCGGTCCAGGGCCGCCCGACATAGACCGCGTCATAGATCGGGTCCTTGCGATGCGAGATCCGGTCGATCTCGATCACCGGATATTTGTGACACCCTGAATAATAGCCGGGGAACTCGCCGAACGGTCCTTCGGTCTCGCGCTGCCCGCAAAGCACGCGCCCCTCCAGCACATATTCGGCGCCCCAAGGAACATCCAGTCCCTTTGCGGTCTTGACCACCGTGTATGGCGCACCTTGCATCACGGCTGCCATCTTGTATTCGAGCTGAGTATAGAGCAGCGGCGTGGCGCCCATCAGGGTGATGATGGGCTCGTTCCCCAGCGCGAGCGCGACCGGCAAATCTTCCCCGCGCTCTTCCGCATGAGCCATGTGGATCGCGATATCGTGCTGCGGCACGGTCTGGATTCCGAGGCGGTTTGGTCCCTTGACCTGGAGGCGATAGATTCCGACGTTCTCGACGTCGTCGTTGTTCCAGTCGTCGGGATCGCGGCTTATGGTGCAGGCCTTGTCGATGAAGTAGCCGCCGTCGCCGCGGTTGAGACGGAAGAGCGGCAACATCTCGTAGAGATTGATGTCCTTCTCGACGACTGTTTCCTGCCAGGGTGCGCTCGCGACCCGCTCGAGAGTGCCCGGATAAAGCTGGAAACGCCGCACGAACTCAAAAAACTGATCGCGCCTGGGGGCGTCCTTTTCCATCCCCAGTGCGAGGGCGTGGTTGCACCACGATCCATGCACGTTCATGGCGACGCGGGCGCTGTCGAAGCCGGCGATCTTGTCGAAATAGATTGCGGGACTCTCCTCGATCCGCGTAAGGGCGCAGGCTGCGGCGGCCATATCGGGCTCCGGGAAGACCTGATCATGGATGCGCAGCATTTGCCGCTCTTCTTCGAGTACGGACAGGAATTCACGAAGGTCCTTATAGGCGCGCATGTTGGCTCCCATGTTGCCGTGATTGATGTCAGGCAGCGCGCAACGCGGCGATCTGTCGTTGCCAGCGCGGAAGCACCGCTTGCGGTTCGTGCAGTGAGAAGGTGATTCCCCCGGTCACGTCCGCGTAGGGCGCGATATGCTGACGCACCGTTTCGACTTCGGCTTCGAAAAACGCCAATGGCACCTCGGCGGAGGAGTGGGGCAGCCGGCGGGAGCGGAGCCTCAACTCGCAAATGCCGCCATCGAGTGAAAGCGAAATCGTCAGCCGTCCCTCGCGTTCAAGATTGGCGGTCATGCCCGATTGCGGGAAAAGGGCAAGACGGATGCGGCGAGGGGGAATGACCATCATGTCGCCGGCACTGAGCAGAGCCGTGTGAGGCCATCCGTCGGCATCGACTGTCGATAGACGCAGCGCCTGCGTCTTTGTGAGCAATTCAGTGCCATCAAGATAGCGCGCTACCCCGTCGGGAATGTCACGGCTCGTCGTTGGGACTTTGTAGGCATGCTCGGCTTCCTTCATGTCTCACCTCCACAGCAACAATCAGCGCTTATTTGCCTTGGGTCGGCCAGCCCAAAAGGGTCGGGCGCCGCCGACTGTCGGATCGGCGAGAGTTGTGTGTCTTCACGCTGCGTGGTGCGATCACCACGTCGTGGCGTAATGAATCGCTGGAGATGAATGCGAGCTGGCGAGTGGAGCGCCACTTTGGCGCGTGTTGCCTTGGCCGAGCGGCCCAAAACGAGGCAAAATTCTGTTGCCGGTTCACGAAGCGCGGCAAGTAGCCGTGCCTGATGCACAGCGCCGGCCGCTCGCGTTGTCGCAACGATGATACGCATCAGTCACGATCTCCCAGCGAAGCCGGGCCGCCACCAGCTCCAGAGACCGAACGATCATACAATTTCAGATAGTGCTTTGCAATGGAGGCACGGTCGGATGCATCTGTGCATCCGCGTGCCGCGGACGATAGCGCTGTCGCTCCTCGCAACCGCCGCGCGCTACGACTCCGCCTGCAACCATTCCGCAGCGCCCCGCCACAGCGTGTCGCGGTGCTCGGGGCGGAAGAATCCGAAATGGCCGATCTTGCCGACGCCGACATCGCCGGGCGTGACCGTGAGGATCTCGAATTTCGCCGACGAATAGCCCTTGCAGAGCAATTCGACCGCCGGCCGCGTCGCCCAGGGATCGTCGGAGAAGTGCAGCGCGCGCATCGCGCCCTCGTAGTGCTCGAAGTTGTGGAGGAGCGCGACGAGTGATTTGTCGTCAAAGAGATAGCGGGGGCTGTTCACCCATTTTGCCCATTGCAGGAAGACGCCTTTCGGCAGGTCTTCGCCGATGCCGGCCCAGGCCGGCGCGTAGCCCAGCGCCTTGGTGAGCGGCGTGCCGATAAAGTTGAGCATGCCGAAGACGCGGTAGCGCTCGGGCGAGGTCATCAGCTTCCAATAGCCGGCTTGGGCGGCGATCAGGAGCGCGCGCGACACCTCGGAATTGTTGGGAAGCAAGCCCAGCACCTGTCCGCCGAAGGAATGTCCGACATAGCCGAACGGCAAGGTGTGGTAGCGCTCGCGCATCCAGCTCACGGCCGCGCCGATGTCGAGCATGGCCCAGTCCGCCATATCAGCCTTGAAGCCCGCCAGCGATTTCGGCTGGTTGTAGCCCTCGACCGCGCGCTGCCGGGAACCGCCGACGCCTCGATAGTCGTAGGTGAGGACGGCGCAGCCGCAATGGGCGAGATAGCTGGCAAAGCCGCGATAGATCTTGCGCGGGGTAGCGGTCGCCGAAGAGATCAGCACCGCATGGCGCTTGGCGCCGCGGGGCAAAAACAGGGTCGCAGCCAGCGGATAGCCATCCGCGGCCGGTATCGTGATGTCGTCGGCAAAAACGTCGTCCAGCGCAGCGTCCATCACAGCGCTTCCCCCAACTCGTACCTGTTTTACCACGTCCTGGTGTTTTACATTAACAAATGCGAATTTGACTTTCGCTGCAAGGGCTTGTGTTACAAGGACAAATGCAGGTGGCGGTTGCGCAACAGCCTGTGTATAACGCAAGCCCTTCATTCACTTTCGATAAATAGCGGTTTTTGCTCAGGAGTTAATGTCATGTCCGAGCGCTGGAGCCCCGATAGCTGGCGCGCCAAGACGGTGTTGCAGGTGCCCGATTATCCCGACGCCAAGGCGCTGGCCGATGTCGAGGCGCAGCTTGCCACCTTTCCGCCGCTGGTGTTCGCCGGTGAAGCCCGGAACCTGAAAAAGGCGCTCGGCCGCGTTGCCGCGGGCGAAGCGTTCCTGCTGCAGGGCGGCGATTGCGCCGAGAGCTTCGCCGAGCACGGCGCCAACAACATCCGCGACTTCTTCCGCGTGCTGCTGCAGATGGCGGTGGTGCTGACCTACGCCGGCGCGCTGCCGGTGGTGAAGGTCGGCCGCATTGCCGGCCAGTTCGCCAAGCCGCGCTCCTCGCCGACCGAGAAGCAGAACGGCGTCGAGCTGCCGAGCTATCGCGGCGACATCGTCAACGACATCGCCTTCACCAAAGAGGCGCGCGTTCCCGATCCGCAGCGCCAGCTGATGGCCTACCGGCAGTCGGCCGCGACCTTGAATCTGCTCCGCGCATTTGCGACCGGCGGGTTTGCCAATCTCGGCAGCGTGCATCAGTGGATGCTGGGTTTCCTGAAGGATTCCCCGCAGTCCCGCCGCTACAAGGAGCTGGCGGACCGCATCTCGGATGCGCTGAATTTCATGCGCGCCTGCGGTCTCGATCTCGAAAGCCACCCGGAGCTGCGCGCGACCGACATCTACACCAGCCATGAAGCGCTGCTGCTCGGCTACGAGCAGGCCATGACGCGGGTCGATTCCACGACTGGCGACTGGTACGCGACATCAGGCCACATGATCTGGATCGGCGACCGCACGCGCCAGCTCGAGAATGGCCATGTCGAGTATTTCCGCGGCATCAAGAACCCGATCGGCCTGAAATGCGGGCCGTCGCTCAAGGCCGACGAGCTGTTGAAGCTGATCGACGTGCTCAACCCCGACAACGAGCCGGGCCGGCTGACCCTGATCAATCGCTTCGGCTCCGACAAGGTCGGCGATCATCTGCCGGGCCTGATCCGCGCCGTGAAGCGCGAGGGGCGCGTCGTCGTCTGGTCGTGCGATCCCATGCACGGCAATACCATCACCTCGACATCGGGCTACAAGACGCGCCCCTTCGACCGCGTGCTGTCTGAAGTGAAGAGCTTCTTTGCCATCCATGCCGCGGAAGGCACCCATCCCGGCGGCGTCCATCTGGAAATGACCGGCCAGGACGTCACCGAATGCATCGGCGGCGCGCGCGCCATCACGGACGAGGATCTCAACGACCGCTACCACACGGTCTGCGATCCCCGTCTGAATGCCGAGCAGTCGATCGACATGGCGTTCCTGATCGCCGAGCTCCTGAAACAGGAACGGGGCGGCAAGGTGAAGCCGGTGCCGGCAGCCGCGGGATTTTAGCACTTGCTGCGACTCTGGCGGGCCACGGTCAATTCTCGCAACGGCATGATCTTCGCGGCCCGCTCCGAGCAGGCGATCCGCGAGGAGCTGGTGGCGCTGGCGCTTTCCGTGCCTGCGGCCTGGCTGATCGGCGCGACCGTGATGCGCCGGGTCGAGCTGGTCTGCGCGGTGGGGCTCGTCCTGGTCGTCGAGCTGCTCAATACCGCCATCGAAAAGCTCTCCGATCGCCTGACCATGGATCACGATCCCCAGATTGGCCGGGTCAAGGACATGGGCTCTGCCGCGGTCGGCGTGACGACACTGATGTCCGCGGGTTTCTGGCTGTTTGCCCTCGCCGAACGCATAGGCCTGATCTGAAGCTGGCGGTTGCAGTCCGGAGCGCCAAGCGTACACTTATTATACCCAATATGAGCATATCTCATGAACGAACGAACCGCAGAGTTCAAAATCACGCTGGCCCAGCTCAATCCGACCGTGGGCGACGTCGAAGGCAACGCCGCCAAAGCCCGCGCCGCGCGTGAGCGTGCCAAGGCCGACGGCGCCGATCTCGTGGTGCTGCCCGAGCTGTTTCTGGCCGGCTATCCGCCGGAGGATCTGGTGCTCAAGCCGGCGTTCCAGTCGGCCTGCCGCGCCGCGACCGAGGCCTTGGCGCGCGAGACCGCCGATGGCGGACCGGCGATGCTGATCGGCACGCCCTGGGTCGAGGACGACAAGCTTTATAATGCCTGCGCGCTGCTCGAAGGCGGGCGCATCGCCGCGATCCGCTACAAGGCCAATTTGCCGAATTACGGCGTGTTCGACGAGAAGCGGCTGTTCGCGCGCGGGCCGGCCGCTGGGCCGATGACCGTGAAAGGCGTGCGGGTCGGCGTGCCCATTTGCGAGGACATCTGGCTGGAAGAGTCCTCCGAATACGAGAACGTCGTCGAATGTCTCGCCGAGACCGGCGCCGAGATCATCGTGGTGCCGAACGGCTCGCCCTATGCGCGTGACAAGACCGACGTGCGGCTCTCGATCGCGGTCGCCCGCGTCACCGAGAGCGGGCTGCCGCTGATCTACCTCAATCAGGTCGGCGGCCAGGACGAATTGGTGTTCGATGGCGCCTCGTTTGCGCTCAACGCCGACCTTTCGGTTGCGGCGCAGCTGCCGGCGTTTTCGGAAAACATCACCACGCTGCGCTGGAACAAGGGCGAGGACGGTAGCTGGCGCTGCTCGGGGCCGATCGTGCCCGAGCTCGACGCCGACAAGGCCGATTATGCGGCCTGCGTGCTGGGGCTGCGCGACTACGTCCGCAAGACCGGCTTTCCCGGCGTGCTGCTCGGCATTTCCGGCGGCATCGATTCCGCGCTGTGCGCGGCGATCGCGGTCGACGCGCTCGGCAAGGAGCATGTCCGCGGCGTCATGCTGCCGTTCCGCTACACAGCGCAGGTCTCGCTCGACGATGCGGCCAAGCTCGCGAAGAATCTCGACATTCGCTACGAGGTCTTGCCGATCGCGGACGCCGTGAACGGCTTTGAGAAGATTCTCTCCGTGCCGTTCGCGGGGCTGGAGCGTGACATCACCGAGGAAAATCTGCAGGCGCGCACCCGCGGCACGCTCTTGATGGCGATTTCCAACAAGACCGGCGCGATGGTGGTGACCACCGGCAACAAGTCGGAAATGTCGGTCGGCTACGCCACGCTGTATGGCGACATGAACGGCGGCTTCAATCCGATCAAGGACATCTACAAGACCGAGGTGTTCCGCCTTTCGAGCCTGCGCAACACATGGAAGCCGGATGGCGCGCTTGGCCCCTCGGGCGAGGTGATCCCGCCCAACATCATCACGCGCCCGCCGACGGCGGAATTGCGCGAGAACCAGACCGACCAGGATTCGCTGCCGCCTTACGACATGCTGGATGCGATCCTGGAGCGCCTGGTCGAGCACGAGGAGCCGCTCGCGTCCATCGTCGCCGCCGGGTTTGATCGTGACGTGGTCGCCCGCATCGATCGCCTGCTCAACATCGCCGAATATAAACGCCGCCAGGCGGCACCGGGCGTGAAGGTAACGAGCCGCAATTTCGGCCGCGATCGTCGCTATCCCATCACCAATCGTTTCCGTGATACGGGAAAACCGTTGCCCGAGCCCGACGAGACGCTGCTCTCGCGCGCAGGCCGCGCCTCCGCGGAGGCGTTCGACGGGTAGGGCCGCCGGCATATCGGTTGGTCTGTAATCCAGCAGCGACGCTCGATGTTTGCTCTGCCGATTGAGGCAGCATGCAAGCGCCTGCCGAAGTCCTTCTGCCTGACGCTGTCGAGACGTCCTATCGCGCGTAATTCAGCGCTTGCGCAATCAACTGTCCAGGTGATGTACGCGACGTATCCAGGACCAGTCGGGGATCGGTCCATGCTTCGTATTCGGCGCGCCGCTGTAGAAAGCGCGGCCAGGTGAGCTGGGTGCCGGCGATACTGCCCACCCGCGATTCGATCCGCTGCCGCTGGATCGTTTCATCGGAGCAGACGCATTCGATGATCTTGAGGCTGACGCGATATTTCGTTGCCAGATTGCGCCAGGCTGCACGCGGTGCCTCGGCCGGATTGACCGCATCGACGATGACGGAATGCCGCAGACGGAGATGTTCGTCGGCCAGGGCCAGCGCAACCTCATAGGCGGCGACGCTCGTTTCAGCTTTGTCGAGGCCGGCGCGCCGAATTGCTACCTCGATCGTGTCGATCGCGAAAATCGGGATGGACAAAGCACGGGAGAGGCCTTCGGCCAGCACGGTCTTTCCTGAACCGGGCAGCCCGGACAAGACGATCAGCGTGGTCGGCATCGTTGTCGCTTCCGTCATGGCGGCTCTCGAAGGCCCGGGCAGGCAGCCCGGTGTTCTTGTTCACAGCAGAGACAAAACCGCGAAGACGAGCATCACAATCCACCCAGCGCACAACAACAACGAGATCGTGCCGGCAATGGTCTTCGCCTTGACGCTGTCTTTCCATGATCGGCGATCACGACGATGCTGAGGCGTGACGGTCATTTCTTCGCCTTCAGCCCCCGATCTCGACTAGGCTTGGGGCAGCCCCGCGGGCTTTGCATCGTCATCGTTGGCTTCAGGGAGATCGCAACGCTTATCGAAGGCGCTCGTCATGAAGCGCGTCCATCCACCCGCGCGCGTGCAAGACTTGAACTTCGCTAAATCGCATTTTCAGCTGCGGCTTTTGCGTCGGCTGGGTAGGTTCCAGAGCCGCTTGCAGCGCTCGCGACATGGCTGCGCAGGACGTCACGGATCCAGGCTTCCGCCGAGGCCTTTGACCTGAAGTCGCCGATGTCCTGGTAGGCGATACTGGGGCTCACGACCTCTACATACCAGGTGCCGTCTGCACTTGAGCGGGGCGTGAATGTTACATCGGAAATCAACGCAGACATGGAGTCCTTCTCCGCTTCGCTGAAACCCCCACGCAAAACAACTACGTCTCCGACGATCGGTGATCGTCGGCGTAGATGCGAGGGGTCGCGCCAACAGAAGACAATCAACGCGACAGGGGGCATGTGAACTTCGAGGTTTCTTGATGCTCATTAGTTTTTTAATTTTATGGCTTTTTCTTGGGGCGCAGACGGGCTCCATCACATTTTACAACCTAGGGTCAAATCCGACTTCACGATCAAGCCGCCGGAGAAAAATCATCTCGATGCACCGAGCGAGAGCGTATGTACGATTCGAGATGCAGTAGCTCACGCTCAAGATCCGTCTTCCGACAGAGCGTAGGAACGTAGAGGTGGCTAGATTCCGCAGGAGCGATAGCTGCCTTGTCGCGATGCAATGGGTGAAATCGCCATTTAGCCACCGCAAAGATCAACCGAAAATGTAACCTTGTTGGATCGAGCATTCTAGTTTTGTAGATGGATCGGTCGAGTGGCGAGACAGCTGAAGAGTCAGTATCGACCACCGGCCCAGTAACAACCGCCGATACCGCCGATGCACGGCCCGGCCTGCCGGGAACTTCGGCGGAATCCTGTGGGCATCAGGTTCTCGAAGGCGCGCCGGACTGTTGGAGGACGATCGTTCGCAGCCGGGGTTGAAGGCGCTCTTCTCGCGTCGGGAAATGGCGTCGGAGCAGGTGGCGCTGCGGGGACGGCAGCCGACGGAGGTGCGGGAGGAGCTGCTTCATTTGCAGAAGGCGCGGGTGCGATGCTGGGGGAAGCCAACGCGGTCGTGGGGACGGCCGACGGGGTTGGCGACGGGGCCGCGGCCGAGGGAGACGGGATCGCAGCGGGGGACGCCTGCGGCGCAGCAGTTTCCTGAGATTGCCGCAAGATCGGCTTGTCGACAAAAGAACTCACCGACGAAATCGCCTTGTCCACACGCTGACGAGCGCCGGCAACGCCGTCCACGAACCCCGAAACTTGCTGACCGAAACCCACAAAGCCACGCAGGGTGTTGAACAGCACAAAGACGAGAACTGCGATAGTGAAGAACCGCAGGGGATGCCGCAGCGGAAAAAAGACGATTCTTACGAATAGATCGAGTGCACTAAGCCACGCGGGTGCACCCCACTCATCTGCGATCTCCAGTTGGCGCTGCGGCTCACTCGCTGCCACGGCCTCCCCGTATCGCGGAGTGGGTCCGCCATTAAGTTCGAGGGCTTCGGCAATTTGACGAAAGCTCTGGCCTTCTCTCCGGAGCGCGGTACCCGCGTCATGGAATGCCGCGTCTCCGAGCATTTCGGGCTGGTCCATGCGTTTGATGCTGGCCACGATCCTTGGTCGTAGCAGTAATCGACGCTGTTCGATCAGCTCGGCCATTTTCGAAAAGCTCAGCTTGGAAGCGCCGAGGATGTGCGCGGCGCGGTCCTTGGCGGCCTCCGCGACGGCAGGGTCCTGCGCGTCCATCTGCTCCATGGCCTGTTTCAGGGATGCCATGTCTTCGATCATCGCAAAGCCTCTCCGGCGACAATCGCATCAACGGCGTAGCTTGTTCGCGGTTTGCGCGAGCCGAGCCGTTGCGCTCGACCGGTCTTCCGAAAACCAGACCGGGGTCTGTGTCGCAGCACGATCAAGGCTCACTATCGCCAGCTACACGCGTGAGCCGCTCTCATAGTGATAAGATAACCATACTAAGAAAGGGCAAACGCGGCCAGCCGGGCTCACACTTCGGCGGATCATACGCAAGTGTGGCAATGATCTGGCTATTTGATGTTCGGCCTGATTGCAATGAGGACAGAGCTGTTCTCAAGCGCGGGCCTCACGCCGGTTCTTCCAACCCTGCTCAATGATGTCAGGATTTCCAGCTGTCGCGAAGTCGTCGTAAGCCAGGAATCCACCTGACGTGAAAGTATCTTCGCCGATTACTTCTATCAATAACTCTATAGCTATAGACCCAGTCAAATATATCAGGATGCCGTCTTCTCTCTACTATTTCGAGCCAGACGGTGACATTGTCGATTATGACTGGATGCCAGGCAAACCATCTTCGCCACTGGGTCCTGTCTTTGGGTTTTATTTTCATTTCATCCATCCTTTCGTTTTGGTCTGCGCACGACGCACACTTGAGCACCCCGTTGTTTGGGAGTGTCGAGACCACACTATGAGTTGGATTTCAGTCGCTCCGAGCTCCTGATGTCATGTCGCGAGTATGTGCCGCCTACTGCTGTTGCGGGGCGACGTCGGCATGCGTCTCGCGCCTGTCAGCGTAACGTTTGGCATAATAGTCTTGTGCTTAAGCGAGCGCCACGGCCGCATCGTCGCAAAGGCGCGGCAATCGAGATGTCTCTTGCCAGGGATGGCCTCGCGAGTCCCGTCTGGTATCACCGCGCATACGTCTTCGCCCGAACATGAGACTGTCCTTGCAGCCATAGCATCAGGTCACCCACGCCGGCTGTCGCGTTGGATACAACTTGAAGCTTCAATCGCAGTATCGGG
>Ga0210396_10005814_pt1 | contig 11855 bp, 13 predicted proteins | sample IncBWH17OmetaG_FD_155466 | JGI IMG/M metagenome (GOLD analysis project Ga0210396, IMG submission 155466) | Forest soil microbial communities from Barre Woods Harvard Forest LTER site, Petersham, Massachusetts, United States - Inc-BW-H-17-O ...
TCGTTCACCGCAAAACCCAGTCCCTCGAGCAGGGTCAAGAGACCGGCGGTCCGCAGCGCCGCCGGGCCCATCAGCGTGCCGCGCTGCGACGCCCCGATCTCGATGCCGGCGCCGAGCACGGCGATCTGTTTCGGAAGCTCCGATCTTGCAATTTCGTTCACCGGCAAGATCCCCTCGAATGGCCAAGTCCTTGTGCATCGATTCCCGCACAAGACAGCGCGAAATTTTGGCGCGCTTGGCTCGCGTGCACAGACTGTTTCGTCGACATCGGCGCCGCCGCGCCTGCACTCCCGGCCCTGCTCGCACGTCGCCTGGTATTTCGATACCTGGACACCCTTCGGTACTTCTACGGGGCCGTCACGTAACCGATCTTTTAACCAACTTATTCTACCATCTTTAGTTGCGTCTACGCATTGCTCTCGCCCCCCACCCGACATGCGCCCCGGCTCTCTTTTGCGAAAGGCAATCCGATGTTCCATCGACGACGCAAGGCAGAAATAGCCCGGGCGATCGCGCAATCGGCGGCCATCAGCCGCTCGCAGGCGGTGATCGAGTTCAAACTCGACGGCACGATCATCACCGCCAACGATAATTTCCTCAAAGCCTTCGGCTACACGCTGGCCGAGATCGAGGGTAAGCATCACCGCATCTTCGTCGATCCGGCCGAAGCGGCCAAACCGGATTATGCCGCGTTTTGGGCGGCGCTGAACCGTGGCGAATATCAGACGGCCGAATACAGGCGCATCCGCAAGGACCGAGGCGAAGTCTGGATTCAGGCTTCCTACACCCCCGTGCCCGGCGACGACGGCAAGCCGGTCTCCATCGTCAAGTTCGCGACCGATATCACCGCGCGCAAGAAGAGAGCGCTTGAAAACGCCGGAAAGATCGCGGCGATCGGCCGCGCCCAGGCCGTGATCGAGTTTGAAATGGACGGCACGATCATCGAGGCCAATCGGAATTTCCTGGATGCGATGGGCTATAGCCTTGGCGAAATCCAGGGCAAGCATCACAGCATGTTCGTCGAGCCCGCAATGTGCGACAGCGCCGAGTACCGGAATTTCTGGGCGAGCCTCAATCGCGGCGAATTCCAGAACGCCGAATACAAGCGGATCGGCAAGGGCGGCAGGGAAGTGTGGATCCTTGCAAACTACAACCCGATCCTCGACGGCAACGGCAGGCCGTTCAAGGTCGTCAAATTCGCAACCGACGTCACAAAGCAGAAGCTGGCCGACGCCGACAGCAGTGGCCAGATCGAAGCCATCCGCAAATCGCAGGCCGTCATCGAGTTCAACATGGACGGCACCATCATCTCGGCCAACCAGAACTTTCTCGATACGATGGGTTACAGCCAGGCGGAAATCCAGGGCAAGCACCATCGCATCTTTGTCGATCCGGTCGAGGCCGCCAAACCTGACTATGCCGCGTTCTGGGCGGCGCTCAATCGCGGGAAATACCAGGCGGCCGAATACAAGCGCATCGGCAAGGGCGGCAAGGAAGTCTGGATCCAGGCATCCTACAATCCCATTCTCGACCTCAACGGCAAACCGCACAAGGTCGTCAAATATGCCACCGACGTCAGCGTCCAGGCGATCGCCCGCATGAAGGCAGAGCGCGCGCGGGGCTTCATCGAGTCGGTGGCGGCCGGCAGCGAGGAAATGACGACCTCGATCCGCGAGATTTCCCAGACCATGGTGAAGTCCAAGGAGACCGTGGCCACGGCCGTCAACCAGGTGGAATCCGCCGACTCCCAGGCACAGAAGCTCACCAACGCCGCGCAGGCGATGAGCGGCATTGTCGAATTGATCAGCAACATCACCTCGCAGATCAATCTGCTTGCGCTCAACGCCACCATCGAATCGGCGCGCGCGGGCGAAGCCGGCAGGGGCTTTGCCGTCGTTGCCTCCGAGGTCAAGAACCTCGCCAACCAGGCCACGCAAGCGACCGACAGGATCGCCAGTGAAATCGAGGCGCTCAACGGCATCTCGGGCGATGTGGCGGCCTCGCTCGGCGCCATCAAAATTGCGATCGAGAATGTCAGCGAGTTCGTCACCTCGACCGCCGCCGCGGTTGAGGAGCAGAGCACCGTGACCAGCGACATGTCGACCAATATGCAGCGCGCCAATGCCGAGCTCGCAGCATAAGCCGGCGATGCTTCGAACTTATGCGCCGCACAAAAAAAGCCCCGGACGATGCCGGGACTTTCAGTCTTTCCAAGGGTCGGGAGAACCCATGCCGGAAGAAATCGTGCGTCTCACCCACCGGCGAGTCCAAGATGCAGTTGAGTCGACTCGCTGTATATGGGAAATGCACGATGGCGGCGCGGTTGCCGACAGATTTTGCAAGGGTGTTGCAGAATAGGCGCTACCGGGAATCGGATTGGTCAAAGATGGTGTCCCTTTCAGGCGGAAAAACAGCCTTTGCGAGCGACACGGACGGATTCATTCCGCGGCGCCGCGCGAGTTCGGCGGCAGCAAAAAATTGACTATCTTTCGTCGATGGCGGGGAAATTCTGCCGTCGACCGGGGTATCATTAGGGAAACCAGCGGTGCATCGGCTGGTACATGGAGCAGGACGATCCGATGGACGAGCACCGGATTGCAAACAGGCAGCGGGTTCTGAAGGGCGGGACCATCGAGTTCGGCGGCGGCGCGATCGATTGCATGGTTCGCAACATCTCCGACACCGGTGCCGCGCTTGACGTCACCAGCCCGCTCGGAATCCCGGCGCAGTTCACGCTGGTGACCGACGGCAATCATCTGCCCTGCCGCGTCGTTTGGCGCAAAGAGAAGCGCATCGGCGTCGCGTTTGACAAGCCGTAACGCGATCATTCGCAAGACCTGAACAATTGGGGCGGCACGCGACCGGCTGTTCACCGCCATTTCGCGATACCGCAAGCCGCGAATCAGCCGATAGTGACGGCTAGCAATCTGCGCCATCGAACCTTCGCAAAGACCGTGACCGCAGTGAAAGAGAACGCGTCTCCATCAAACGGCTGGGCTCCCCGGCTCGCACAGGAAGCAAGACTGCGCGAGCTCGACGATCTGCTCGCGCGCCCGCGCAACCGCGATGAGACCATCGCGATCGAAATCGAGCGCGCGGCCCTGCTCGGCGCGCTGGACCGCCGTCAGGACGCGCAGCTTGCCTTTATCGACATACTGCAGCGCTGGCCGACCAACTTCAGCGCGCTCAACGAATTCGGAACGCTGCTCGCAGGCCAGGGCGCGATCGACGCCGCCTGCCGCGTCTATGCAGAGGCAATCCTCCACCATCCCGGCAATCCGATGGGGCATGTGAACCTCGCCAATCTCCTGTTGCGCGCCAACAGGCATGAAGAGGCACGCGCTCATTACGAGGCGGCGTTGAAGGCCGATCCGGAGCACGCGGGCGCGCATCAGGGGTTGGGCGCGGTTTTGGCCGACAATGGCGACCGCAATGGTGCGCGACAGCATTTCCGCAAGGGCTTTCGCGGTCACGCAATCTCGACGCTGCCCTATCGCGGCAGCGCGCCGCCGGTGCCGCTGTTGCAACTGGTGTCTTCGGGCGGCGGCAATATTCCAACCGCCCCGTTCCTCGACGACTGCATCTTCTCGACCTCGGTCATCGTTACCGACTATCTTGATCCCTCCCTCCCGTTGCCGCCGCACCGGCTCATCTTCAACTCAATTGGCGATGCCGATCTCTGCGAGGAGGCACTCGAGGCGGCTGTTCGACTGATCCGGAGGAGCCCCGCCCCCGTCATCAACGACCCGCGCGCGGTGATGAAGAGCGGACGCATCAGCAATGCGGCGCGGCTCGCCGCCTTGCCCGGCGTCGTGACGGCGAAAACCCTTTCGGTCGCCCGCGACATTCTCGCCGGCCCCGATGGCGCCGCTTCGGTGACGGCGAACGGGTTTGCCTACCCGCTGCTGTTGCGTTCGCCCGGCTACCACACCGGGCGCAATTTCGTCCTGGTCGAGAAGCCGACCGAACTGGCCGATGCCGCAGCCGGCCTGCCGGGAGACGATCTATTGGTGATCGAATATCTCGACGCCCGCGGCAAGGACGGCAGCGCACGCAAGTACCGCGTGATGATGATCGACGGCAAAATCCACCCGCTGCATCTGGCGATCTCCCGAAACTGGAAGGTGCATTACTTCACCTCCGACATGGCCGACCAGCCGGACCATCGCGAGGAGGAAGCCGAATTTCTGGCCGAGATGCCGGCCGTACTCGGTGACAAGGGGATGGCCGCGCTCACGGCGATCCGCGACGCGCTGGGGCTCGACTATGCCGGCGTCGATTTTGGATTGGGCCCCGCAGGCGATCTGTTGCTATTCGAGGCCAACGCGACGATGGTGATCGCCGCCCCCGACCCCGACCCGCGCTGGGCCTATCGGCGCAATGCCATCACCTCGGTTATCGACGCCGTGGTAGCGATGATCAAGGAGCGGGCGCAAGGCGCGGCCCGCGCCAATGTTGCAGAGCAATAACTATCCTAAAATTAATTCGCCCCCGGCCTGAGGCCAAGTCGTCGTTTACGCGTTTAAATACTATCTCTTGAACAAGATGTGATCGAGCTCTTGAGTAAGATCTTGAGTAAGATTTGATCGGGAAGGAAACGATGAAACGGGCCTTGGCTACGTTGGCCTGCATCTGCATTCTGGCCGGTGGATTTTACGTCGTTGCCAGCAAGTGGGCCATTCGACACGAGACGCTCAATCTCTATGACCCCGCGCGCGCCAGGCCCGTCTCGGTGGACCTCGCCGTGCGCCGGGACTACGAGATGAAAGCCGATGCCGGCCTCTGGAAGCTTCCGGTCGCCATGATCAGCAACGGCAACACCGTCCGGAACACCGAATATTCCTTCCTCGCCAACGTGCTTGCGGCGCGGGGATATCTGGTCGCCAGCATCCAGCAGGACCTGCCGACCGACCCGCCGCTCGTCACCAAGGTCGGCCTGCCCTATGTCGGCCGGCTCGACGTCTACAAGCGCGGGGAAGCCAATATCCTTTTCGTGCTCGGAGAGCTGAAGAAACTGCAGCCGAATGCCGATTACGACCACCTCACGCTGGTCGGACATTCCAATGGCGGCGACATCGCGATGTTCTGCGCCAAGGAGCATCCTGAGCTGGTGTCGAAGGTGATCACGCTCGACAATCTGCGCGTTCCCTTCGTCCTCAGCGATAAGATGAAGATTCTGTCGTTCCGCTCGGCAGACCCTAACTTCAAGACCGATCCCGGCGTGCTACCGACGCCTCAGCAGGCCAAGGTCGACGGGATCGACATCGTCAAAACCCAGTTTCAACACACCGACATGAGCGACCGTGGGCCGGATGCGGTGAAGGAAAGGATCCAGCAGACGCTCGACCAGTTCTTGGGCGATGCCTCGACAAGCGATCTTTCGCCGGCGCCGACCGACAAGCCGCTGATCGCCAAGCTCGGCCCGGCGCCCTATCCATAAGGATTGAAGGACGGCCAACGACCGGCGCGCCGCAGTCGCGGTACGCCGGCAGCGGAGCATGCGGCCCAATCAGAGGTCCACGGCATGCGCGGTCTCGGACAGGTGCGGCGCTTTCTCAAGCGCCTGGTCGTGCGCATTGATCTTTCGGATTTTCCCAGATCGCGCTGTGGGTGATCAGCGAGCAGGCGTTCGGAAGCCTATTTCGGCCGCCCCTCCGGACCGAACTGACGAAGATAGGCCCACAGGTTTCTCGCCTCGCCCTGGTCCTTGATGCCGGCAAAGGCCTTCTTGGTGCCCGGAATTTTCGCCCGGGGATCTCTTATGTATTGCACAAAATCGGCCTCGTTCCAGGCAAGAGCGCAATCCTTGTTGGCCTCCGAATAGTTGTACCCCTCGGCGCTCCCGCATTTGCGTCCCTCAATGCCGTTGAGCTGCGGCCCGATCTTGTTTTTCGCATCGGGGCCGATGGCATGACAGCCCAGACATCTCGAGAAGGAGATTTCACCGGCCGCGACGTCCTGCGCCGAAGCACTTGATATCGAAAGGGCAAAGACGATCGCTGCGGCCTTGAGTTCGTTCATGGGACTGCAGTCCTCAACTGCAATTGGCGAAGCAAACCACGCATATAAGCCCTTATCGGGGGCAACGGCCTCACCCCTTGATCAGGATCGACGGCCCCGACGCGATAGCGCGCATGCTTCAACAGGAATGGCGCGGGTCGAAGCCCTTGCATGGGCCGGTGGCGCATCGAAGGGGAACATCGGATGCGCGCGGATTTCAGGCAGATTTTGGCTCTTGCGGTGACCGTCGCAGTGATCGGGGTACTCGGCGGCTCAAGCGCACCCGCGGCCGACGCCGATCATGGCGCCGACCTCGCCAAGCCCTGGTGCGCCACCTGTCACGTGATTGACCCCGGCCAGAAACAAGCGAGCGCCGACGCCCCCCGTTTGCCACGATCGCAAACAAGTGGGTTTTCACGCCGGAGAAGATCGCCTTCTTCCTGCTCGACCCGTAGCGAAGCCGCCGGCATCGCCGCCTATATCGGTTTCGCTGCACAAATAAAGGCGTGCAAAGGCGCCCCGGCTGGCGGACAATCACCGCGCAAGCGTAACGCGGTGAAGGGCAGGATGGACCAGGGCGAAGATACCAACACCCTTGAAGCCATCGCCGCTGAGGCGTTCGGCGCGCTGTGCAACGTCAGCCAGATCCCGCCGTTTTCCGCCCGCCCGGGCGGGTTGAACCTCGCGCAGGCCTACCGCGTGACGCCGCGGGTCCGGCGAATGTATGAGGCCCAAGGCGCGCGAGTGGCGGGACGCAAGATCGGGTTCACCAATCCCGCGATATGGGAGCAATACGGCGTCTACGCGCCGATCTGGGGCTACGTGTTCGACAACAGCGTGCAGGAACTTGCGACCGTCGAAGCGCTTTCGCTTGCGCCATTTTCCGAGCCGCGCATCGAGCCCGAGATCGTGTTCGGCCTCGGCGCGCCGCCGTCGGCGGAGATGGACGAGCGCGCGCTGTCGGACTGTGTCGCATGGGTCGCGCTCGGCTTTGAGATCGTGCAGTCGATCTTTCCGGGATGGAAGTTCCAGGCCAGTGACACCGTCGCGGCCAATGGCGTGCACGGGGCGCTTCTGATCGGACCGCGCCATCCGTTCGCGCCGCGCGCAGCCGAATGGCGGCAAACCCTCCCGGCATTCGAGATCGAGTTGAGTTGTAATGGAGCCCTGGCCGATTGCGGCCACGGCTCGAACGTGCTCGGCGGCCCGCTTTCGGCGCTGCGCCATCTGGTCGGCCTGCTGGAGTCCGATTCCTTCAACCCGCCGCTCGCCGCCGGTGAAATCGTCAGCACGGGAACCCTGACCAAGGCGATGTCGGTCGCTTCTGGCGAGAGCTGGGCCGCAACGCCAAGCGGAATCGGGCTCGATCCGGTCCGGCTCCGGTTCCCTCGGGGGCCAGGTTCCCGCTTGAACAATTTTTAGGCGAGCTCTGGTTTTGCCACTTCTTCCACTTGTGTCAAGAATCGTACATAGTAGGGCAGTTCGGCCTAATTTTGTGGCGTTGCGTCTGCTTCCGGTACCGATGGAGCGCAGGATGCTGAACATTCCCCGACCCACGCCTACCTGCACGCGCTTCGACACCACCGTCGAGATGTCGTGCCTCAAATGCAGCGGCCGCATGAGACTGGTCCTGATCCAGCCGCAAGACGGCAGCTTCAATCTTGTGACTTACCGCTGCGGCGGCTGTGAATCGGATGAGAGTTTTCTGAAGGCCATCTAAATCGCGGTGGCGTTCGATGCGGCTTGCGCCGCCCTCAGCCTTGCTTTGGGGGTTCCCAATGCGCAATATTCTCCAGCCATTTTGAGAATCACGAAATCGTTTTCCCAAGCAATCCGGCGCTTCCGATTTGCCTGAAAACACGGAGAGGTCCACATGCGCTGCGGTTTGTTGGCGTTGCTTATCGGCTTTACGCTGTCGCTGCTCTCAACCGCAGGCGATGCACAAACCCAGTCCGTCCCCAATCCGCCGCCAAATCCCGGGCTTTTCGATGCGGTTTCGGGTCGATGGGCATGGGAAGGAACCAATTGTAGCGATAACGCGCATACGCTTTCGTTCTCCGATGATCACACCCGCATGACCTACACTTCAGCAAAGACCTACCACAGCGCGACAGGCGAAGACACTAACGTAAGCCGCTACAACGTGCTGTATGCTGAAAAGAACAGACTGACGATGTACCTCGAAGACGAGACTCGCCGGACCCAGGCTGGCGACCGCATCGTCTGGGTGCTCATTTTGCAGGACCCGAAAACATACGTGTGGCGTCGTACCGACTGGGGTGCGGACCAATCCACCAAGAAAATCTTGCGCTGCGGTTCGTGAGCGCGTGGGTCCGGCTGTCGCGCCAAAATGCAAATCCCCGCCGGCAGGAGCCGACAGGGATCAGCAGAAAGGCTGACGAGCGGCGGATCGCGCGACCCGAAGGCCCGTCAAGGCCCTGTCGGCGAAATTGAATTCCACGACGCCGAGCCGCGCGCCTCACGATCTGGGCTTGGTTGCATCCCTGGCGGCGGACATGACGTCGCCCGTGATCTGCCGCATATGCTCGCCGGCATTGGTGAACTGGCTTCGCAGGAATTCCGACTGAATCTGCATGGCCTGCTGAAGATCCGTGGCATGGACAAGTTTGCGGGCGTGCTCGAAGGCGGCCTTCATATTCTGCTGGGTGAAGGACAACGCCTGCCTTGAAATCTCGGTCCCGGGGTTCGGAACCGAGGCGACCGATTTGTTGGCGGCATCGAAGAACATTCCGAACGCCCTCTCCGCCTGATCGATGGTCTTTTCGGCCAGGTCGCGCAGTTCTGCCGGCACTTCCAGTTTTGCTTCGGTCATGGCGCCATCCTCCTGTTTTTCGCCGGTGGAATTACCACACTTCCCGGGCGGAGGCGAATTCACCGGCTGGCGCACCGGCGAGTGGAGTGGATTTGAAATTCGCTCCCGGCCCGAACTCGCCTCGCGAAGGTCAAATCCAAAACTCCACTACAAACCTGTATTTGCTAGCGGTCCTTTGATTCTAACATTGGCAAAAGAGGCCTGCCGAAACCCGATGCGAATGTTGGAATCGGATCACCTGCCTTCAGGCTGCAACATCCTGTCCCGGGCGACTTGCCGTAAGCTCGACGACCGGGAGTTCCTCTTCGGGCACCTTCTTCAAAGCAGGGTCACCGATCGATTTGGCCAGCCGGTTCGACGGCGAGGCCGAGCAGCAGAATGACGTCGCGGAGCATGCGTCTTCAATTCGGATTATACCATCGCCTGGCGGCGCCATTCGCGCCAATGCCTCGACGAGCGGCGGGCGGAATTTGATCGAAGATGTCGCTAGCTGAGCGAAAGGCCCGCGGCATCTTCGACACACAATCGAAAGTTGTTTCTCAGGCATCAGGGGCTCATTAAAATCATATCTATTCGAATCACGGACGAACGCTCGACAACGGACACAACTGGCGAATGCCTTCCCAACCAGCACTGCTGAGCAGCTTTCCGCTTCTGCACACCAACGATCCTGAACTCGCCCGCGATCGATTTGCTTTTCTCGGCCTGCAAAGCTTCGACGTCGGGCGCGGCCAGAAGTTCGGGGTTCACGTCAACCACCTGAAAATGACCGATCTCGAGCTGGCCTATTGCGCCTTCGCCAGCGACGTTGCTCTTGGTTTCAGCGAAGCCTCGTTCGTGCGCCAGATATTCAGCATCGACGGTGTGAGCCGATACAAGGCCGGCCCCCAGTCCGGCGAGATTGCGCATGGATCGTGGAGTCCGGTGCTGTCGACCGGGACGCCACTGAATTTGCAACTGAAGTCCCGCTACCGTCAGCTCGTGCTGCGCATCGAACTCGATGCGCTCAAGCGTAATCTCGGCGCCCTGGTCGGGCAGGAGGTGAACGAACTGATCTTCGATGAAACCAACGCGCGTCGGCCGGCGATAAGCAGCCTGCGGCGCCTGATTTTCCAGTTTGCCTCCGACTTCAACGAGCGCGGCCCCTACTTCTCCGCGCTCGCCGCCAAAGAGGTCGAGCGCATGGTGATCATGAAATTCCTGATGTGTCACCGCCACAATTATACGCATCTGTTGTTGCGCGAACCGCTTCCCGTCGCTTCGTCTGCGGTCAGAATCGTCGAGGAATTCGTCGAAGCCAACTGGGACAAGCCGATCGATGTGCCGGCCATGGCAAGGGTGGCAAACGTCAGCGCGCGAAGTCTGTTCCGGCAGTTCAAGCAGGACCGCGGCTATTCGCCGGCGGATTTTGCTAAGCAGATCCGGCTCGATCGCGCGCGTGATTTGCTCGAACAGCCTTCCCAGGGTTCGTCGGTCACCCAGATCGCGCTGCGATGCGGCTTCCAGAACCCCGGCCATTTCGCGCGCGACTTCCGGCTCGCCTTCGGCGAGCTGCCGTCGGAGACCCTGAGGAAATCGGCGCGACGGCTCGGCGGATGACGGCGTCGGCGTCCGGATAATGAGTCTTCCGCCGGTTCAAACAACCGGCGGTTCGCCGAGAGGCCGCTCCGTAAATTTACGGGAACGGAGTTGGCATTTATCGAAGGCTTAAGTTTTTGGCGTAGCCTCAGTTTCATGGTTGAGACCCGCGCAGCACCCCGCTACCGCCTTTTGAAACCCGCGAAAATCGAATTCGGTAGGGTCGAGGTCGATTGTGTGCTGCGCGACCTTTCCCTCACCGGCGCCGCGCTGGAGGTGTCCAGTCAATCCGGCATCCCCGAGGAATTCAATTTGGTGGTGCCCGCCGACGGATTGAACCTGCCCTGCCGCGTCGTTTGGCGCAAAGTCTACCGGATCGGCGTCGCCTTTCGGTTGGGCCCGACGGATTGAAGTTCGCCGTCATTCTCCCGCAATAAGGTTCAGATTGCATTCAGGTTTCGCACCCTAGCGTTTGGAAGGGGCGTTATTTGAACAGGAGAACCAATGATCTTTAGGCCATTGATGACTGCCGTGGTTGTCGCAGCCGGCGTTTGTGGATCGGCTGCGATGGTCGCATCACCAGCCCATGCTCAGGACGCTGCGGAGGCGGAAATGATCGGCTTCCACCAGCTTTGCGAGAAGGGTGACCGCAGAGCCTGCGTTCGCTTTGGTATTCTGATCGGCCGGAACGAGCAGCGCCACGCGGACTGGCGCAAGCGGCACGGCGAGTGGTTCTGGTGGGAAAGATAACACCGCAACGAGAAGGGCCGCCTTCCCGGCGGCCCTTTTTTTCCGTCCGGCTCTTTTCATCTCACCCCTTCGCGCACGCGCACGGAAAAAGTGCGGCGAACAAAGTGACGCTCAACGCGGGGTAAAGCGCCCGTTGATGCCGTCGGGCGCGGGATCGGTGGCCAGCCGCTCGACCAGATCGATGACTTCGGAGCGTTGCAAGGGCGAAAGCCTGATGAACGCCTTCAGCAGCCTCAAGCCCTGGATCGCTTCGCTGGATGGATATCCGAGCTTCTCGCTCAATTCCGATACAGATGTGCGATTTTTCATCTCGCGCCTTTAAAGGGCAAAATTGAAGCGGGTTTGCCAAGTTGAAAGTATGCCAAGGAACAACCCCAGCGGCAAGGAAATCCGCCACCCAAAACCGCTGGATTCAACAGGAGTATCCTAGCACTTATTGCTATATGTGGCGGAATTTGTACGGGTATTGCTGCCGTCGGCGCCTCCAGCGGCTGATCTGTGCGGCGCCCGAAATATCAATGACCTCGCGCCGGCGTTGTGTCGCCCTCGGAGCCCTCTCGCCGCACTTTCCGGTTGTCGGCGACGCTCGCGACGCGTCGGCATCATCGCGCACAAACCGGAAAGACGCGAAGCAGCGCGTTAAACCGGATTTGAGAATTCGAGAGCAAAGCATTGCCGCATTTCACTTTTAAGT
>Ga0210396_10005816_pt1 | contig 11854 bp, 13 predicted proteins | sample IncBWH17OmetaG_FD_155466 | JGI IMG/M metagenome (GOLD analysis project Ga0210396, IMG submission 155466) | Forest soil microbial communities from Barre Woods Harvard Forest LTER site, Petersham, Massachusetts, United States - Inc-BW-H-17-O ...
CCTTCTCGCCGGGTGCTCCCAAGTATCTCGTAGGACTGGTAATTCACGGGGTCAAACGCGAGCTTGATTTGTACGCGTCTGCATTTCAGGACGACGCCAGTGCGAAGACGGCGTGGAAGAAGGTTGTTGATGAAGCTGATGCGGTTACAGGCTTCGACTTGCACGGGAATAGTCTCTTCCTGCTTTCCCACAAAGACGCTTCCCGCTACAGGGTTTTGGTCACCAGTCTCGCGAATCCTGATTTGGCCCATGCTACGGTGGTCGTTCCGGCGAGCGACGTGGTGGTCGTCAACATCTCCGCCGCTGGCGATGCGCTTTATGTGCAAGATCTAGATGGCGGCGTCGGGCGGTTGCGACGTTTGCCCTATGAGGGCGCAACCATTCAGCCGGTGAAGCTTCCGTTTGATGGAGCTATTCAGTCTCTGGTTACAAATCCGACCGAATCTGGAGCCTGGCTGGAGCTCACGTCATGGACAAAATCGCCGTTGTGGTACGCGCTGGAGGCGAGTTCCGGCAATCTGACCGACACGGGCCTGGTGCCACCGTCTCCTGTGGATTATTCGCAAATCGAATCGCAAGAGGTTAAGGCAAAGAGCGCGGACGGCACCATGGTACCGCTCTCGATTGTCCACAAGCGAGGGATGGTGCTGGATGGGTCTCATCCCACATGGCTAGAAGGTTACGGTGCATACGGTATCACTCTCGATCCGGCGTTTCGTCCCACGCTCCTGGCATTCTTTGAACGCGGCGGAGTATTCGCCGTGGCTCATGTCCGCGGCGGCGGGGAATACGGCGAGGATTGGCATCTCGCTGGCCAGAAACTGACCAAGCAACACACGATTGATGACATGCTGGCTGGGGCCGAGTATCTGATCGAACGCAAATACACTTCGCCCGTTCACCTTGCCGGCGAAGGCACCAGCGCGGGCGGCATCACTATCGGCGGCGCCATCACCCAGCGTCCTGATCTGTTCGGTGCGGCCTTGATTCGAGTGGGCGATTCCGACTCGCTGCGTTCTGAATTCATGGCCAGCGGGCCCGCCAATATTCCCGAGTTTGGCACGGTCAAGGAGCCCGACGGTTTCAAGGCGCTGTATGCTATGGATGCCTATCAACACGTATTGCCAAATATGAAGTATCCCGCAGTACTGCTGACCACCGGTGTCAACGATCCTCGCGTGGCGCCCTGGCAGGCGGCCAAGATGGCTGCCCGCCTGCAGGCATCGACCACTAGCGGCAAGCCGGTGCTGCTGCGCGTCGACTATGACGCAGGACACGGAATGGGCTCGACCAAAACACAACGCGACGAAGAGCAGGCTGATGAAGTGACCTTCTTGTTCTGGCAATTGGGGAATTCCCAATTTCAGCCCGCGCAAGCACACAAGTGAGCTCGGCGGCCAAGCACGCCGTGTATGTGACCATCGAGCAACTGCTCAAGTCCGAACAACCAGCCGCCGAGTGGATCAGAAAGATGAGAAAGATTCCACCTTTTTCAATCGAAAATCCTCCCAAAGCGTCTACGGCCTGATTCAGAGGAAGATCTCGCGTTCCAGCAGGCTACCCAAGCGAGATCCAGAGCTGCACCGTCCCATTTATAATTTTCGGTTTACCCGTGATCTGGGAGTAACCCGGCAAATGAAAATCCATCACGTCTCGCCGACTTAGATTATAGGTTGAGAAAAGTGCCCGCAGCCAGGCTGGACCAAGATATCGGACTTTGAAGAACCGCTCAGCGTTGCCTCATGCAGCAGGAGAGCGCAACTGCTGCCGATCGTCGAGCGCTGCCCCGCGGCTGGTGATCAAACGTTGCTTTTGTATTTGCAATCTCTCGTCTGGGACAATTCTGGACGGTCCATGATTACTTCTTCTTGGACAGAAGGATGGTTTGCACGAAGGAGCGCATTGCTGCTTGCGGATTCGTCAGACGCAGTTTCTGCGAACGTAGCAACCGCCTCGCCGTTCCCAGCACGCGCGGGACTTAGCGCGCAGGCAAGCGACGGCACAAAAATCGAGCGAAAGAAAAGGGTGCGCTTGGTTGTTAGAGCATCCTTGTTTCTATCACCAGCGTACTGGTCCCACGCAGCGTCCGACACCTCGGACATCGCGAAATCTTCCACCGTCAGTTGTTGGAATTTTCCATTACCCTCGAAGGGCGCAAGAAGATGCCGTTTTCGCCGAGGATGAGCCCTAAGCGTCATTCGTGAGCATTCTTCGGATGTGATCGCGCCAGTTTGACGGCGGGGCGTTCTGCTGGTTTCCCGACCGGTGGAGGCAAGGACGGGCGGCGTGTAGTCTGCAAGGCTCGCACTTGCCGAACCGCTACAATAGGTTTATATCCCCGCGCTTTGGGGAGTAACCATGGCCACTCTGACGAAGGCCTCCGACATAGACCTCACTCCCATTTCTGGCAAACAATACTTCGACCTGGAACGCGAGGGGCGCGAGGGATGGTTCGGAAAGGCGATATAAAAGGTTCTCCGACCGGGGCAAGTGTGCAGTCGTTTCGATTCTTCTGCTGATGTCGAGAGTATGAAAAGCAAAGGCATCGCACTTCCTGAACAAGGTTATGATCGAGACTGGGCAAGGTCCATCGGCAGCGGACGGAGCGACGAGTATTCTGAATGGAAGACGCGTGACGAAGGAAGAAAGCCTTATTGGCTTTTGGGGGTCGAAATGGAAGACGCGGAGGCACCATTGGTCGTTACGATCCGCAGCAGCAGCCAAGCGGAACTCGAGTACGCACGGTCCGTTTTGAATAACCGCTTTGACCTCGGGCCCGTAATTGCGGAGCGAGCCAGCAATCGACTCAACTTTGACCCGGCGCTCGGAGACGCGGGCTTCAAAGTGCTGGTCGCGATTGGCCCGGTTGTGGCCACGAAGCTCATCGACTGGGCAATCGAAGCAGCAAAGCAGCGCGGCAAGCGCGCCCGGGGCGGGGAAAAAATCCCGGCGTTGCTGATTGAAGTGAATGGTCGCTCTGTCTCAGTGAAGGGCACGGCGAAACCTGCGGTGTTGCGCGCGGCGCTCGAATCCGCGCTGACCGCGCGCGAGGCGTAATGACGCGGCCTGCCACCGGCGCACGGCAGTTCGAAGAGACCGCGTACGCACATTTGGACCTGCTCACTTTTGCGGTGTCGGTGAAACTGGATCGCGCTATCGCGCACCGCTGGTACGACGAATTCGGTGGTCTCATGTGGACCACCTTCGAATTCCCGATCCATGACGATCATCGGGCCTACGTAGAGAAGCGGAAGAAACACAAAGACATTGAGCTCATCGTCAACTCGTTTACTGTGTGTGCCCACGAGTCCCGCCACTTTCACGATCTGTTGGCGACACCGTACGGATCCTATTTAATGCGTGTGCAGACCGACGCTGCCCTGTCGATGCTGGATCTGAGGGAACATTTGCGCTGGAGCCACCGTGCGATCGCGGTGCCGCTTTCCGATTGGGTCACCTCGGGCGATTTGCTGCGCAGAACCTTTCCGCAAATCGAGCCACCGTCGCCCGAGGTCGAGCACGCGACAGCCCGCCTAGACGCCGTGCAGAAGGCGCTGCAGCGTGCGAATGCTGGTTGGGTGAATACCGATCCGGCCGGCAAGGCTTACCTCGACGCAACAGCCATCCTCGAGGGCTCTGCGGTTTTGCATCAGGAACGGGAGATCGTGCGGAATTTCGGGGTGCTGGTTGGCAAGTTCTTCCGCCTAGTCATGCGCGAGCGCCCCTCCGCCACTACCTACTACGGCGCGATTGAGTTCGTGCACAAGTGCACGGGCGGTCATGCCTCGGATGCTGCCATCTCCTACGTCCTGCTTGCGTCGTTGTGCGGCGATTTCTCGGTCGGGGGTCTGCAGGCGCCTGCCGATGTGCTGGGGCATTGGGGCGTGTGGGTCAAGCAACGCGGCATTGAACACGCACGCTTCGACACCCTGGATGGCACCGTCAAGGTTGTAGACGAGTTTTTCGACGATGTGCACCACACCACGCTGGAAAAGCGACTGGCCGGCGTGACGGCGCAGAACAACGACGCTCTCGAACTGTTTCGAAAGCGCGTTCAATTTCTGGAGGAGAGAAGCCAACGCGCCTTACCTGGCGCCCGGGATGTACTGAACGCCTTCCAGAATTTCGTGGAGGTGCAGCGCTGGTTCTGTAGGAGCGTTTACAGCCATCCCGAATGGTATTGCACCTCCTCCTATGACATTTGCCGGCGCGGGCTGCCCAGTTGCGTGATCATCCTCAAGTTCGATACGGGGATTCCGATCAGGGATGCCCTTGCGAAATACGAGATTCTGAGCGAGAGTCTCGTCTCGATTCCTGCAAACGCTGACCCTAAGCTCTTTCGGGAGGAGCCATACGCGCCGGGCAAGACGCTGGTCGCACACGCTCTGTCGCCTCGCCGCCGGTACATCGACCGGGAATCGCCCCCGGTTGGTAGTCCGCCGAACGATGATCCACCCGACATCGACATTCCCACGTGGCACGGCAGATACCGGGAACTGGCGGGTATGAAGCTTTATCTGGAAGGTCCGGCGACGAACGCTACCGACGCCGAAGCGCATATGGAAGCGACAATCCTGAATCATTTCGGTACGCGTGTCTTTTCCTCGGCGGGAGAGATCCAGCCGCTCCCCGTGCATGAGTCGGATATCTCGGAGGAAGTGCAACGGTTGTTCGACGCCATCAAGGCGCGTAAGGCCGGGCCTACGTAGGTGGCGCCACACTGAACGAGCTCTATGCGACTGTTCGCTGGTTGATCTCGAAACTGTCGTTACTCGACCTTCAGCAGGCTTGACGCTCGAATGTCCTGCCTTGAACTCCGGTCGTATTCTCCATCTTGCCGGTAATCGAGCAGCATGCAGGCCGAATTGCCGGAAGCCAGTCCTGCGCCGCCATCAGCTCGGGCACCACGAATTCGCCAGAGGGCGAGGAGCAGGAACTCCTGGACCGCATACCGGACCGGAGCGCCGGCGCCAGTCCCGAGCGCGATTTGACCAGCCGCGTACTGCGGAAGCACATCGTCCGCGCTGAGCAACCTCTCGCCTCGCGAGCGCATAGTTTTAAACTAAAGCACCATCATGGCTTTGCCGCTGAGAACGGTGGCCGGAATTCTCATGACGACCGAAGGCACCGTCAAGAACACAGTCTTCCGCGCCACCCATAAACTCCGCTTACAACTCTCCGAGCTATGGCGCGCGGAAGAGACCCGGGTCAGTTCTCGGCGCTCTGCGCCGATGCGGTGAAATCTCGTCGGTTCCCCGGAAGTCGGCTTCGAGGAAAGCACCATTGATCACCCCGAAGCCCGTTTCTGGACCCGCGGGCAATTGCTTCCGGATAAGCCGACTACACGTCCACAATCCCTAGTTCGCATTGTGGGATTGCAGTAGCGCAGTTGTGGTGCAGCTTGAAAATTGGCTTGCGGATGCCACCCGCGATCGCGGCGATCTCATAATTCACGCATTCATTGACGCAAATCTGAAGCGCAGCCTAACATTGCCGCAAGGAGAGCCTTGTGATTGGTCAAGTTCTCGGTCATTGCCGTGTCGTGTCGAAGATTGGGGAAGGAGGAATGGGGGTTGTCTATCGCGCTTACGACGAGGTTCTGCACCGTGACGTGGCCCTGAAAGTCGTCAAGAAGGATGCTCATCTGGACACATCGTCGAGCGAGCGGCTATTGCACGAGGCGCGCGCCTCTTCCTCTCTCTCTCATCCCAACATCTGCACCATCCACGAAGTCGGCGAGAATGAGGGCGAGCTCTTCATCGTGATGGAACTGGTTGAGGGCAAGTCGCTGTGTGCGATGTGCGCAGATGCGGGGCTGCCGCCAGAGTCAGTCCTGCGGTATGGCGTTCAGATTGCCAGCGCGCTCGCGCGCGCTCATGACCGTGGCATCGTTCATCGCGATCTGAAGACGGCAAATATCGTCGTCACTGCTGACGGTCTGGTCAAAGTGCTCGATTTCGGTCTGGCTAAGGAGGTAGGCAGCGGCATATTCGATGCCACTACCCGATCCTTTGCGTCGATCCAGGACGCGTCCAGCATGAGCGGCACCTTGCCCTATATGGCACCAGAAATCTTGCGAGGCGGGGCGGCCGACTATCGCAGCGATCTGTGGGCGCTGGGAGTTGTGCTTTATAAAGCGGCTTCCGGACGCTTACCATTTGAGGGCCGCACGGGTTTTGAGATCAGCTCGGCTATCCTGCGTGAGGTCCCGAACCCGCTTGGCCCGCCGATTCCCCCTGGCCTTTGGTCCATCATTCAACACTGTCTGGCCAAGGAACCGATACAGCGCTATCAACGCGCCAGTGAAGTTCAGGCAGCTCTGGAAGCGGTTCAGTCAGCGGGAATCGTTTCCGCCGGTCCTGTCCCCGATCTCAACGCACCCGAGACGACGGTCCTACACAGTGTGCGGCACGCTCATGTCAGGAAGGGAGACTTTCTTTTGTTGGTGGGAACAACGAAAGGAGCGTTTATCCTTCGTTCCAATGCGCAGCGCAGCCGTTGGGAGGCCGGGGGGCCTTATTTCCATGGGCACAGTGTTTACGCTATGGCCTACGACAACCGCGGAGGCCAACACCGCATATGGGCTTCGACGTCGAGTTATTGGGGAACCCTCCTGCGATCAAGCGACGACTTCGGAAGGAGCTGGACCAATCCCAAGCATGCCCCGATTAGATTTCCCACCGATGCCGGTGTTTCCTTGAAAAACATCTGGCAGATAGCGCTCGGCCGGCCCGAGGAACCTAACGTGCTCTTTTGCGGTGTAGAGCCGGCCGCTCTTTTCGAAACTCGCAACGCAGGCGAAACCTGGTCGCTAGTGCGAGGCCTGTTCGATCATCCGCATCGTCCCCGCTGGATGCCGGGAAACGGAGGATTGGCTCTGCACACTATTGTGCTCGACCCCAGCGACAACCAGCGTATGTATGTGGCAATCTCGGCTGGCGGCGTTTACCGGACCGACGATGGCGGACTTAGCTGGACACCGCAAAACCAGGGCATCCGCGCTACGACGATGCCAGAAAAGTATCCCGTGTTCGGGCAGTGTGTGCATAAAATCGTGATGCACCCCGCGCGCCCGGAGAGACTCTTTTTGCAGAGTCATTGGGGATTGTACCGCTCGGATAACTGTGCCGAGAACTGGCACGACATTGCCAACGGTGTGCCCTCGGATTTTGGCTTCGCCATGATTACACACCCCAGAAATCCCGACTGCGTGTATATCGTTCCAGTTGAGTCTGACGAGTTTCGCTGCGCGTGTGACGGACGGCTGAGAGTTTATCGAACCCGCAACGGCGGCGCTTCGTGGGAACCGCTTTCGCGCGGCCTGCCACAAAAACGCGCTTACGAGACTGTCCTGCGCGATGCCATGACGGCGGACTCATTCGACCCGATGGGAATTTATTTCGGGACACGGAGCGGACAGCTGTTTGGCTCGCGCGATGAAGGCAGGACGTGGCAAAAGATACTGGAGGGGTTGCCGTCAGTCGTCTGTGTACGGAGTGCAGTCGTCGGGGATGCTTCTGGCGGTCTTCGGCGGACATTGCCTAAGGTAGCGGCACCTTCACATCAAACGAAATCCCTGTCGAAAAGCAAGACGCGTCGACCGAAGCGGTGATTTATGCCCGTCACTTTTCACATTCCGGGGGCATTGCGAGAATTTACCGCTGGACACAGTAGAGTCCAGATCGAGCACTCACCTAAGACTTTGGCTGAGGCGTTGTCGGCACTCTGGATAATCTATCCGGGCCTTCGGGATCGCATCGCAACGGAGCAAGGGCACGTGCGGGAGCACGTCAATATTTTTATCGGTGACGAAAACATCCGGTATACGGGTGGGCTCGCGAGCTCCGTTTCCGACGGATGCGAGATTTCCATCGTCCCCGCAGTTAGTGGTGGGCTGAAAGAACTCCTATGGTGAGCAAGCATCATTGGCTCAATGCCCGTTAATCCGAGATTCTAGGCGAATGACGGGCTGGGCTAACCGGGGGTTACGTTTTAATGCGAACTCCGACGACGTTATCCCGAAGTCGGCTTGTAGGAAGTCTCGCCAGATCGGCTCCGAGAAACGCCTCTGCTGTTTGTTCTGAACGACGAGCTTGAGTTGCGCGGACCCCGATTCGGATGTGGCATGGCGCAGTGCGCAGCCTGCACTGTAATCATGCGCGGCCAGGTCGTGCGGTCTTGTGTTATGCCTGTAGGCGCGGTCGGTCAAGACGAAGTCACGACGAGGAGGGCTTGGCACGCCTGAAAAGCCTCACCCGATTCCGCAAGCATTTATTGAGGAAGGAGCCGCCCAATGCGGGTTTTGCCTTCGCGGCGTGATCCTGACGGCGAAGGCCGTACTCGACGTAAAACCGAATGCCTCTGATCAGGAGATTCGGGATGCTCTGGGAGGCATCTTGTGCCGTTGTTTCGCCCACGCTCGCATGTTCCGGGCAATTCGAAAGTATGTAGAGGCAAGCCGATCATGACCCAGTCCCGCCGTGAGTTTCTGAAGAGTTGCGGTGCACTTATTGTCAGTTTTAGCGCTGGGTCGCTAAGTCTGTTGTCCGCCCAGGGTCAAGGACAGTCTGGCGCCCGTCCCTCCCAGATTCTTGGTTAGCCATCGGAGCCGATGGGATCATCACAGCATATACAGGAAAATGCGATTTCGGTCAGGGCATTTTTGCCGCGCAATCCCAGCTGGTCGCAGAGGAGCTGTGCGTTCCAATTAGGTGCGTCAAGCTTATCCAGTGCGATACATCTGTCTGTCCGGATCAGGAAACCACGTCTGGAAGTCAATCGACTCCGACAAACTTTAACTCGGAAAATTCTCGCACCAAGCCGCAGCCACCGCTCGCGAAGCCCTGCTGGGCCTTGCTGCCGTGAAATTGGGAGTGCAGGTCGAACAGCTCACAATGGCGGATGGCATCACGCGAGCAATTTGGGGCCTCACGTCCGGACCCTCGCTATCTCAACCAGCACCTTTCAGACCGAATGATCCACAGCGTTCGGCCTTTTCTTTGACACGATCCATTCGCCAGCCGTTAAGATTTCGAGGCCGCACTCAAACCACTCCATTTCAGCTTCCGCGTCTTTCACGGACAACGGTGGAAGTGATTCCACTTTAAGACCGCGTGACCGTATCCGTGTGAGTTCGGGCTGCTATGCGGGGTAGTTCGACACACAATTCGTTAATCCGCTTCTGCCTCTCCTCGCATTCACGACGTTCTGCGTCCGTTAAGGTTTTCTTCTCCATCGAGTCGGCTTGGTCATTGACGAGAGCGCGTTCGAGTCGGAATCGTTCTGGATCACGGTCCATGAGCACGCTCCTCGGGACGACCGGCGCGGGGGTGAGATGGTGAGGACGGTTGCCGAGGTTGCCAGCATGAAGCTTCGCCCGAAATGTCTTATGGGGGGACCCCGCAAGGAGCCGCAGCGTGACCGCCGATTGACGCGGCAGACTGAGCCGAGGTCCTACTCAATTGGTCGCCTGACACGGCAGTGCAGGCAACCTTTTGACATAAATAATATATCTATAGGGTGCTATCGCCCCGAGTGCCTTTCGGGCGTGCCCCGCATTTTTACGGGTGATCGAAATGCACCTCCTACGATTGTTCCTGATGGCATGGCTTTCACTTGGAATTGTATCGGTGTTCCTCCTGTTCTGGCTGTGTAAGCGAACCGCGGCAAGGGTTAAAGAACCAGGCGAGTTGACCTCGGGCGCCGCCGACGTGACGCGTCAAAGTACCAACGCTCTGGACAAGCCAGTTCTGGACCGGGCAATGCTCCAGCAACTCTTGCCTGCCGCTTATACACTGCGAGTGCAAAATCAGCCGCTGGTTCATGAAGCTAAAGCGGATTCCACTCAGACAGTTTCGCTCACCGAACTGCCGCAGGAGTCGGAGCTTCCTCAACCTGATGTCGAGCCTTTAGCGCCCTTCAACACCTCGACGGTTCCAAGCTCCCGTGCCAGAATGGTGCGCAGGCCAACCCCTCAAAGCGACGCATCCTTCTGGAGGATTGCGACGGCGGTAGCAATAGCAGCCGTTTTGGCTCTACTGGTGGTTGCTTCGAGCGATCGCCTCTCACCCTTGCCTGCCGGGCTGGTCCTGCCTTCGAAAGTGGTCCAGCAGGAGGTACCCATCCGGAGAGGAATACCAATCGTGACGGATCTGGCGCAGGGCGGTGGAGTCGGCGCGAAGACGGTGGTGATGGAGCAGGCGACCAAGACCGGACCGACCCGGATCGAACGATCAGTTGTTGCCAACAAACCGCTTGGAGGTACAACTCCTGCTTCTGTCCAGAAGATTCTGAACCCGAAGCGTTATTCAACTTATGAGAGCGAAGGCGACGTGATCGCTCAAGACACTGTGGTGCGTTACACCAGACACACCCCTCTTCGGTAATTCCGTGACAGCGTCTTTGTGGGGTGGCGGCTGCCCCCGCTACGGCTGATTACCTGGCTTGCACTCGGGATCGTAACTGCGTTCTTCGCATTTTCGCTGCTTGATCAAACTACCGCAACCTTGTTAAAAATGCCGACAAGTTGTTCTCTCCCTAGACGAGCCCTGGTTGGTATTACACACCTGCACTTTAAGTCCTTTCTCCTACAGCACGCAAAGAGCTCAGCTCTTGTCATTGACCGTGACTACAGCATTCACTGTATTGCCCGTTTCTTGCCGGTGATGACAAACTCCTTGCAAAACACCGCGCTCATTGCTTGACTTCCGGCCCGGTCTCTTTGCTAGGGTGGAGTTCAGATCCCAACAAGACACGAGCGGGCTTCTCAAAGTAAAAACGCGTCCACTTCACGAAGCAACATTCAGGCGATGAACCGGTGGAGGCTTTTTTTCACTGTCGTGGATGGTCACAATCATGTCAAGAGTGAAAACGTCAGAACAAAAAGTGAGCTTGAAGACGCGTGGTTCCCACGTCCACATTGAGATTAATCCTTGGCCCTTCCTCTGGACAGTGGTTGGCGCATGGATGTGGTTTGGAGTTTTACACCTTGCCCGCATAATCTGAAACATCTTCAGCGACCAGCCGAACACGTATACGAACCGGCTCAGCGCTTGCTTTGCGATCTAGCCAAAATCTCTCCCAAGAAAGCTCAAATCCTGGTTTGTCGGCTTAACTGGCCAATCGTAATGCCCGCGCGGGCGTAACTCAAGCAGATGGAGAGATTTAAGGGCTCGTGCTCAGATTGGATCAGTTAAGCCCGTCATCCGTCAGCAATCCCGGTGAGTCGACATATCCGCCATCGACATGTATTCAGTGTTTCAGATAGCGATCAAGAAATTCAAATACGTCCGATTCCCAAGCTGGGATATTTTCATACAACATGTTGTGCCCGTCATCAGACGTTAGGCCGACTGAAGGATATATCTTCAAAACAGATGGCTTGTGCAGGTGTTCCAGTTCCACCGACAAGGTGCGTCCGGCTGCTGTCCCGAAGTCATTCTCTGCGTGAGTGAGCATAATGGCGGCGTTGGTGCCACGGATCGCGCTCAGCAACCGCTCGCGCAATTCAGGCGAGCGTTCCCAAGAAGCCGCAGCTCCAGCGAAGGTGACCGCCGCGCGTATTGTCTTATCGCGTTGCGCAGCCAGTAGCGTCAACTGTCCTCCAAAAGAATGGCCAGCAACGGCGATCCGGCGAGAATCGATGCCTGGCACTGTCTTCAGGAAAACCAAGGCTGCCATCACGTCATCTAGTTGGTCGGTTGTAAGCAAGATGAATTGCAAGTGTTGGCGAGCCTCGCTTCCCTTGGTTTCCTCCTCACGACGCAAGACATCTTGCATGAACGGTGCTTGGCTGGCGGAGGGACCATGACCACGCCGAAATGGATAAAGGAATGCATACCCGTGCTCAACAAAA
>Ga0210396_10005819_pt1 | contig 11849 bp, 11 predicted proteins | sample IncBWH17OmetaG_FD_155466 | JGI IMG/M metagenome (GOLD analysis project Ga0210396, IMG submission 155466) | Forest soil microbial communities from Barre Woods Harvard Forest LTER site, Petersham, Massachusetts, United States - Inc-BW-H-17-O ...
TCTCCCACTGAGACAAATCCAGCTGTTCCCTGCCCTCACGCACGTGCCGCTCGATCCACCACGAGACTGGTGCAACGTGGCTGTACCAAGGCCAATCAGTGCGATTGGAGTGGCAGTTCCCGCATGCCCGCACCAAGACTCTGGCAGGCTCTGAATTGAACAAAAGCGGCACTCCTTCATTTCGTGGTTTGATATCAGCGCGTTGTCCGAGCTCCACCTGTCCAACAATTACGGCCACAGCCGCCAACGCAAACAATGATTTAAGCGTCCTCGTCATTGGACCTTATCCGCGATCTCGAATCGCAGAGGTTCCCGCAATTTCTAGGCCGCGCGAGGTACAAATCACTTAGATTCTTGGGAGGGAATGACATGCATCTGTGCTGGCAGCGACGCTTGTGAACCGCGGGATCGTCGTCTCAACTCGGAACTGGATCCGTAAATCACGGATGAGCATGGGTTGCGTCAGCGACAGTTCCTATTTGGACACTTCTGTCAATCACCGTCCATTTAAGGACAGTGCATCCCGTTCGACGAGCCGTAACCAACGGTGAATAACTAATCAGTCCTGATGGTCTCAAAAATGCTTTCTCCGTAGACAAGAGAGGACATATGGATGCAAGGATCTCAAAGGGTGCCTTCGTCACGATTCAAGTGATGACTCGAGTCGCACTCGTGATCGCGATGGGGATGATCTTAACTGTCATCGGAGCAAGTATTTACGGAATGCTCGGCACCACACACTGAACGGTTATCAACCCTGAAGCGAGAATCTCAGAAGAAAGTCTTACTTATGGACTGGAGAACAAACGGAATCAGAATCGTACATGCCGACGAAATGGAAATGAATACGCCGCAGACGTCTGGCATGACGCGAGCCGCAGCGATTACTCATGCGAAAGCCGGAGCAACCACGTTGTGGGCCGGGACCATGGTCGTCCAACCTGATGCGAAAACAGGGCCGCACCATCATGGAGAACTGGAAACCGTCTTGTACGTGCTGAAAGGGCGAGTGCGGATGCGTTGGGGCGATCGTTTGGAGTTCAGTGACGAAGCCGAAGCCGGAGATTTTATTTACGTTCCCCCGTATGTGCCGCATCAGGAGATTAATGCTGATCCAAACGAGACGTGCGAAGCCGTAGTCGTAAGGAATGGCCAGGAGCCGGTCGTAGTGAATCTTGAGTTGCAGACGCCAGAACCAGCCAGCGCTGGGCATCGAGGTATGCCCTTTCACCCTGATCGGTGAAACCCTTCCAAGAACTCTGACCCTGTCCTCACTCTAGATATTAAGCGTCCTATCTCGACTTCATGGCCATCCCCGCGCTTAACAACGTAACTGCGAGAAAACGGTGCGGAACACATAGGACGCCGTGGTACTTGACTTGCTCATAGCTGAACACCGCGAAACACCGCGAACCCGAAGTAGTAAGGAGGAACCGTGAGTCGCATGAACTGTTCGGAAAGACTCTCATTGCTCTCGATAGCGGGTCTCACTGCGCTCGCTATGTTAATGGCAGTTCCAGGTGCATTTGCACAGGGCACTCCACCACCCCCACTCAACTTTGAGCTTCCAACTGGTTATCAAATCCCAGCGTCTGATCAGCAATGTATATTGAGCGGCGAAAGGCTGAACCTTCAATGCATCATTGCAAATGATCCAGACGCAAAGAGAATTCGGGCCGAAGAAGCAATGCTCGAGGCTCAGGCTCTGGCAGCTGCAAAATCCGGAAAGCTGGATCCCTACCACCAAGTCCAGACTCTGGGGAAGCTTGAGATCTTCGACCCAAACTTGTCGGTAAATAAAAACGTCGCATGCAGCTATTGTCACGACCCGGCTGCGGGTTATGCAAACGGCATCTCGATCTTGAGCGTATTCACGGGCGGCTCGAATCCGGGCTCGGTTCCCATCACGGTACACGGAGCCTATCCGAACAACCGGATAGCCAAGCGCAACCCGCAGAGCTACACCTACGCAACGTATTTTCCTCCGTTGCATTTCAATCAAAGCCAAGCCGATTTCTACGGCGGCAACTTCTGGGATGGCCGCGCAACAGGATACAAGCTGCAGAATGCCGCAGCTAACCAGGCCCAGGGCCCACCGTTGGATACCCAAGAAATGGCCAATCCAGATTCTGCTTGCGTGGTGTGGAAGCTCTCGCAGAGCGCTTACAAGTCGTTCTTCGAGACGGTGTGGGGTGTTGGGTCGCTGGAAATTGCCTGGCCTTCCAACGTCGCGACTATATGCAGCACACCGGCAGGCGCTGCTTCGCTTGGCGGAAATACTACTCCGGTTCAACTCAGCCCCTCCGATCGCACCCTCTCTAACAAAGACTTCGACGAATTCGCGCAGGCGATTGCGAGTTACGAGGGTTCTGACACCGTCAGCCCCTTCACGTCGAAATTCGACTATTACCTAGCGAACCCAACGAAGGTAACCCTCACTGCACAAGAGCAGAACGGGTATGAGCTGTTCCGCGGCAAAGGAAGTTGCAACACCTGCCATCTGGACGGAAGGTCGAGCACGCTGCAGGGCGGAAGCGATACCGGGCAGGCGGCTAGCGTTCAGCCTCTGTTCACTGACACGACCTACAACAACCTCGGCCTTCCCAAAAATGTGAAGCTCCCCTGGTATTCGGAGGACACTCCCGACCAGTGGGGTTTTACCGCTAACCCGCTCGGCTTTGGCTTCACCGATGAAGGAATGGGACTGTTCCTCGACGGCTACTATGGAGCTCCGCCGGACTTGAACTGGGGAGTACAGCTGCCGCAGTTTGAAGGCAAATTTCAAACTTCGACGGCGCGAAACGCCGCGATGGCACCCTACCCTGGGTTTGTGAAGGCTTACATGCACAACGGCTATCTCACGAGCTTGAAAGAGGTAGTCCACTTCTACAACACGCGGGACGTATACCCCTATAACGTGTTGTCCGGCAATTGTCCGGCAGGAACCATCGAGAAGGTAACCTGTTGGCCGATGCCGGAAGATCCCAACAACGAAAACTTGACGATCGGCAAGCTAGGCCTGTCTGATGAGGAAGAAAACGACATTGTCGCTTTCCTGAATACTCTCGTCGACGGCTATAAGCCGTAACAACGTCTCGTTTCTTCCTAGTGGAGTGGACCATGTGTTTTGTGGTTCACTCCGCCACTTTGGTCTGTTCACGGGATGATCCGCGTTTTGCCAGAATCTCTACAGGAGCATAGATATGACAACAGCAAAGCCGCGACTACTCACCATCGCGCTCATCGTTACTGTCATGGGCTCACTGGTTATAGGACCTCGCTCAGCGTACGCACGCTACAATTCGGGCGCTGCACAGAACAGCGCAAGCCCGACGATCGAGTCCGTCAGTGACACGCTAGCTTTTATAAGTTGGACTACGCCCAATCCGGGCGGCGCCATCTTGCACTACGCTATCGTTCGCTACGGCAAAGACCCTAATCGTCTTGAGTTCACCGCTAAGTCTCCGACCAGAATCAACCCAAGTCACAGTGAAATGGTGTTTCGGGTTCGCATCCATGATCTGGAGCCCGGGACAACCTATTACTACAAGGTGTCGTCGGAGCAGGCCACCGGTATCTCCGATCCGGCAATGAGCGGTGTGAATCAGTTCAGTACAAGGCCTGCCAACTGGATGAGTGCGACAAAATAGGACATACGACCGTGAGCAAACAGGTTTGGACATCCTGAACACGAACTCTCCAACACTCAAACGAGAAGTGTTATTGCTCTTGGAATTGGGAGGATCGTGATGGCGCAAATCGGGAGCTTCGCTCTCTTACTGGCATTGGCGTGCAGCGCATACTGCGTCGTTGCGGGCATCGTGGCCATCGTCAGGAAGAGAGAGTTTGCGGTACCGCTGGCTGAAACAGCACGACGCGCCGGCATCGCTACTTTTGCGCTCGTATTTCTGGCCGCACTGATATTGGTGCTTGCTGCTTTCGAGAACGATTTTTCGATTGCCTACATTTTTCATCACAGCAATCGTGACTTGCCTGCACCATACAAGTTCGCGACGCTGTGGTCCGGCCAGGAAGGATCGCTGTTGTTTTGGTCGCTATTGCTCTCCGCTTACGGACTGGTTCTGCGACTTCGATATAAGACCGATGTGCGCCTGTTTGCCGGCGCATCGGTAGTCATCGCGGTAGTCCAGCTATTCTTCCTTCTCTTGTTGACCTTCGCGGCCCGGCCATTTGCGCTGATCCAGGGTTCGCTCCCGGCGGACGGCAATGGTTTGAATCCATTGCTGCAATATCCCGAGATGGTGATTCACCCTCCCATGCTTTATCTCGGATACGTGGGGTTCACCGTCCCTTTCGCATTTGGTCTGGGAGCTCTCGCCATGCGCTATCCAGGCGAGAGGTGGATCCATATCACGCGCCGCTGGACGATGGTGACGTGGGGATTTCTGACCTGCGGCATTTTCCTCGGCGCCCACTGGGCTTATTCTGTTTTGGGATGGGGCGGTTACTGGGGCTGGGATCCGGTCGAGAACGCTTCGCTGATGCCATGGCTCACCGGCACCGCCTTCCTGCATTCGGTAATGATGCAGGAAAAGCGCGGGATGTTGAAGATGTGGAACATCTGGCTGGTCTTCGCCACATTCTGGCTGGCCATCCTGGGAACGTTTCTGACGCGCAGCGGCATCATCAGTTCCGTGCATGCCTTCGCACAATCTTCCATTGGAGACTGGTTCGCGTGGTTCCTCGCGATCACCCTGATCGCGTTTGTTGTTTTCTTTCTCAGGAACAAATCGCAGCTGCGCAGCGATCACACACTCGAATCGCTGGTTTCGCGGGAGTCGAGTTTCCTGTTTAATAATCTGCTCTTTGTTCTTCTATGCTTCACCGTTCTCTGGGGCACTTGGTTCCCGAAGATTTCGGAACTGGTTCAAGGGAACAAAGTCACCGTCGGTGCCCCCTTCTACAATCGCGTCGCGATTCCTGTGGCTTTGCTGCTCCTGATTCTCACCGCTGTAGGGCCACTCCTGGCGTGGCGCAAGACTTCACTCGAGAGCCTGCAGCGCAACTTCCTGTGGCCGGCCATCGGCGCCATCGTGGTCGGGGTGTTCCTCATGATCACTCCGCAGAGTTGGGGATCGCCCTTCGGCCTCAAGCCCTGGCAGGATATTTCCTATTTCTATTCGCTGATGGCCATTGCGCTCTCCGTGCTGGTAACCCTCACCGTTGCCAGTGAGTTCTATCGCGGCGGCCGTGTTATAGCCAAGCACGCCCTCCAACCTCTGTTCCCGTCGATGGTGCAACTCATGCATCGCAACACGCGACGGTATGGCGGATACGTTGTCCACTTCGGCGTGGTGGTCGTCATTATCGGATTCGCCGGCGCGGCCTTCAATCAGGACACAGAGCAGGAGATGGGATACGGCGACAAAATGAGCATCGGCCCCTACACGCTGGTCTGCCGCTCCTACACTGAAGATGATGCGGCCAACTATGCCAGCCAGTGGGCTGTGCTCGATGTTTACAAGAGCGGAAAGCAGGTCGATACCATGACTCCGGAGCGGCGTTTTTATAAGGCCAGCCGACAGACCTCAACCATGCCGGACATTCGCTCCAACCTGGATGAGGATCTTTATCTTGTGTTTGAAGGATTGAATCCGGCTAACGGTCATCCAATTTTGAAAGCCCATCTAAACCCACTGGTGATGTGGATCTGGATTGGTGTCTGGATCATGCTAATTGGGACTGTCCTGGCTCTGATTCCGAATGCACGTGCGCTCGTACGCGTGCCTGTTCCGGCCCGCTTAGGACCGGCGCATGCTGAGCCCGCGGTCGCAGGAGACTGATGTTGAGACGTCGACACCTACTCTCTAAGCTGGGCGTACGAGGTTGCAACACCGTACAGGTAGCAGCCTTGTCCGCCGCAGCCTTCTTATTGCTCGGCGCCGGCAATCCAGCTACCCGGTTCTCCGAAATCGGCCACCAGATGATGTGCATCTGCGGGTGCAATCAGATTCTTTTGGAATGCAATCATGTCGGCTGCCCAGCTTCCGACGGCATGCGCACCGAACTCATGGCGTCGCTCACCCGAGGAGATAGTGACAGTCTGGTCGAACAAAGCTTTGTGCAGAAGTACGGACCTACGGTGCTGGCAGATCCGACTAGGGACGGCTTTGACCGCGCCGCATATATCGTCCCCTCTGTGGCGTTGATTCTGGGCTTTAGTTTGATTGTGTTGGTGATTCGCGCCTGGAAGAATCACCCAGCTCCCGCCGTCGCGAATGGCCAACGTCCTCTCTACGGCGCCGTGCTCGAACAATTCCGTGCCCAAGTTCGCAAGGAGACCAATCTATGATCTGGTTCTTCTCGTGCCTGATGCTGGTTGTCGCGTGTGTATCTTACGTTTTCTGTCTCCCCGGAAGACTTTTTGTTGCCCCAACGACAACTCGCTCGGGATATTTGTGCGAGCGCAAGGAGGTGGTCTATGAAAATCTGAGCGATCTGACTTTCGAGTACGCGGCCGGCAAAGTTCCTGACGCCGACTACGCAGCGCTGAAGTCTTCTTTGCAGGACGAAGCCGCCACCTTACTGGCAGAGATCGCCCGCTTGGAAAAGCGTTCCGCAACGGCAGTTCGCCGGCGCGCGGAAGATTGAAAGGAACAACATGCTGAAAACTCTATTACAGGTCATCCCGAGAGAGTGCCCTTCTACCGAGAAGGAGGGTGCCGCTCGGGCAACTGCGCCGCTTGCTCCCATCGCTGCAAATGCGCGAGGCACGAGCCTCCATATCGCACTCATCGTCCTCCTGCTGGCCTCTTTGGCTGCCGCTCAGACTCTCAGCGGCACGGTGAGAAATTCCACTACCGGCAAACCATCCGGCGGAGATGAAGTTATCTTGTTTAAGCTGGGCCGAGGGATGGAAGAATCGGGCCGGGTCAAGACAGATGCAAAAGGTAACTTCTCTTTCACACTCGACAATACGCAAAGCCCGCATCTGCTCCGCGCCATCCACGGCGGCGTGACGTATCACCGTATGGCACCTCCTGGAACGACGTCGGTAGCCATCGAAGTTTACGACGTCGCGGGAAAGGTAGACGGAATCGGAGTGGTCGCCGATATTATGCGCATCCAGACGGCACAAGGCCACATTGTGGTTACTCGGGATTTTGGAGTGCGAAACGCCTCTGATCCTCCGCGCACCCAGATGAACGAGCGCAATCTCGAGTTCTACGTTCCCGATGGTGCGCAACTCATTGGCGATTCCGCTACAGCTACGAGTGAAAATGGCAATCCTTTGAAAACCGCTCCCCTACCAGAACGCGAGAAGAATCGTTACTCGTTCATTTTTCCGCTGCGGCCAGGGTTCACGCACTTCGAGGTGTCCTACCAACTTCCTTATAGTGGCAGCGCCAATCTTGATCCCAGATCGATCTATCCCTTGCAGAGCTTCGTTGTGATATTGCCGAAGGCGATGCAGTTCCACGCGACCCCTGGCTCGACAGGCTTCAAATTGATGAACTACCCGAACCAGCCTGATGCCAGTGTCCTAGTAGCGGCAAACACCAAGGGCGGACAGAATCTTGGATTTAACATTTCCGGCGACGAAACGCTCGCAACCGGCCAGCAGATCGACATTAAAGGCTCTGGCAAGCGTGAGCAAAGTTCCGCCGGTGGCACTTCTGGATCATCCATTAACCGTCCGGGCGGAGGATTGGGCCCGCCGATCGACGCTGCCGATCCCCTGCAAGAATATCGGTGGTGGATCCTGGGTGGCTTTGCCGCAGCCATGGTCATCGGCGGCATCTACGTAGCATCGCGACAACAGTCCGTAATACGTTCTTTGAGGCACAAAGACCTAAAGCGTCCGGATGCGGGCACTTTGGAAGGGTCGCGCGCATTTGTTGCCACACACCCCACTTCCAACCTGATGGAAGGAATCAAAGAAGAACTCTTCCAGATTGAATTGGAGCACCAGCAGGGCCGGATTTCACAATCCGAATACAAAATAGCGAAGGCTGCTCTCGACCAAACGCTGGCTCGCGCATTGAAGCTCCAAACCCAAGAAGCCTAAGCTGCCGACACTGTCGGAGCGCATCAACCTACTACCACGTAGCCAGAATTTTGTTTCTAGCAATTCAATAATGATTACGAAGATTTACGGAGAGTTACATCGGGAAACGATCATGGGTGCACCTTAGATCAATTGATCAGCATCTATTAGAGAAGACATTCAGTCTCTGAGTTACCCGTCTCCTCTCATCAGGGGGGAGCGCTGCTCAGCTTTTCAAAGGAGAATTCACACAATGAAGCAAATAAAGTACACAGCACTTTTATCGATGATCGCCCTACTGTCCACGGTGAGCGCTTTGGCACGGGATAAGAATCAGCACTCGGTAGAGATCTCGGAATCCGTACAAGTCGGCGGCACGCAACTGAAGCCTGGCAGCTACGAGGTTGAGTGGCAAGGAACCGGCCCGGAGGTACAAGTGAGGCTCGTGCGTGACGGAAAAACGATTGCCACGGCGCCCGGAACAGTGAAGACGAATGACGCTCATGTGATTCAAGACGACGTCGTGACTGACGCAACCAGCGCCGACGCCACAAAGCTCAGAGAGATCGACTTCGCTCACAACAAAGAGTCATTGGTCTTTGAGCAGAGTGGCATGTAGGTTCCTTCAAGTAGTCCCGGATACTACAAGTCTCTCGTGTTCGGCGAGCCCGGCCTAGAAGTCGAAAAGGCGGGGCTTTCTTATTAAATTTTGGGTTCTGAGACGAGGCATGGTTACGAGGAAATTTATGCGCCCGAACAGCGAGAAGCTTGAAGCCATCACGGTGAGGGTGGCATGGACATTCGCATCCGCTGTGCTTGTGCTGTTAGCGGTGAGCCTTCTGCTCGCGGTTGCGGGCTACGTTGGATCAGCCTTTGCTTCAGACTTACAACCCGAATCGGTGTCATCGTCTGCGGGGAAGTAGTCTTGCTTTTGTGCGAAATCAACTCTTCGTCGGCAGAGTGAAATGAAAGCTCGCCCCGTGTGAGGAGTTGTCGGAAGCCCACAGGCGACCCCCATGGGATTCGATGATGGAGCGGCTGATACGAAGTCCCATGCCCGTGCCGTCACCCTTGGTGGTAAAAAACGGATCAAAGATCTGGTCCGCATGCTGCGGCGGCAGACCCACACCGGTATCGCTGACCGAGACCACCAGTTGCGAGCCTTCGGCGCTCTGAGACTTGACGTAGAGCTCGCGCGGTCCAGTCGCATCTTTCATTGCTTCGATGCTATTGATCATGAGGTTCATGAGCACTTGCTGCAATTGCACGCGGTCGGCCATAAAGCGGGAAAGACCAGCCGCAAGGTCCGTCGCCACCAATATGTTGTATCGCGTGGTCTCGCCGCGCAAAAGAACGATCATCTCTCGAATAATCTCGTTTACGTCCACGAGCTCCCGTTGCGAAGTACCTTTCTGGAAGAGCTGGCGGACACGGCTGATGATTTCGCCCGCTCGCTTTACGTCTTTCACGATTCTCATAGCAGCCGCGCGTGCTTCTTCGATGTTTGGGGTGTCGCCCGCGAGCCAGCGCAAGCAGGTATTGGCGTTGGTGCTGGCTGCGGCGATCGGCTGATTCACTTCGTGTGCCAGGGAAGCGGTCAACTCTCCCATCGTGGTCACCCGGCTGACGCGTGCGAGATCCGTCTGGGCTTGGCGCAGAGCCTCACGCGCCTCTTCCGCTTTCTTGCGCTCGGTGACGTCCATCATGGTGCATACGAACTGTTCCACTTCCCCGGATGCGTTCAAAACAGGATGGCCAACGGTGTGAGTGTATTTGACAGTGCCGTCCGGAAGGAGGATTCGATGATCGACTTCGTAGTCTGACTTTTCACGGGTTGCTCTATCTTTTATTTCTCCCACTCTGGCTCGATCTTCCGGATGCATGCGTTGTAGCCGGTCTTGCCAAGCAGACAGCCCCTGTTTTGGATCAAAGCCGTATATGCGATACCATTCCTCGGAGAGATACAAGGCCTCTTCTCCTAGCACCCGCCAGGCCCCACTCCCGGTATGCGCGAGTCTCTGCGCTTCTGCTAAGTATGCCTCTCTCTCTCGAAGCGTCTGTTCCACCTGCTTTGCCGCAGTGATATCCATTACCGCTCCCACGAATTCTACGTTTCCCGGCCCATCGTTGGTCAGGGAATGCCCCACGACTCGAAGGTACTTGACGGTGCCATCCGGCATGAGCAGCCGATGTTTAAAATCGAACGCCTTGCTGTCCTTTGCTATTTGATCGATGGTTTCTTGGACGAAAGCTTTGTCCTCTGGATGGGTTCGTCGCAATATCGCTTCCACTGTCGGTTTGTTGGCTGGGTCGTAGTCAAAGATTCGGAACGTTTCTTCTGACCAGATGATCTCGCCAGTGGCCATCGTCCAGCCGAAGCTCCCGGTGTGACTAAGCCTTTGAGCTTCCGCCAGGTAGGCCTCACTTCGCCGCAGCTTCTCTTCCTGCCGTTCCAAGCTCTGGGCAGCGGATCGCCTCTCCACCCAAGATGTCAGCAACGCCATCCCGAGGACGATAAAGGTGACAGCAGCAATTCCGGCGGTACCGAGTGTGGAGATGCTTACGGCGTGAGACAGGTTCGCAGGCATGCCAGTGGGGGCAAAACTCGCGGCGGCCATGCCGGTATAGTGCATGACGGGGATGGCAGCCCCCATCACGACCGCTCCAACCAGTTTTCCCCGGCCGACCCCCGTTTTATCATCCCGGAAGTGAAAGGTAATCCATAGTGCGGCGAGAGAAATCAGAACCGCGAAGACGACGGAAAGTACGACAAGAAAGGAATCAAAGTGGCATAGAGCCGGTAAACGCATGGCCGCCATGCCGATGTAATGCATACTGGCAATACCTGCACCCATGAGGGCGCTGCCGGCGACCGCTCGGGACGCCCCCATTTTCTGTCGGCTCGCCACGGCCAGGGCAACGATCGAAGCGAGAATGGCAGCCAGCAGTGACAGCAGAACGGTAGGCCAATGGTAGGCCACGGGAATCGGCAGGATGAACGCCAGCATCCCAATGTAGTGCATGGACCAAATGCCCGTCCCCATCGCACTGGCTCCGCCCAGCAGCCAAACCGCTCGAGTCCAACCGCCAGCGGCAGTTACACGACCTGCAAGATCCAGAGCAGCGTACGACGCAAAGATAGCGATCAACACCGAGAGCGCCACGAGCGCGTAATTGTACGAGCCAATCAAGTGTTCGGCAGCCATGTGATGCCATCCGGTTGCCACGCCGAATAGTCGCGCCGCCCTTCAATTGAAAATTAAAGCGTCTCCCTCAGCGCGCTGTAGAAATTGTCCGCCTTCAACTCAGAGAAGCTGGGCAACAGCTCTGCATAGTCGACATCTGCGGTGTGTGCCTCAAATCAAGAATTCACCGGCAGGTATGGACTGCGAATGCACCTTTACTCTTCTGCCTAAAACCGCCCTATGTACCGCGTTTGTCAAGCCTACCCTGAGAACATGATACCGCAGTGACCAAGTGCGACTTTCTCAGGCTAACAGCTCAGCATCTCTCACGTCGGTTGGCACGGTGTGTTCTGTGTCACGCTCTTTGAAGCATTCAGAACGAATACTTCAACGAAAACTGGATCAGGCGTGGTGTACCCACCACCGAAGTGATCGGCGCCGAACCAACCGCAGGTAAACCCGCCCCCGGCGCAGCAACCACAGCTGAAGGCGGATTGGCGAACGAAGGGTGATTGAACAAGTTGAAAAAGTCCGTGCGGAATCGCAGAGTCTGTGCTTCCCTAATCTTGATGAGCTTCTCCAGGGTCCAGTCCACATTCGATTGTGGCGGCCCGATAATGCAGTTGCGCGGCGTGTTCCCGTAGACAGTGGCGTCA
>Ga0210396_10005821_pt1 | contig 11848 bp, 8 predicted proteins | sample IncBWH17OmetaG_FD_155466 | JGI IMG/M metagenome (GOLD analysis project Ga0210396, IMG submission 155466) | Forest soil microbial communities from Barre Woods Harvard Forest LTER site, Petersham, Massachusetts, United States - Inc-BW-H-17-O ...
TCCGGCATAATTCAATACCCGCACATGGCAACCGCTTCCACGGGCACTCCTGCGACGGCGCGGCTCCGGCGAACACTCACGCTTTGGGACCTGATTCTTTACGGCGTAATCGTGATTCAACCGGTCGCGCCCATGTCCGTATTCGGCGTGTTGAGCCAGCGCGGGCACGGGCACGTGGTTACAACCATTCTTATTGCAATGGTGGCCATGCTGTTTACGGCGATCAGCTATGGCCGGATGGCGCGAGCCTATCCCAGCGCCGGATCGGCGTTCACTTACGTCGGACAAGAGATCAATCCGGCGCTCGGCTACGTCACTGGATGGAGCATGGTCATGGATTACCTGCTGAATCCGATGATCTGCATCATCTGGATCAGCCAACAGGCGAATGTGTTCGCACCCGGCGTGCCGTATGGTGCATGGGCGGTCTTTTTTGCGTTGGTGTTTACGGCTTTGAACATTCAAGGAGTGAAGACTTCAGCTCGCGTGAACACGGCACTGGCGGCGGGCATGGGCGTTGTGATTGCAATATTCTTTGTAGCCGCAGCTCGCTACGTTTTTGGACACCCGCATGACGGCACGGCATTCTTCACGCGTCCTTTTTATGATCCGCAATCGTGGAATACGAAAGCGGTGCTGGGCGGGACTTCGATCGCGGTGCTGACCTACATTGGTTTCGATGGCATCTCGACGCTATCGGAGGAGGCCGAGAATCCGCGGCGGAATATCCTGCTGGCAACCGTGCTGGTATGCGTGGTCATCGGCATTCTTTCAGCTTTCCAAGTGTATGCAGCCCAGCTGATATGGCCAGCCTCACAACCGTACCCGAACGTCGACACTGCTTTCACTTTCGTGGCGGGACGCGCCTGGGCGCCGCTCTTCGCCATTATCGGATTCACCTTGGTCGTGGCTAATTTCGGCTCTGGCATGGGAGCACAATTAGGCGCCGCCCGATTGCTTTATGGCATGGGCCGAAGCGGCGCTTTACCCAAATCTTTTTTCGGCGCAGTCGATGCCAAACGACATGTGCCCCGCAACAACGTATTGTTCGTAGGAGCGCTGGCTCTGGCCGGAGCCTTCCTTCTGCCTGCTTTGGCTGGAGCAGCCACCGGCTACGAACTCGGCGCCAACTTGCTCAATTACGGAGCGCTGATTGCTTTCATGGGAGTAAACGCGGCGGCATTTGTTCGCTACTATCTGCACGATGATAAAAAGAAACTGGGCAATCTGCTCCCGCCAGTGCTTGGATTCGTCATTTGCCTCCTTCTCTGGCTTAATCTCAGCACCAAAGCGCTGATCTTTGGAGCTATTTGGATGGCCGTAGGAATCGCCTTCGGAGCCTGGAAGACACACGGCTTCCGCGGCAACCTGGTCGATTTCGAACTCCCGCCGGAAGAAGCCTGAATGATTTCGTCCCTGCAAGATGCTCGATTCATTAGGGACCGCTTCAGCGATTTGTCCCTGCAGTGAAATGAATAGCGCCTTGAAGCACTTAGCGGTTAGGGCAAGCAAGCGGTTGGCAAGCGCAGGTAAAGATGGGTTTACTTCGAGTCCCCATTACCGCCGAAAAGTGTGACTACCCAGCGAGGCACTCCCCGATAGCCAACGACGCCTCCGGTCTCGTGACGGTGGCGAAATGTATAAACAGCAGAGCCGACTGCTACGACGACAAGAAATAACATCCACGCGACGAACCAAATAGTGTCCACCCAGGGATAACGCTTAGCTAGACCGAGCGATAGTAGAAGCCAAGCCCATACAACGACCCCGGGAATCCAGTTTTGGTATCTTCGAGTCATATCCGTCCACCGCTACGACCTACCTTACGCGTATCTTTCCATTGTGTGGTAAAGTCACCCTCCCCTCCAAAGACGCGCCGGCACGCCAATAGCAGAGCTTGGTTTATAATAACTTACTCGCCCTTGTATTCCGGAGTGATTAGACGATGATTCGATTTTTGCAGACCCCTGGCCCGATCAAGAAAATTGTTCTTGGCGGTCTTTTAACCGTTATTTCTGTATTCATGGTGATCACTTTAGTCCCTGGCTTTGGCAGCACCGACTTTTTTGGCTCCAACGGACCGGCTCGCGGCGTAGTCGCCAAGGTCGCCGGAACCGATATCACCAGCCAGGAAGTTCAGCGGCAGGCGAGGCAGATGGTGCAGCAGCAATTCCCGCGCGGTGGCGCGCAGGCCTCCATGTTGTTGCCTTACTTCGCTTCGCAGGCGGCGCAGCAATTAATCCAGCGGCAGGCGCTCATCGCCGAGGCTGAGCATTTGGGATTGCGGGCGACCGACGAGGACGTGCGCGACGAACTTCAGCATGGCCGCTACGCCCAGGTGTTTTTCCCCGATGGCAATTTCATCGGGCAGGCGCAGTATGAGCAACTGCTGCAGCAGCATGACCTCACCGTTCCGATGTTCGAAAGCGATGTGAAGGACGAAATTCTGATCGACAAGCTTCGCAGCCTGATCGCGGGCAGCGCCATGGTTAGCGACGCCGAAATTCGCCAGAAATTTGAGAAAGACAATACTAAGATCAAGTTTGACTATGCGGTGCTGCGCAAGGATGACATCCTCAAAAGCCTGCATCCCAGCGATTTGGAATTGAAAGCTTTCTACGATCGCAACAAAGCCACCTACAACAATTCGATTCCGGAAAAACGTAAGATTAAATACGTTCTCATCGATACCGCCAAACTTCAGGACCAGCAGCAAGTCAGCCAGCAGGATTTGCAGAAATATTACGATCAGCATCGCGACGAATTTCGCGTGCCAGAGCAGGCTAATGTTCGCCAGATTCTGATCAAAACTCCATTGCCGGGCCCCGATGGAAAGGTCGATCAAAAAGGTATCGACGACGCACGCAAGAAAGCCGAAGACGTACTCAAGCAGTTGAAAGCCGGAGCCAAATTCGAAGACCTGGCAAAGAAGTATTCTGAAGATCCAAGCGCTAAAAGTGGAGGCTCAGTAGGTTGGATCAAGCGCGGAGGTTTCCCCGTACCCGACGTCGACAAAGCCGCGTTTTCGCTGCCCAAAGGCGGAACCAGCGACGTAATCAATGCGGGCTACGCGTTCGTTATTCTGCGCGTGGACGATAAACAGGATGCTCACCTGAAAACGGTGGCGGAAGTTAAAGATCAGGCGGAGCCGGTTATCAAGCAACAAAAAGCTCAGCAGGCCGCAGATGCAGAAGCCAGCGCGCTGCTTTCTCAGGCGCGTACCGGCGGTCTGGATAAAGCTGCTGGCGCTAAGGGAATGCAAGCCGTAACGACGGACTTTATAAGCCGCACGGATTCGCTTCCCGGCATTGGCGCCTCGCCCCAGTTCACCGAAGCGGTGTTCAGCGCCGCAGAAAAATCTCCGCCAGACGAAGTGCAGTTGGCGCAGGGGTACGCGATCTATCAACTGGAAGCCATCAAACCACCCGCTACGCCGACTTTCGAAGAGATTCGCAGTCGCGTGGAGACCGAATTCAAGAATGAGCGTGCTGGGACTTTGCTGACACAAAAAACCCAGGAGCTATCTGATCGAGCCAAGGCCGATCACGACTTGAAAAAGGCCGCTAAAGAATTGGGCGCCACGATGAAGACCAGCGACTTCGTGAAGCCTGAGGGACAAGTGCCGGATATCGGTTCGATGGCCGGACCCGCGTCGGCGGCTTTCACCCTCAAGCCGGGCGATATCAGCGGTCCCATCGACAGTGGTAATACTGGCGCGGTACTGTCCATTCTCGACAAGCAAGCGCCTCCCGATTCTGAGTTCGCCTCGAAGAAAGATCAGATTCGCGATACGCTGGTTCAGAATGAGCAATCCGAATTGTTCGGTCTGTTTATGGCGAACCTTCGCGATCAGATGGAGAAGTCTGGCAAGATCAAAATCAATGAGCAAGAGATGAAAAGCCTCACCAAGCAGCAAGCCGCGGGGGACGAAGGAGAATAGTTCGCAAGTTCCCTCGAGCTCGTGATCAGCGATTTGTCGCCAGCAAGTTGCCGCGTTTTTGAGAATTATCTAAGCTAGAAGCGTGATTAAGTACGAACCCAATCTCGCTTCGTTCCGGATCACAGCCTCATAATTTAGGTGGAAAAATAATCATCCATGTCATTCCCTCGCTCGACCGGAATTCTGCTCCATCCCGCTTCCCTGCCATCACGCGGCGGCATCGGTGATTTTGGCCCGGCCGCTTACGAGTTTCTCGACTTTCTGGCATCCGCGCGCCAGGGCCTGTGGCAAGTCTTGCCTTTGGGACCACCGGCGAATGGCAATTCGCCGTACTCTTCGACTTCAGCCTTCGCAGGCAATCCTCTCCTCGTGAGCCTGGAACGATTGGCCGACCGTGGCTGGCTCGACAGATCGCAGTTGAATGCGCTTCCTGATTCCAACGGCCATATCGATTACGAACAGGTTCAGAAGGACAAGTTCCCTTTACTGGCTGAGGCGGCCAACAAGTTTCTGCACTCTGCTACGAGCTCCGCGCGATCACGCTTCGACCGATTCTGCCAGGAAAATGACTGGTGGCTGCAAGACTTCGTGCTTTACGACGCTTTGAGAACTCGATACCGCAAGCAATCATGGAACACATGGCCGCTCGAACTCGCACGGCGCGAAGCGAGCGCGCTGGAGGCCGCGCGTACTGAACTAGCTTCCGAGATGGCCGTCCGCAGAGTGATCCAGTTTTTTTTCTACGAGCAATGGCATGCCCTGCGTCTCTATTGCACGGAAAAATCGATCCGCGTTGTGGGAGACATTGCCATCTTTGTGGACTATGACAGTGCCGACGTCTGGGCACATCGAGAAATCTTTCGTCTGAAAGATAATCTGGAGCCCGAAGCAGTCTCGGGCGTGCCGCCGGACGCTTTCAGCGCCACGGGACAGCGCTGGGGAAATCCTCTCTATAACTGGAACGTGTTGCGCTCCGAAGGTTACAAGTGGTGGGTGCAACGGTTAGCCTGGGCGGCTCAGACATGTGATTTTATCCGTCTGGATCATTTTCGCGGCTTCGCGCAATTCTGGGAAATTCCCGCGAGCGAACCTACAGCAATAAACGGCCGTTGGGTTGATGGGCCAAAAGACGAACTATTCAACAAACTGCGCGAGGAATTGGGAGGCCTTCCATTCTTTGCTGAAGATTTAGGCTATATTACTCCGGACGTGCACGCGCTCCGCGAACGCCTGAACATTCCCGGCATGGCAGTATTGCAATTTGGTTTTGGCGATCCCGGAGCGCACATGTATCTTCCCCACCGGCTGACGGCCGATCGCGTTGTATATACGGGCACTCACGACAACGACACAACTTTGGGATGGTGGAATTCAACCGCAACGGAATATGAACGTCGCGCCGCCGAGGCTTATGTGGGACCTTGCGAAGATGGCATCAATTGGGCTTTCATTCGTGCCGCGCAGGCATCGGTAGCGAGCTTCTCCGTGTTTCCTATTCAGGATGTACTTGGCCTGGGCAGCGAAGCCCGCTTGAACACTCCCAGCGTAAAAACCGGCAACTATCATTGGCGATATCAGCCAGGATCGTTGAATCACAAATTGGCGGAGCGCCTGGCGAATCTTGCCGAGGTCACCGACCGGCTTCCGCAGCCAGTTCCAAAGCCTCCAAGCGAAGACTTCATTGCCTGATTTGTACAGGAACGCGCATGAGAAAAGGCGTAGGACTCAAAACCATTTCGCCGTATCGGCTGTGGTCTTTATTGCCTCCGCTCGAAAATTCACATCTGCCCGACTTGCTGATGTTCGCGGCGGCCATCGCCCTTTTCTACGGAGTCCTGGTCGTCGCCCGCACATGGCTTGGCCCTTTTACTCCCGCAGTTGAAATTTCACAAAGCCCGCTGGCGCTTCCCGCCTACGCCGGTCTGTCGCTGTTGCGCATTACGCTCGCGTACGTGTTGAGCCTGGCGTTCACGCTGGTATATGGCTACATCGCCGCCTACAACGCCAAGGCTGAGCGCTTCATGATTCCGCTGTTAGACGTTTTGCAGTCGATCCCGGTGCTGAGCTTCTTACCCGGAGTGATGCTGGCCATGGTCGCGCTGTTTCCCAGTCGCCAGTTGGGCGTCGAGTTGGGCGCGATACTCCTTATCTTCACTGGCCAAGTCTGGAATATGGCCTTCAGTTTTTATGCTTCGCTGAAGAGCATTCCCCACGAAATGCGCGAAGCCGCCAGCATTTATAAGTTCAGCTGGTGGCAGCGCTTCACCGAGGTGGAATTGCCCTTCGCGGCCATAGGCCTAGTGTGGAATTCGATGATGTCAGTGGCCGGAGGCTGGTTCGCACTGATGGCGTGCGAAATGTTCGTGCTTGGCTCGCGAGATTTCCGCTTGCCGGGACTTGGCTCGTATCTCCAAACTGCCGCCAGCGCCGGAGACACGCGATCCATTCTCTTGGGCGTCTTTACCATGATCGCAGTCATCGTGTTGCTCGATCAGTTTGTGTGGAGACCGGTGATTGCTTGGGCGGAGAAATTTAAGGTCGAGCAAGTGGAAAGCGCTGAGGTTCCGCATTCCTGGGTGCTAAATCTGCTGCAGCACTCGCGCGCTCTCGCGCAACTCGAGCAGAAAGCCATTTTTCCGCTCCGCGAATCTCTCATGTCGTATTTTTCGCGAAGGCACAATGCCGGGACGGCAACCGCCCCAGCACCCCGTTGGAAAACCTACGTGCTTGGCGTTCTCGGTATAGCCGCCCTCGGCCTCACCGGCTACGCAGTAGTTCGAGTTGCGATCCTCCTGACCGGACTCGACCACTCCGAAGTGACTGAACTGGGACAAGGACTGGGTGCAACTTTTCTTCGCGTCATCGCGGCGTTGTTGATCGGCGCTGCGTGGACTATTCCCGTAGGCGTGAAGATCGGTTTCAGTCCGCGACTGGCCCGCGTGGCGCAACCGTTGGCACAGATTGCTGCCTCAGTTCCGGCCAATGCTTTCTTCCCCGTCATTCTGCTCATCCTGTTGCGACTAGGATCGGGTCTCGGAATCGGGTCCATACTTCTGCTTCTGCTCGGAACACAGTGGTACATCTTATTCAACGTAATCGCTGGCGCAATGGCGATCCCGACCGACCTGAAAGAAGCCTGCACCGTGTGCCGGATTAATGGCTGGCAGCGCTGGCGCAAGCTGATCCTTCCGGGAATCTTTCCTTATCTCCTGACCGGCATGGTCACCGCATCGGGCGGTGCATGGAATGCCAGCATCGTGGCCGAATATTTTCATTTCAAGGGACAGACTTTTTCTACCATCGGGCTGGGATCCACGATAAGCCGCGCCACAGACAGCGGAAACTATGACTTGCTGATCGCGGCCACAATCGTGATGGCGGCCATGGTAGTCACGGTGAACCGATTGCTCTGGCGAAGGCTTTACCGGCTAGGAGAAACTCGATTCAGGTTGGAGAGCTAAGAAAAAAGCCGGAATCTTTCGATCCCGGCTGCAGTTGGCTGGTCGCCCGGAAAAAATCGTTGATGGAAGGCGGGCGTCCTCGCCCGTCGGCTGTGCGTCAAAAATGCGCCACGAAACTTAGCAAAATCTACGCGCTTCTTCGCGGACGCACCGTCAGATCACGCACCTGCGTCAGGATGCTCGACATCTGCATGCCATTCAACTGGTTCACGAACGGCAACATCTCCGCGACAAACGCATCCTGCACCAGTTCGCGAATCTCCTCTTGTCGATTGCGCTCCCCACCACTTAGCAGGTCGGGCACGGTAACCTCCAATGCGTTCGCCAACCGCTCAAGTGAGGAAAGCGTAGGCGTTGCCTTTTCGTTTTCGATTTTGGAGACGTAAGTTCGAGGCACCGACATGCGCGCAGCCAGTTGGCGCTGGCTGAGCCCATTGCGCAGACGCATGGACCGGATCGAGGCAGCCAAGTGCAGATGCCCCCGGCCATGGCCATTGCTCGGTAAAATCTGCGGCGGTGGCGGCGCCTGAACTACTTCAGGCTCTTCTTCATCCAACGAAGAGTGGCAGCGGCGACAAAGATCGTTACTGGTGCGAAATTGAACCAACAGGCAACGATCACAACGAACGACTTCCCTTGAATCTACTGGGGCAAGAGTGGTGGCCATCTAAGGTGTGGGAGGGCCAGAGCGGGCTTCTCCTGGAACCGAGTGAACCAAACTTGATACGGTTCCCAACCTGTTGCGTAATCTGCGGTACAACCCCTGTGGATGTCAAGCGCAATCTACAAAGCAAGCTGCAAAGTATGATAGTGGAGAAACAAAATGAATTCCCGATCGAGCCATTTGTGTGTACGCCCTCGCGCGAGTTTGGAAAGGCACGGCTTCGGCCGTGCCGATAAAGCCCGATGGTTACTGGGCTTTAGCCCCGCGGATGAAGTTGCGAATGCAGCCGCGCAACACCGGCTGAAGAAGTTCTGAGGAGCAAGATGACGATTGATCGCGAGGCAGCATGGGGTTTACTAACTGAGTTCACCCAGTCAGAAAGTTTGCGCAAACACGCCTTGTCAGTTGAGGCATGCATGCGCGCGTATGCGCGAAAATTATCCTCAGGCTCCCCTGACGAAGAAGAACTCTGGGGCGTGGTAGGGCTGCTCCACGATTTCGATTACGACAAATATCCCAGCCTCGACGACCATCCTTATAAAGGGAATGAAATCCTGAAAGAGCGCGAGTATCCGGAAGAAATCCGCAAGGCAATTATGTCCCACGCAGAATACACTTGCGTGACACGCGACACGCCGATGGAAAAGGCGCTGTTCGCCTGCGACGAACTCGCCGGATTTATTACCGCGGTCGCGTTAATCAAACCGGGAAAATCGCTTGCTGAGGTAGACGCAAAGTCAGTCCGCAAAAGGATGAAAGACAAAGCCTTCGCAAGGAAAGTGAATCGAGATGACATCGTGAACGGCGCGGCAGCCCTGGGCATCGAACTAGACGAACACATCGCATTCTGCATCGAAGCCCTAAAGCCAATCGCAGACAAATTAGGCTTGGCCGGAAGCGCAAAAGTGTAGGCGCGGGCGCCGTCGCCCGTGCGGACGCGGGAACCTGTGTGGGGAAAACGGCCTGTGTGGGGACGGGTCTCTAACCCATCTAGCCCCGCGAAGCTCGGCCAAAGCACGCTGAAACCTAAGTTACCTCAGCGCCTCCGCGATTTTCCCACTAGCAATCAACTCGGCGATCCGCGCAAAATCCTGATACATCACGCGGTCCTTATCCATAGTCGCACACACCGACCGGATCGCGGCATGCGCCGCCTGCCCGCGCTTGCCAGTCTTGAGCGGAGCCACAAAGTCCAACGCCTGCGCCGCCGCCATGGCCTCAATCGCCATCGCATTGCGTGCGTTTTCGACGATGCGTTTCAGCTTGAGCGATGCCGCCATTCCCATCGAAACAAAATCTTCTTTATTGCCAGAAGTGGTAATCGAATCCACCGAAGCCGGATGAGCCAGAATTTTATTTTCGCTCACCAAAGCCGCCGCCGTGACCTGCGGCATCATGAATCCCGAGTTCAATCCCGCTCCGGCAGCCAAAAATGGCGGCAGGCCTTCATTCAGCGCCGGATTGACCAACCGCTCCAACCTTCGTTCCGAAATGCCGGCCAGCGCGCTGAGCGCAATCCCGAGAAAATCCAGTGCAAATGCCACGGGCTCGCCATGAAAATTCCCGCCGGAAATGACTTCACCTTTGCCATCCGCCTGCTTCGAGTCGTTCACAAAAACCAGCGGGTTATCCACAGCCGAGTTAACTTCAATCTCGATAACCCCGCGGCAATAGCTCAGCGTATCGCGTACCGCGCCGTGTACTTGTGGAATGCAGCGCAATGAATACGCATCCTGCACGCGACCGCAGTCGCGATGCGACTCGCGAATCTGGCTGCCTTCAAGCATGCGTCGCAGGTTTTGCGCAGTCTTTATCTGGCCCCGGTGCGGACGTGCCATTTGAATACGCTCATCAAATGCCGCGTCTGTTCCCCGTAACGCATCGAGCGTCATCGCGCCAACCACGTCTGCCGTATCGACCAAAGTCTCTGCTGCGAGGAGCGCCAGAATTCCTACCGCGAGCATTCCTTGCGTCCCGTTAATCAGCGAAACCGCTTCCTTGGCTTCAAGCACCACCGGCTTGATTTGGGCGCGACGCAACGCGTCTGCCGCGGGATTGCGAACACCCTGCTCATTCACACACTCGCCTTCGCCAATCAGCGCCAGCGCAAGATGAGCCAGAGGCGCTAAATCACCGCTCGCTCCAACGCTTCCCTGCGAAGGAACAAACGGCGTGACTCCGCGGTTGAGCATCTCGCAAAGCGCGTCAATGGTCTGTGTGCGCACGCCGGAAAAGCCCTTGGATAAAGAATTGGCGCGCAGCAGCATCATGGCGCGAACTTCAGCCGCCGCCAAAGGCGGCCCGACCCCCACGGCGTGCGATCGCACCAGGTTGACCTGCATCTCCCGAATCTGCTCGCCCGCAATGCGCACATCGCTCAGCTTTCCCACGCCGGTCGTGATCGCATAGGAGACTGTGTCACTGGCTACAAGCGTATCCACCACGGTACGCGCACGGTTTGCGGATGCGCGGGCATCGGGGTCGAGCAGCACAGGACGCCGTTCGGTGGCGACTTCCCGGACCTCTTCCAAGGTCAAATCGTTGCCGTTAATATGAAGAGCTTTCAAGAGATTTTCAGTCGGCTTTCAATTGGATTATTCTCAGGCTTCCGTATCCATAGCTTCGCGGAACGCGCTCATGTATCTGTCCGGCAGCGAAACTTTTTTCATTTCCCGATCGACCACAATGTGTGTGGTATCGCCCTCAGCCAGCAAGGTTCCGTCATCAGCGCGCATCAGTTCATATTCGAATTGAATCAGAGATTCGCGAATGTACTTCAAACGCGTGCGTACGACGATCTCGTCGTCATAGCGAGCCGGAGCCTTATATCGGCAGCGCGCGTCGATAACCGCGATGCCGCAGCCTTCTATATCCTCCATGTCGCGATATGAAAAGCCGAGTTGCCGCAGCAGTTCCACGCGTCCGATTTCGAACCAGATGAAATAATTCGCATGGTAAACCACGCCCATCTGGTCAGTCTCAGCATAACGAACCCGCAGCCGGGCCTCATTGACGACCGGGCGGTGATTGTCGCCTCTGCTCATTCGCCCGTCCAGCGCGGCTTGCGCTTCTCCAGAAATGACGAGATGCCTTCGCGAAAATCGGAGGTGGCACGGATCGCCGCATTCTCCTTAACCGCCGACCGTATCTGCGCATCCAGTTCACTTCGTGCGTAATCGCTGAGCAGGCGTTTCGTAGACAACAGCGATGCCGGGCTGTTCTCCACGAGTTGCAGAGCCAGCGCCCGGGCACGCGCCATCAAATCTTCCGGAGAAACAATTTCGTTGATCAGGCCGATACGATGAGCCTCATCCGCTTCAATGATTCTGCCGGTGAGCAGCAAATCCCGCACATGTTTTTCCCCAATTTGCCGCAGCAGAAAGGTAGAAACGATTGCCGGCGCGAAACCAATTCGAACCTCGGTGTAGCCAAACTTCGCTTCAGGCACAGCCAGCGTGAAGTCACAAAGGGTAGCGAGACCGCAACCGCCGGCAATGGCTGCCCCATTTACAGCTGCAATCGTGGGCCGAGGGAAGTCATAAAGTGCGCGGAATAAGCGCGCCATTGTTTCAGAATCCTTCACGTCTTGTTCCGGCGAGCGCCCCGTCAAAGCTTTCAGATTCTCCAGGTCCATCCCTGAGCAAAATGCTTTCCCTTCCCCGGTAAGAATCAGCACCAGAGCGGAAGAATGTGCAACTTCATCCAGTGCCGCTTCCAACTCCTCAATCAGTTCGTAGCTGATGGCATTGCGCTTTTCCGGGCGGCTCAGCGGGATGGTGGCGA
>Ga0210396_10005822_pt1 | contig 11846 bp, 12 predicted proteins | sample IncBWH17OmetaG_FD_155466 | JGI IMG/M metagenome (GOLD analysis project Ga0210396, IMG submission 155466) | Forest soil microbial communities from Barre Woods Harvard Forest LTER site, Petersham, Massachusetts, United States - Inc-BW-H-17-O ...
GATCCGATCGAGAGCACGACCGCCTGCCAGACCACGGCCAGCACGAACTCGCTGGTCCAGTGCACCACGCGGTTCTCGAACATCCCCGCCGCCGCGGCGAAGAAGATCAGCACCGCGATATACTGGACGAGATTGCCGGCCCGCCAGTCGATCTTGCCGCAATAGCGGCGCTGGTAGAGGGTGCCCAGGGTGATGCTGATCAGGGACACGCCCGAGGCCAGCCAGCCCCAACCCGCCTCCCCGCTCATCGGCCGACCATGCAGGATCAGCACCACGCCGGCGAGCCCCAGCAACAGCCCGGTCCATTGCAAGGGCGTGACGCGTTCGCCGAGCCAGCGGTTAGCCAGGGTCGATGTCAGGATCGGCTGCAGACCCGGAATCAGCGCGGAAAGCCCGGCGGGGACTGAATGCGCGATCGCGATCGAGGTTCCGCCGAGGTAAAACCCGTGCACCAGAATCCCCGCGACAACGCTGTGGGCGATGCCCGACCGATCCGGCCATGTTGGCCGTGCGACCGCAACGATGATCGCCATCAGCACAACCACCACGGCCATGCGGATGGCGAGATAGGTCAGCGGCTCGGCGTCGCGCAGCACGTATTTGGTGGCGACAAAGCCGGTACTCCAGAGCACGACAAAAATCGCCGGCGCCGCGCGCGCGGCCAATTTTTCAAAGTCTTTGCTCATTTGCGGCGTTGCTTGCCTGAACATATGCTATCCCGCAATCGTAAATCCGGCGGGACCGCTCGCCGGAAAACGCAGAGCGAAGACCTTGGCTCGCGGGTGACGTTGAGGAAGATCCGATGCCCCTGCAATTCCAGACCGTCGATGTGTTCACCGGCACGCAATTCGCGGGCAACCCGCTGGCCGTGGTCTTGAACGCCGAGGGGCTGTCGACCGAGCAGATGCAGGCCATCGCGGCCGAGTTCAATCTGGCGGAGACGACCTTTGTGCGGCCGCCGAAGCATGCCACGCACACGGCCGAGGTGCGTATCTTCACGCCGCGTTACGAAATGCCGTTTGCCGGTCATCCCAATGTCGGCACCGCTTTCGTGCTCGCCCGCGCAGGCGTCTGCCACGGCCGTGCTGTCGATGGCGACGGGGTCATCATCTTTGAGGAAAAGGCCGGGCTGGTCCCGATTGAAATCCTCAGAGATGGCGCGAGCGTTGTGGGCGCGAGATTGGCTTCACCGCAACCGCTGTCGGTCGGCGCCGAGATTGCGGGCGAACTCGTGGCATCGGCCTGCGGAATTTCGCCGGCCGATATCGAGATCGCCAACCATCGTCCCTGCATCGCGTCGTGCGGTGCTCCGTTCATTCTGGCCGAATTGAAAAGTCGTGCCGCGCTCGCCGCCGCAACGGCGCGCGCCGATGTGTTCCTGAAGGAGGTTTCGAAGCAACCCGCGACCAGCATTCTGATCTACACCCAAGCGAACGAAGGCGACATCGATATCAGGGCGCGCATGTTCGCCCCACATCATGGAATTCCCGAAGACCCTGCAACCGGCAGCGCCAACGTCGCCCTGATCGGACTGCTGGCAAAATTGCGGCCGGAAGCCAACCTGTCCTTGTCGAAGACGATTGCTCAGGGGGTCGAGATGGGACGGCCGAGCATCCTGCAGGCGAAAGCAGACAAGAAGAACGGCGTCGTCACCGCCACCTTTATCGGCGGCCGCTGCGTGCCTGTGATGTCAGGATCGATCGATCTGGTGTGAGAGGGTCAAAATTCTTCCGGACAGGGATCGACGATCTTCCACAGTTCTTCGCCGTTCGTGATCTTCTTCATCTCGGTGGTCAGGCCGCCATTGCGGCGGATCCAGTCCTTCACCGTATTCGGATAATACGACATCATGTCCGACGTTCCCTCCGCACTCGTGACCTTGACGCCGAAGGTGAAAGCCTTGTCGTAATAGGCTAGGTGGAAGCCGAGGCTGGCGCGCGGCGTCACGCAAATCTTGTTCATCGGCACGATGCCGAACACCAGTGTGCAGGCGGAGTTGCAGATGCCATCGATGATGACGCGCTCGTGACGGTCGCGGATGCGCTGATACTTCGCCTTGTATTCCTCGACATAGCCGCCGTGATCTCTGGTGATATGCAGATCGGCGCGCGCCGGCGCCGCAGCCAGCACAAATAGCAACAGCAGGGGCATAAACGTGATGCGCATGGACGATCGGGAACCGGTAAAGCCTGCCCGGACGCGGGAAAGCCCGGTCCTTAGGGCGGATCAGACGGCGCAACTCTGGCCTTACTGTGTTGGAAATTCGTTAAGCATCCCGCCGGGAGCAAAAATCCGCGTCTGTGGCAAATTTTCCGCACTTTTGCGGGGGCTTACGCTATGGAACGGGGCGCACTTGGCTTAAAATACCTCGTTGTCCTCTGGAGGCCCCGATGACCAGATTGAAGCTCTTTTCTGCCGCAGCCGTTCTGGCCACGCTGGCTTTGCTGCCGAGCCAGGTGCAGGCGCGTCGCCATGTTCACGCTCATGGCCTCCCTTACGCGATCAGCTATATCCACAATTACGGGCCCGGTCTGCGGCCCGGTACCTTCGCCTATTATGACGGCCCCTCGAACAACGCCTGCTTCCGGAACGCCGCGAGCTATCGCGGCCAGGACGGTCGCAAATACCCCTGCTTCTGAGTTGATCCGTCGCGCGATACTCACGCCGGATGCACCGGACAGGCTGCTGGCCCTGCCCGGCCAAGTCTGGTAATCGAGCCACGCAGGCGCTCGTAGCTCAGCTGGATAGAGCATCGGATTTCGATTCCGAGGGCCGGAGGTTCGAATCCTTCCGAGCGCGCCAAAGGTTAAGCCCGCAAAATAAAGACTTCCCGCAGTTTCGGCTTCGTTCCACATACCGGTTTCGTGTTGCAAGATGTTGCGAGCCGATACGAGAGAAATCAACGGCTTACGAAGCCTTTCCAATCCAATCACTCCACGCAACACGGCGGTTCGTTTTCCGTTCTCAAAAAGCCGCCCCTCTCGACCTATCGCGCGCCCTCACCTCTCCTTGTCCGGATGACTGGTCACTGTTGCTCTAAAGCATCAGTTGGATTCAGATTTTCGGAACCGGCCGAAATCTCTTTGACTGTGCAGCGTGACAGTCGTCCTCTTCGAGCAGGACGCGCGATAGGTCGAGACGGTAACCAACATTCCGGAGCGATAGGTGGTGTACCATGCGTGAAGAATTCGCCTCTTACAGTTTCCTCGCTGTGACCGTTACAGGTCTTGTCCTGCTGTGCTCGGGCCTGGTCGCTATCGCATTTACCTAACCATCCGAGGCGGCATATCCGCGATATGGCGCGATATGGAATGTGTGCTCCCGCCGGCACAACTTCTTTGTTCCTTTGATGGAACAGCAGTTTTGATTCGCTCCCTTCGCTCGCCAATGCAAGTCTCCGATAACCGGGGCGGACGGGCATTTTCGAAAGCACGCAATTTTGAGCCCGGAGGCCGCCGGATATTTGCCCGGCGGCCTTTTCATGGAAATCAAACTTCTCCAGACAAAACCCGCCGGCGTGAACCGGCGGCCCGCGGTTCGCGCCCTCACCTCTCATCGTCCGGGGTGAACCTGCGGCCAAGCCGCAACCCGACGCAAAAGGCCGATTCCGAAATCTTTAATAAATTCGGACCAGCATCTGGAGCGGCAGGTGTATCATGCGCAATCGTGACTTGGTGTCCGCTGGATTCCTCGCGTTAATTGCGACCGGCCTTGTGCTGTTGTGCTCGAGCCTGGTCGTTATCGCATTTTAGCCAGTCTGGCCTGGTGCCCTCACCTCTCCTCGTCCGGATGCACCCAAAGATTCAGGGCTGCCCGGTTCGTTAGGTCTCGGTCTGCTTGATCTGTGCAGCCCGCGCACTACGCCACCCCGAACAGAAAGCCGACGCTGTGTAGGGCAGACCATGTCTCGGCGCCGCGCATGGCTTCTGCGCGACAGGACCGGCCTCATTTCGCCGCAAAACATGCTCGCATACGCGGGCGCCAGTCGTACCCATAAGCACAGGGAGGACGGGCATGAGCCCCGGCCGGGCACTCGTTCCATATGGCGGCGCCGGTACCCCAGCCATCGACGACGCATGCACCGCTGGGCGTACTATAGCAACCGGGCCCGCATCCGCCTGCGGCGTTAGCGGGGCCAATGCTGGGAACGATGGCGAAAAGAGCTGCGATCAAAAAGGTTTTCATACCGCTCTCCTTCTGTTGGCCGATGGCAACGCCTAACAGAATCTTGAAGTTCCGCCAAGCGCCGCGCCTGTACGCAGCGGGCGGTCGGTAGTTGTTACCGCCTCAGCCGCCTCGCATGAGACGTTAACCGCTGCCGTGACGCTTTCTGACCGATCGGCGCCGGCGCGCGACTCAACTCGGAGCTAAACTCGGTCGAGGGAAAAACGCTTTCGGGGCGCCTCGGCGCGTTTCCGGTTGCTCTCGCCTTTTGGCTGCGGAACACTCCAGCCGGGTTGAGATCGGGATGAGGGCGAAATCAAAGAGCTGACAATGGCCCCCCCGACGAAGCAAAAGAAAACTGCGGAAGAGTTGGCGGTGATGATCCGTGAGGATTTGGGCAAGATGGCCGGCTGCCCCAAGCGCGGAGTGACCGTGACTGTTTACGGTCTCAACCCATGGAATGCGATGCTGACGTTTGGCGCCGATGCCGGCCCCGTCCCGAATAAGGCCGAACTAGACAGTTTTTTCGAAATCATCGTCGAGCGACTGAAGCGGTTGTACGACGTCGGCGCTTAGCCGGGCAATTTTCGTGCGTTTCCCCTTGCCGTCGACTGCAGGCTCGTAAGGGCTTCCCTTGACGCCGCGATTTCGAAGCCCCTGACGAACGCTGGCACGTTTATTATGGCGACGTGCCCGTCGACCGCCATCGCCACGCGCATCGGCATTCCGTTCGACGATCATCCGTGGGGCTGGGCTCGCGGCTTCTATCCGGGCTCGCACTCACGCGAATCCACGAACGGTGCGGCGGCTACCTTCGACGAGACCCGGGCTTGAGTTCGAGGATGCCTGGGCGGTCTTTCTATCAAACCGGACTGCTGCCGATTTTCGGGACTGGCGCCATCAACGGGATTGGACTGAGCGGAAATATGCCTTGTGGGACGTCGGCGAAAAGATGCCATCACAGCGGCCGAACACGATGATTTGTTGTCCTTGCGGTTGAAACCTTCGATAGTCATCGTCCAGAGCATACGTTGATCCACCTACCCCACACCACCGCAGCCCAACGATCCAATGAAGTTCGCCGCCGACCAACCCTTCGCTGATCCCGAAGCCGCGGCGCTCGGTTTGCCTGCATTGATCTTTCCAGAGGAGAACTGAAATGGCCAGTTTTAAACGTCCGGCACAATTGCTCGCCGCGAGCTTTGTATTCTTTGCGCTCACCTCGGCCGCACTTGCCCAGCAAATAAAGGAAATCAAATTCGAAGGTCAGAATGATCAAGACGCTGCCACGAAAGTAGCCCTGGCATGGATGAACGACAATACGAAGCACGGCCCGATTTATGTGCGTGCGATTACGATCGCAAATGAAGGCGGCAAGTACGTCGCTCGAATGCAATATTCGGATGCGAATTAACTCCCCGATAGGATATGCAGCCCTGGGCCTCACCCCTCCGACGCCGGTCCACTTCATCTGGCCCTTGGGCGTGTCATAGAGGCCGGGCGGCCGCTAAACCGCCACATCGAGCGCGTGTTCAATCCCGATCGCAAAGATCATCATTGGGCAAGGCGGAAGCTGGCGCGTGATCGTGAAACGGCAGTCTTTCTTCTGGCTACGGGCAACGGCGTGCAGGGTCCGAATGCACCCATCTTTTAGCAATGTTCAGCGCCTGTTGTAATTGCGAATTCCAGTTTCTCGCGCATGCATAAATTGTACGAGCCGAAATCCGGTCAAGCGATCGGGCGATCTCCTCCGGCACGCTATTTTGCCATCAAATTCAACGACAGATCTTCCAGCTGCATAGGTCCGAGGCCGCGAATGCAGATATAACCAACGTGACCTGAAAACGTGAGTTGGACCCGTCCCAGTGGCAGCAATCGCAATCTGGAGAAACCGTGCGCCTTTGGGACTCGCAGCCAAACTGGCCGGCCTGGCGATTGGCCTCGTTGCCCTGCCCGGTTCGGCCCGCGCGGATGATGCAGCACCGTCAGATTCAGATGCTCCCGATAAGAGCGGCTACACTTTGCTTAATCCGACCCCCGACGACGAGATGCGAAAGTTTGCGCCGGACCGGCCGGGCAAGGGATTTTCGGTCCGCACCATCGATGCCGGCCACGTCGAACTGGAAATGGACACCTTCAACGACACCTATTCGAAATATCTCGGGATAGCCGCGCGCAGCATTCAAGCCCTCGACCCCGATGTGAGAATAGGCATCACCAATTGGGCGGAGTTTGATGTCCAGTTCAATGGATTGCAATCTTCGCAATCATTATACAGCGGATCCGGCGCCGTCGCGGCGGACGGCACCGGGTTTGGCGACGTCGTGCTGCGAACGAAAATAAATCTGTTCGGTAACGACGACGGCCCTATGGGCCTCGCCATCATCCCCTATGTGAAAGTGCCTTCCTCGGTTCCTGTCATCAGCAACGGGGCCGCCGAGGGCGGCTTGATCGTGCCGCTCGCCTTGCGCCTGCCCCAGGATTACCTCGTGACCTTGATGACTGAAGTGGATGCGCTGAAGGATGACCAAAACCATCGCGAGGCGAACTTCGTCAATCTCATCGGCGTCGCCCATCCGATTCCCGGTATCGAAGGCGCCAATGCTATCGTCGAGCTGTTTTCCTCGGTCGGGGCCGACCGGGCGACACCGCCGATCTACACGTTCGATCTGGGCATGAACTACCGGCTGGATCAACATACGATCCTCGATGTCGGCCTCAACCTTGGTCTCAACAACGCGGCGCCGAAGGTACAGATTTATACCGGAATATCGGTTCGTTTTTGACGGCCACGTTACGAACTCTGTCCCGCCGACGAGGACGCCAACGGCAGCGCGAATCCCACCGCTAGCAGCCGACGGAGCCGAATTCGCCGGCGGGCATCGCCGCGGCACCGACAGCTACATCAAGGCGGCGTCGGATGAACGTGAAAAGCTGCTGGAAACCAAGCTCAAGAGTATCTGCCGCGGCTGTTGAGAGGTCGTCAGAACCGCGCATCGCGGGAGTTCATCCGGCACGCCGGTGACCCGGCTCACCAAACAGTGTTGCCGAAAAAACCAGTGTTGCCGAAAAAACCAAAGCGCGGTTGCTGCGCGACCAGAATGGTCCGCGGACCCACATGGCTCTTCGCAACGGTCCTGCGTTTGGGCGGCTGCTTCAGGTCCGGCTTTTTGGGCATCTGCACCTGTGCAAATGCTTCGCGTGGGCGCACGGGTACGGCAACGTCAGCGACCGTTGCCGGAACGTCTGTCTCCGCCGTCCTGACAGGCGGAGTGACCGTCGGCTGGCTGGTATCGAACTCCACACGCTCCGGCCATTTCCGATCGGAGCGAATCCGGATCCCTGGAATATCCGCCGCCGCATGTGCCGTACTTGCGCTCTCTGCGGCCGGCAATTCCGGAAGATAGGCATCCACAATGAACAGCAGCGCCAATAACGCTCCACCGACAAAGAGAAAATATCGCGCAACGGGCATTTCGGCGCCGCTCCATCCGCGCAATGTGCGCAACATTCGTTTAACTGGGGATGGAGCAATTCGTTCCAAGCCCTGCGGGGCCGAAATAACAAGGAAGTTACTGTTTCACTATCGCACGGAGCCAAAGGCGCTAAACCCGGTTGGCCGCGACCAGCGTGCATTTTGCCCCGCTGGCATTGACGTTGACGAAGCCAACGTGCATCCGGGCAAAGGTTTTTCGGCTCTTCATATTGACGGTGTCATGGATCAGCCGCGTGCGGTCGGTCAAATGGCTGCCATCCCGGCGCGCGAAAGCGCAGGAAATCTCGATATCTCCGACCGCGTAATCATTGGCATTGCGCAGCGTGAAAGTGACCAGGGCGTTCGATCCCAGGCCGCCCCTGCGCCATGACTGCGATGAAATCTTCAGCCCACCGACCGGCGCCGGTTGCTCGGGCACAACCGCCTCAGAGGTCGCGAGATTGAACGAAAGGTATTCCGCTGCGGTATCCGTCGCCGGCGCGATATCCGCCGGGGGTGGCGCCCGGCCGGTTGCGGCTGCCAGAAGCACCGGTTCGCCTTCGGCAGGTTTGCTGGCATGGCCCGGCACCAGCAGCCACGCCCCTAACCCGGCGACCAGCACAGCGGTCAGCCAGGCAAGGCTGAAATATCGTGTGCGTACGTTACCGGACGGTCCCCCAGAATGGCTGCTCGCGGGCTTTGAGATTCCGGGCCAGGCAATTCCGAGCCTTACGATTTCACCCAATTCGATACGATCAAGTCCGCTATTCATGGCCATGCCACCGCTTGCCCGAACGGACCCGCCCTGTTGCACCGCACAGCAAAAGGCCGCGCGGGCGTCGCACCGCACGGCTCCTGACACGACTGCCGATTGCGCGGTTCCGCCATTGCTCTCTTAATCCACGAAGCGGGAAATAGTTGCACCTCGGCGTACCGATATTGGCCCAACGGCGATTTGCCGGACCGTCAGTACTACCTCCCGGGAGATAGGATAGTCATCTCGGGGGTAGCCATGCCGGAAGGCCGCCGCTAAAAATTGACTGACGCGATCGAAGCGTCGCATTCAAAACAAGTCGTCGCGACAGGCGACGCCTGACAGCCAAGTGGAGACCAATAATGCCGACAGTGACCTGGGACCACGTTCATCTGCGCAGTCCCGATCCGGAGGCGATGGCTGCGTGGCTTGAAGATATTCTCGGCGGCGAGATCATCCGCGGCCCCGGTCGCATCGACGTCAAGCTCGGCGGCGCCAATGTGTTCATCGCGCCGGTGAAGGCGGGTGACGGCGTCCACACGCCGCCAGTAACGCCCTATCAGGGGCTCGATCATTTCGGGCTGACGGTAAAGGACATCGACGCGGTGGCCGCCGAAATCAAGGCCAAGGGCGTCGAATTCACCAAGGAGCCGACCACCATTCGGCCGGGCGTGCGCATCTGCTTCATTCGCGGCCCGCAGGGCATCTCGGTCGAACTTCTGGAGCGCGACAAGAAGTATGCCTAAAAGCGGTGCGGTAATGCCGTCACGCCAGCCCTGGCTGCAAATGACAGGTACTATTTGACCGGAAACGCCCTGAAAATGGCTGGTGTCGTTTGCGCGTCATGCGGCATGGTGGAAGCGTCCGGACGACATCCGCCGCGGGCAACCTGTCGCGTTGACGCTGTGTAGCCCGTTTTGGCATAACAGCAGGCCGACCCCGCCAAAACGGAGGTCGCAACCGGGGCCTCATGAAGAACGGTCTGTATTCGATCCATGTCAGCTTGCAGGATGGTCGTTCCGGCAAGGGCAGCGGCGTGGTCGTGTTCCGGGATGGCAAAATCCTCGGCGGTGACGCCTATCTGTTTTACACCGGCAGCTACACGACCAAGGGCGATACCTTCAAGGGCGAGGTTCTGGTCCAGCGCCATACCAGCAGCCCTGACGCGAACCCGCTATTCGGTGGGCCTAGTCCGGTCGGCATCGGCGTTTCCGGCAGCTTCACCGATACCGTCGGCGTGATGAACGGAACAGCGCTGGTGGGCAAGGCCAGCCAGATCTTCAAGGCGACGCTGCGCAGGCTGGCCGAGACGGAATAAAGCATTTTCAAGCGACATACCCTCGCCGCGCTGGCCCTGCTATTCCGCGGCCTGCTCCAGCGGTGCAACGCGGGGAAGGATGATCTGGATGCGGGTGCCCGCGCCCGGCGCGGAATCGAGGTCGAGCCGTCCGCCCAGACGATTGGTCACGATGCTGTAGACGATATGCAGGCCAAGCCCGGTGCCGCCCTGATCGCGGCGGGTCGTGAAGAACGGATCGAACGCACGGCGCCGGACATCGAGACTCATGCCGCAGCCATCGTCGGAAAAAATGATCTCGACATGATCCTTGCCGGACTCCCGCACCTTGATGTCGACCGAGCCGGGCTTGCCATCGGGAAACGCATGCGCCACCGCATTGAGGAACAGATTGGTGAGCACCTGTCCGTAGGGTCCGGGATAGCTGTTCATGGTCAGACTGGGCTGGCAGTCGACCGTGAGCGTCAGACGATGCTTACGCAGACCCGGCCGCAGGCTCATGACGACCTGCTCGGTCAGATCTCCGAGATCGAAGGTCCGCTGATCCGAGTAGTTGCGATCGGCGGCGACCTGCTTGAACGAGGTGATCAGTTCGGCCGCGCGATTGAGATTAGCCACCAGCTGCGAGGACGCATCGCGGCTGGTTTCCAGAAATTCATTGAGGCTCGATCGCCTGAGATTGCCGCTCGCCACTTCGCCGGCGAACAAGGCCGTCTTGCGCTCCAGCGACGAAGCCACCGTCAGGCTGATGCCGACGGGATTGTTGACTTCATGGGCGACGCCCGCCACCAGCCGCCCCAGTGCTGCAAGCTTCTCCGCCTCGATCAGTGAATTCTGGGTTTCCCGCAAATTGCGCAACGCAGCCTCGGCAGCATCTTTCGCCGTGCGCATTTCCTGTTCGCCGCGCTTGCGCTCGCCGATGTCGAGCCCAACGGAGACGATGCGATCGACATTGCCATCGGCATCGAGCAGCGGCAGCTTGTTCACCAGCCAATGCCGCAGATTACCGGAAGAATCGAGGTATTCATCCTCGTAGAATCCGAGCTCTCTGCCCCCTGCCAGCACCCGCTTGTCGTTTTCATCGGCCTTCTGCGAGCCATAGCGCGACATCAGATCGCTGGTGGTGCGACCGATCGCGTCCGCCGGCTCGATCCCGAAAATGCCGGCCATGTAGCGGTTCATCAGGATGTAGCGCAACTGCCTGTCCTTGACGTTGATCACCGCGGGCACCGTGTCGATCACCTGTTGCAGCAGCCGCCGGCCTTCGGCAATCGCACCCTCGGCACGCTTCTGATCCGTGATGTCACGCAACGTACCTTCGTAGCGGACAACCTCGCCGGCTTCGTCGCGCACCACCGTGGCACTGTCTGAAAGCCAGAGAATCGCCCCCTCACGCTGCCGCACCTGATATTCGAACTCGCGCACCATGCCGTCGCGCTGCATCAGGAATTGATATTGCTCGCGCGCCGCCGGATGAACGTAGATCGTATGCGCGATATCGGCGACGCTGCGGATCAGTTCATCCGGCGAGTCGTACCCCATCATCCGCGCCAGCGCCGGATTGGCGTTGAGAAGCGCGCCGGCCGGCGTTGTCACGTATATTCCATCGACCGAACCTTCGAACAGCTTGCGGTAGCTTTCCTCGGCAAGCCGCTGCTCGGCCAAGGCATGGATCGCGGCCTCGCGCGCGGTGTCGGCATCAACCAGCGAGCGGCGGAACACCTCGGCGGCGCGCGCGATGTCACCGATCTCGTTTTCCACATCGGTCGCGGGGATCGACGCCTGCTTGTCGCCACCGGCGAGCGCGCGGATGGCCTTCGCGATCGCCTTCAGCGGGCGGACGGTCCAGCGCACCACGAACAGCGCCGCAGCAAGCCCGACCAGAACGCCGATGAAACCGAGAATGATGCTTTGCCATTTATCGTGGGCAAGCGTTTTGGAAAAGTCGCTGGCCAGTACGCGCCCCCTGCTTGCACTGAGGTCTCGCAGCAAATCTGTTACGCGGCTGATCTGTTGTCCCTCAGTACCCAATACTTCCTTGTCGAGCCGGGCAATGCGGCCTTCGGTCTCCGAGATCGCAATAATCCCGTCGGCGTATGCATTAGCCGCTGCGCGAAGCGCTGGATCATCGATGGAAATTGACCGCATGCGCTGCG
>Ga0210396_10005823_pt1 | contig 11845 bp, 11 predicted proteins | sample IncBWH17OmetaG_FD_155466 | JGI IMG/M metagenome (GOLD analysis project Ga0210396, IMG submission 155466) | Forest soil microbial communities from Barre Woods Harvard Forest LTER site, Petersham, Massachusetts, United States - Inc-BW-H-17-O ...
AGGGGTGGAACTGATCAGAATACTGGGGGTTGTCATGGTCTGTCATAATGTAACCTCCTTCGATCCCCTCGCCAACGCTACGACCACTCGACAGATTACTTCCTTTTCCTCCTATACATTTGAGACGCCCGGAGGTTTCCCGACGCAGTGAGGTGTCGCGCTAGATCCTCGGCGTGGACCAGCATCAGACCGTGCCACAGTTCGATAACGGCGCTGCGCCCGGCGGCTAGTAGAGCCGCCCGGTCTGAGAATGGGTCATGGACCGGAGTCCGGGGTCCGTGGCAGCAGCGACCCCTAATCGCCTCCAATGAGACAGCGGCCCTGCAGGATATCGGGACCGTCACAGCTCGGCTTGTTTGACGGCCGCGCTCATGCTGTAACCGCCGAAAAGAAAGCGCCGTGGAAGCCGCAGGGCACGTGGTGCGGCAAGAAGGCCCGGGCTCGCGGTTCCAGCGCCGGCGGATCGAGAGCGAGCAGGTAGGAGCGGCCAGCTCTACCGTCCAGGACAACCGAGAGCAGGATTCCGTCATTGTCAGTGGAAGCCCCCGGGCGGCGAACGAAGACAGGCTCCCCCGGGAAGTGCCCAGACTGCCTCCAGGTGACGTGCGATCCCGCAACGGTATCAACTGAGGCGAGTTGGTCGTAGAAAATGGCACCCGGATCGTTGCTGATCCCGGTGCTATAGAAATGGCGGTATTGGCGCCGTTGAGGCGCAGGTAGTCTATCGTGGGCAGTTCGACTGTGATGGGCGCCAGTTCTTCCTCGGTCGCCCGTCCGGTCGCTAGGTCGAGCAGATATCTCACCGGTCTCGGACGCGACCGCAGCTCTGGCGCGCGGGTGGTCTTCAGGCACCCGCCGGACGGGCGGAGTGCAGGGTTTAGATACAGCTCGGCGACGTGATCGCCATTGTCATAGGCAGCCACGTCCAAGACCACAGTGTCGCCTTCGTCATACGCGTTGATCGTATGCATGATGTAAGACGGACGAACCTCGAAGCGGCGGAGGAGGTTCCCGCTGCCTTGATCGAGCACATGGAAGATCATGGGCGCCGCTTCGCGCCAATGCAGCGACTCGGCGAACGAGCCGCCGTCGAGAAGCACTGAAGGATCCGAACGCAGCGGGTTTTCCGGAAAGACAATCCGCCGCTGCGTGACACAGAACGCGTGCACAAATGCAGCCTGGTCGGTGTTCAATACAGCGATGGGCTCACGCCGGCGCGTCCCGTGCGGGATGCGGAAGAAGTTATATGTGGTGGCGCGCCCCGGCTCCCCGGGTTGGGTGAAGTAGTTGATGATGTCGCCGTCGGCCGGTGCTACGTGGCAATGCGCCGTGGTGCCTCGGTGGAACCAATCTTCGATCGGATTGCCGGCGCAATCCTGATGCTGCAAGCGATCGTTCCAGACGAGCGGGCCGCGGGTCGCCAAGGTCTCCAAATCGTAGGCCATTGGCAGCGTGCTGCTATCAGTCAGCGCAACGTGGTGGCCCGCAATGCGCGCCAACGCGACACTCGCGTTGACATCCGGAATATCCCCCTTTCGGAGTTCCTCGGAGACGCGTTCCAGCCGATCGGGGTCCAAGCGCGTAGCGAAGACCGGGTATCCCATTTGGCCTTTTTGAGTTGCGTACTCGAAAGACCGGCTTCGCAGGAACCGGTTGCGGTACGACACCTCGCCGTTGCGGAATTCGAACCGGTGCAGCATCCCAAAACCGTCGAAGTGGTGATTGAGCAGGTCATGGCCGGCCTCGAATTTCCCCGGGCCGTTGCGCACCAGACTTCCCGACAGCCAGTCGGGGAAGCGACCTTCGGTCGGAAGGCTCTCCAGGACGACCTCGGCATCCAGCGATAGAAAACCCGCCGCGTGTAGCGGCGGGCCGTCATGCGCCAACTCATCGATCCTACTGGACATTTTCCGCTCCATAAATCTTAACAATGCTAAGATTAGACTAGTGCGGTCTGTTTGCAAGCATCCACAGCCGCCGAGCACTCATTAGAAGCTGCGGCATCGCGTCGCCTAGCAGCCAAAATCTCCTGCGGCGGGGTCGCGAAAAAGGTGGTGCTGCCGCTCACCGGTCACTGGCGCCAGAGCCTATTTCTCGCCTCGCCGCGCCGAGAAGAATGGCGCTTCTGACGCAAATGGCGCGGTCCGATCGGCTACGCGGACCAGCTCAATTGGTTGCGGTCAGCAGTCAGCAAGCTGAAGATCGCCGAAGAGCTGTTCAAGGCGCCACTTCGACCGCGGAATCGTCATTCTGCGTGTGTGCTGGTATCTTCGGTTCAAACGGCGTCTGCGAGACCTGGTGGAGATGATAGCCAAGCACGGCCCAGTCGATGGCGCACACGACCATCATGCCGTTGGGGCGGCTACTGCACCGCATCCGGCAGGGACAGTTCAGACTAGGACGTCTGAGCGTCCAAGGCCGAGCTGCCGTTGCGGTCTGGAACGCGGTGCTTCGGGCCTGAAGTCTGCAGGGCGAAAGCAAGGAGTGCTTGCTCGTGCCGACTATTTGCATCAGAGACGATTTGCACCGTCAGTGCTTACCGCAAAATCTACGTTTCTTCTGTGGAGCCGCTGTGCCAATTCCTGCATTATCGAGACTGCCACGGTTGGGAATTCCCGCAGCATGCGCATAAACGGCTCCTTTGGGATGCGCAGAGCGATAAGACGATCTTTGGCACGTACCGTCGCCGCGCGCGGCGCGTTGCCCAAAATCCCCACCTCCCCTACAATCTCGTTGCTGCCGACGGTCGCCACGATCACCGGTCCGCTGGGCGTCTCGAGGATGACCTCGGCATGGCCGTCGATGATCAGATATGCCGCATCGGCCAGATCCCCTTGCTGCATGAGCAAATTGCCAGGCTCGAAGCCGACCCGCTCGCACATGAAGGCCAGGAGCTTCAACTTAGCGGGCTCGATCGCGGCAAACATCGGTACTCGCCGAAGCACCTCGAATTCTTGTTTGAGGCTCATTTCCTTCCTTCTAAGGGTCGGGTCTCGCTCACGCAGCACCGATCCCTGTGTATTTTGGTCCAGTCGATCGGTTGTTAAGCCCTTAGTCTGGCGATCCCCGTTTATGTGTACTTGTTCCAATGGGCGCGGCGCTGGTTCTCCAACCAGATAACTCCAATAACCATAATCTGACGTTTACAGGTAACCTTGAAACGGCTCTCGTACGGCGTGGATAGGCGTCAGCCATTCGACTGGCGATGGGCATTGCGGCGGCTGAGGCCTCTCTTGCCTCCGTCTTCTCCTTGTCGCACTTCCGGAGCGCGACAAGGGAAGGGTAGAAGCGAGCTCCGCTCCGGCCGAAAGAGGAGAGCTCAGTTACCGCTCAAGAATGCGAGCTGCGCGATCGGGGTGCGGGCAGTTTGCGGCGGCATGAGGCGGACATAATATTCTAGCACCATATTCTCGCCCCCACCATTTGGCCAGCCCAAGGCGTCGAGCTTCAGGTACGCCTCCTGTCCGGCAGCAAGATCGACAGTAGCGGACTGGCTGGGATCAAGTGCCAAGAAGCTGGGAGCGGCAATAACGTAATGCCCGGGCGCAACATTGCGGTAGAAACCCCCGCCAAGTTGCTCGTACCCGACTGTGACGCCGTTCAACGTTACCGCTTCCATATGGGGATAGTTAAAAGGGCTGGTGGGTTGCGAGCCACTGTAGATCCAAATCCGGGCCTGGCCCGGTGGAATCGGCGGGATAACCACCGATCTCGTCGGCGGCGATTGGGCATCAGCATTCACCACCGCGAGCAGAACAAATGCCGCAGCGGCGAATGACAATATCCGTGACACGATCTTCGGATTTGTCGGCATGCTACTATTTCCTTTCCATTGCGTTGCCGACCGGGCTTCAGGTGTCTGGCAGTGGACGGCAGCGCGCAGCGCACCCCGACCCGCTTTGCCTAGATTGCCGTTGCGGCAACGTAATTGTCATTGCCCGGTCGCGATACGCGGCCGGACAGTCACTCTCAAGTCAACGGAATGTTCCTTTCGATCAGATCAGTCATTTGCCGGGATCTTTGGCATTCGTCACGCCTATCGCCGCCGGCAGCGCGGCTGCAGCAATAAAAGCTTCCCGATCATCCCACTCTCCGTAATCAGCGTTGGAGATGTCTTTAACAGGATCGCTAATCATCCTTTACTTGTATCTCGTCCTTCTTAACGTCAACAATGCAGAAGTCGTAAATACAACGATATTATCTTCGAAAAATCGTCAAAAGGGTTACGCCGTTTCGGCAAGAAGATCGCAATTTGTCGGTGTTGCATTTAAAAACCAAAACGAATTAGTCCTGTCCTTCCAAAAACCCGAGATCGAGATTGTCCCCACACCTTGTTCATGCCAACCTCACTCCCGACGCGCGGCATAGGCGACGAGCATCACTGTCACGACCGGGTGGTAATCGCGGTCAATAACCGGATCGCGGCAAGAGCTCCAATTCATCCTGGCAAAGCCGGTCGCCACTGTTGCAGCGCCGATGCCCAAAAAAGATCGCCATCGTATTGCGGCGGCGGTTCCACCTGTCACGCGCCAGCCGGTTGGCACCGGTGCAGTTGATGCGGCGGGCTGCCGTCATACCTCCCCGTTAGATGTAGCTCCTGAGAGGGCGTTGCCAGGCTCGTGCGATCGACTATGTCCTGACGGTGATCATCGTCGCAAAGCAGCCGAGATGAAGAGTAGCGATCCCGTCGATTACCGAAATCCGCCACGGCTACCGAAATCCGCCACGGCTACCGAAATCCGCCACGGCCCATCCCGGGATGGCGAATGGGTCACCTCGACCCGCGGACTGCAGGGGTTCGGAAACAGCTGCAAAGTTGTCCTGATGTTCCCATTGCGGCGCGAACTGATATTGCAAATCCTTGCAGCGCCGATCGATTACGACAAGACCGAGCGCATAGATCGCATCGCGGCGCTCATCCTCAATGAGATACGGACTCGCGATGCTTACTCAATGAGATACGGACTCGCGATGCTTAGCCTCGATACATCCCGGTGCCGCTGGACAAAGCCCTACGAACCGCAGATGCAGGGCTATTACACGAGCCGGGCAGATCCGAGACACTCGAAGCGTGGCCGGAAATCGCCGGCGCCAGCAATCGCACATTGGCGCGGTTTCTGCGAGCGAGACGGCGATGCGCTTTGTCGACTGGCGGCATCAAGCCTGGCTCGCCGACGCGTTGGTGCGGTTGGCGCGAGGGCTCGATGTCGCCTCGGTGCCCCGCAGTCTCGCCTATGCGAACGCCAGCGCTTCCTCCTCAGCAATGTCTCGCGAGACGCTCGGCAAAGACCCCGCGCGATTAATTCACTCATTCAACCCTTGGAGCCATGATGCCTTGCCTCAGATTAGCATTCGCTTTCGCTGTGGCGACCCTCTTCTATCCCGGGCTCGCCATCCTCGGCTCGGGCGGGTTTGCTGCCTTTTTCTCGCACCCGGCCTTGATTAGCCTTGCGATCATAACCTGGTTCCTGTCGGGTGCCTGGCTCCTCAGCAGCGGGAATGCGAGCCCGGGCGAACGCGAGGATCGCGCCAATCGCTGGGTGCTCGTAGCCTTCGCGCTGATCGGGCTCCTCGACGCCTATCTGCCGGCCTATACCGACCGGACGGGATTTTGGACCATGGATGGGCAGGCCATCCGGTGGCTCGGCGTTGCTCTGTTCGCCGGGGGTGGCGCGCTGCGGATGTGGCCGGTATTTGTGCTCGGACATCGATTCAGCGGGCTGGTTGCCATCCAGCGCGGGCATACGCTGGTGACCGACGGTATCTTTGGTGTCATCCGCAACCCCAGCTATCTCGGAATGCTGATCCTGACCTTTGGCTGGGCCCTCGCCTTTCGCTCTTGGGTCGGTGTGCTGCTCGCGGTGCTCCTTATCCCGCCGCTGGTCGCGCGCATTCGCGCCGAAGAAGGGCTGCTGCGCACGCAGTTCGGAGACGAATACGAGGCCTATCTCAGCCGCACGTCGCGGCTGATCCCCGGGGTCTATTGAGGCGCCATCAGCGGCCACTGGCGTGCCTTCGTCCTTGGTCCAGCAGCCACTGCCCGCAGCCGATATCCGGTTTTGGCAACCTTACGCGCAGCCTCCGTGGCCGCGGAAGGTCAAAAATCGGGAACAGTAGATCACCCAAAACTGGGGAGGAGTTTCGATGACCGCAGCCGATCCTTCCGCGCATAACCTTTCGGAACCGGAACACCGTGCGCACTTGCGCCGCGCCATGATCGCCAGCACAATCGGCACGACGATCGAGTGGTACGACTTCCTGCTCTACGGCCAGGTTACCGCGCTGGTCTTTGGCAAGCTCTTCTTTCCCAAATCGGATCCATTGGTCGGGGTACTCGAAGCCTTCGCCGTTTTCTTCATCGGATTTGTCGGCCGGCCGATCGGGGCGGCGATCTTCGGCCATTGGGGCGATCGGATCGGCCGCAAGGCGACCTTGATCGCGACATTGCTGGTGACCGGCCTCGCGACAGTCGCTGTGGGTCTCGTCCCGACCTACGAGAGCATCGGCATCTGGGGCGCAGTTCTGCTGACGGTCATTCGCTTGATTCAAGGCATCGGAGTCGGCGGCGAATGGGGCGGCTCGGTGCTACTGGCGATGGAATGGGCGCGAACCGATAAGCATCGTGGCTTCATCTCATCTTGGCCGCAGTTCGGGGGGCCGGCTGGGTTGTTTCTGGCCAATCTGGCAGTGCTGGTGTTCAGCTGGCTCTCCGGGGACCAGTTCCTGGTCTGGGGCTGGCGCATCCCGTTCCTCCTCAGCATCATTATGGTCGGGATCGGGTTGTGGATTCGGCTTGGTATTCTCGAGACGCCAGTCTTCCAAAAGGTGCTCGATGAAGAGCGCATCGAACGTATCCCGGTGCTTCAAGTGCTCAAGCGCCAACCCAAAGAGGTCGCGCTGACCGCGCTCTTGCGGCTGCCCGAGCAGGCGCCGGGCTATCTCTTTGGCGCTTTCATCTTCACCTACGGCACGACGGTCTTGGGCGCCTCGCGCAATCTTCTGTTGATTGGCGTGCTCGTCTCGGCCGTCCTCGGATTTCTCTGGGTCACGGTTGCCGGCCATCTGTCGGACCGCGTCGGCCGAAAAAACATGTATATGATCGGCTGCTTGTTCGTCGGCATCTTCGGGTTCATCTACTTCGCCCTGCTCGATACCCACGTGCCGGCATTGATATTTCTCGCTGTCGCGCTGTCCATGATCCCGATCATGACAATGTATGGTCCCGAGGCGGCGCTGATCGCGGAAAGCTTCTCCCCCCGGCTGCGTTACAGTGGCTGCTCGCTCGGCTACCAGCTCGCCTCGATCATAGCCGGCGGCCCCGCGCCGTTTATCGCCACCGCGCTATTCGCCACCTATCATTCGAGCTTGCCGATCGCCCTCTATATCCTCGGTTGCGCCGTTATCGGAATTGTCGCGACGGCACTGCTCACGGACCATACCAACCGGGACATCTCCGCCGAATACGAAGCGGTCTGATCTCTGCAGGTCACCGTCCCATCACTCTAACTATCAGCGCAATCAACCCACGAGGACCGGCAATGACCGATCGGTCAAACTGCGTTGCGATATTATCGCGAAACCGCGGACCCCGTATCGCCCGCCTCGGACCATCGCAGGCTTACGACCTCGTGATGCGTTTGCCAATCCTTTTCTGGTCGACAGCTCTCGCCTTCATATCGGCAGCAGCTCTCCAGCATTTTGTGCAAACAGCTGACCCGGCCCTGCCGGGCGCGGCCTATTGCGTTTTCATTGCCATGCGGCTCTCGGTGATCGCGTATCTCGTGATCCTCGCGGCCACCGTGATCATGCGGCGGTCACCAATTGGCAGGGCACGCGGCCTCGAACCCCGAATCTCAGCGCTGGCTGGGACATTTCTGGTTACGGCGATCGTTCTCTTTCCGCGTCGCGAGCTCTCGCTACCCTCGGCGATCGTATCGACGATCCTGGTACTCGTCGGCGACGGGTTCGCGGTCATCATACTGATACAGCTCCGGCGCTCGTTTAGCGTCATGCCCGAGGCGCGCGAGCTCGTTACCTCGGGGGTATACCGTTTTGTGCGTCACCCGCTCTACCTCGCCGAGGAAATCGCGGCGATCGGCAGCGTCATGCAGTTCCTGTCCGCTTGGACGGTGCTGCTCCTTGCCGTACATATCGCCTTCCAGTTTCGGCGGATGTGGAATGAGGAAGCTATCCTCTCAGCAGTCTTCCCGCATTACGCCACGTACAAGAAGAAAACCGCGCAAATCATTCCCGGAATTTACTGACTCGAGTCGTAAGAGTAGGGAGACGGCCAGGCCCGTGGGGCGCCGGAATCACATGCCCGGCTTATAGCCGCTGGTGATCTGCGCGACCATCGCCATGATCGCGTCCATTTGCGGGGCGCTCTTTAGCGCATAATCGGCGCTGAGATATCCCCACCAATCCCAGCATCCCAATGGGTTGGAGGATGAATTGGTAGCCTGCGGGTACAGAACAATAATGTTGTTGGTGTCGGCCCACTCATTGATGCCGGATTTTTGCACGAACTGCTGTTGGATTACGCCCTGATATTGCAGGCAGCCGTGGAGTGCGACAACCAGGCGGCAGGGCTGGCCGTTCGTACAATTTTGCGGCACAAACAGCCAGCCAGTGCTGTCCATGGTATAGCTTTTGGCATTACCGTTGGCGAACTCGTTTTGATCGAACTGGATATAGGAACCGGTAAGAGTTCCGGTGTTCTGGGCGTTCAAGCTCCCGTAGAAATTGGTCAAATTGGGATAGCCGCCGCTGGCGAACGGGTTTTGAGTTCCAGTGTTCTTGGGGTTCAAGTTCCCGTAGAAATTGGTCAAAAAGGTCTGCTCGGCATCCATGCCGCAGTTGTTGATATACGGAATGTAGGAACTGGTGCACGAGTTCGGGCCATCGGGGGAGATCCAGCCGTGGGCGGCTGGCATATTCTGGTTATAGGCAATGTTGCTGCCGCTGGTATAGGTTTCGTAGTATTGTTGCAGCGTATTCATCACGCCTTGGCGGACCGTTGTGTCATTGGTGCCGCTGAACATATAAATCGGCTTGTTGGCGATATTGCTGGTCGGATCGATCTTACCATTGGCCGCCTGACTGTTTGTATAATCGATCAATGTCTGCAACGGGATTCCATTTCCATTTTCGCAATACCCTTGCGCGGTGTTGACGCTGCCCTGAGCACAATAGTATGGGCCGCCGGCGAAGACCGCCGTACCAAAGATGCTTTGGGAGAAGGCGACCTGTAGTTGAACGGCCATATAACCGCCGGAGGAGATACCTGCTACAGTAACGGTATGGGGGCCGACGTTATAAGCGGCCAGCGAGGTTGCCGTCGAACCACTCGCGGCAAGGGCCGTGCACGTGCCGAGAGCGCCTGCCAAGGCGGTGACGGTAGGTAGGGCACCCGATTTCCATTTTGCCGGCATCACATCATTCCCCTATTTCTCTAGTCGGTTAGCTGTAAGTCCAGAGTTGACGGCCGCGGGGCTTGGCCCAGCGTTGCGGCCGCACTTATTTTCGTAACGCGGCAGTGCCAAGCCGGCGTCGCCGTTTAAGTCGTCGAGAGAGGGTCGAAAGCGCTCGGCGTAGCATCGGGATGCTGGACCATTGGACCCTATCCCAGCCGTACTAGCCTTACTAGCGTACGCCCTTTGATCTTCCGTTCCTCACTGGCTTACGCCTTTTGATCATGCGCGACGTTTCGTAAAAACAGTGGCTTCATGATTTTTTTTCAGTGCGCGCAGGATCGTCGCGAAGCTTGGAGACAACGCCTCACGGGAGGCACTACGAGTCCGGCCGTGCGCCTTCAGGAGTCGGAACAAATCCGCCCTGACTGTGCCTTCGATCGCGGCCGGCGGCGCAGTTAGTTTTCGATGGAAGCGGTATTCACCTGTCTCATAGATGCGTGCCTGGCCGACCATCCACCTAGCCGCATCCGTCATTCGCATTCCGGCGCAGTACTTTGCGGCAATCCCGCAAACGATCTGGTCCCGTTCGACGCAGGACTCACTTTCCCACCATGGAGTGCGCCCACGCTCAGGAATGAGACCCAGACATACGTCGAGCCGCAATCCATCTCTGGCTCCTGCCTGATAGAGCTCCAAGCATTCACGAAACCACCGCCCATCGTCACCCGATAGCTGCAGCGCAATACGGCGCAGCCGTGTTATGCTGGTGTCAAACTTCTCCATGATGGGGCATTGCGGCGGCACGATTCCCTGGCTCTCAATCCTCGAGCCCCGCATTCGGCGCGGGACACGGTGCGGTCATCTGAGCCATCACAGGATTTCCTGTCTGATATTTGAGGCTGGACGACCGCAAGCCTCTCAGACAGGAGCCCTTTAACTAACCTCACTCCCTTTCGGCCCAAGTGGGTTCGTTCAAACCGAAGAGTGGCTGGTCGCGTTCGAGGATCTCCAGCGCGAGATGGGGTTATTCGTCTCCCAGACTGTGAAAGTCGGTTCAAATCGTCCCGACAATGGCCGCGACCGGCATTCTTTGTCGAAGACGGCGCACTGATGATCGAAAACTTCTGCTAAAATAACACGAGCATATTAGCCAGAGATCCGGCATCAATAAAGCCTAGCCGTCCAATTGCCAACAACGAGAGAGCCAATCCCAGTAGAGAAAACGTCAGAACGATCGTAAAGTCATCACCGGATTCTTTGGCGAGAGATGCCCTTCGGGACGTCAGTTTCTTCGCATCCTCGGGAGCACGAACGAGACCGACGGCTTTTTTTTGAGGAACAACCAAGAAATCTTTCATCGCTGCGTCTCCACACAGAGTAGTCTCGCCCCTCGACGCTCAATCGGCACCGAAGCGGCCCTTTTTGGAACAATGACGTCAGAGACTTAGGAGCGAATGAGGGACTCGCGCCGGGATCATCAACCGCCCGTGGAAGCCTGATCCGAAAGTTCAGGGCGTCGCTTTGGTAGTGTTGCGTTGACGATGGATGTTCCGCGGAGAAGCTCCGCCGCACAGAGCCGTGCCGTCGTCATATCAGCATGATGCGGGCGCGCCGAACCATCGGCCTCCCCACGGCTGTCCTCGCCATACTCAGAGCTTCACGCCCCCTATTCACTGGCAAGCAGCGCGCGTCCTCGACGCTATGATGTCCGAACCTTGGGAGCGAATCAGGTATCCGCACTCTGGCCGAAATGCGACGCCCGAAACCGTAGCGACAAGGCCGCCTCCCCCACGCAGGCCGAGTTCAACCTCAAGATCATGACGATCGGCGATGGCCTTAACGATCGAGAGGCCGAGACCGTTGCCTTCGATGCCAGGCGGGGCGGCTCGGAAGAATCGATCGAAGACCCGCGGAAGTAGATCTCTGGGTATGCCGCATCCCGTGTCCGCAATTTCGACCACGGCTCGTTCGCCACAGGGGCGAATACTCACATCGACCGCGCCGCCCGAGGGCGTATACCGCACCGCATTGTCGATCAGGTTGGCGAACAGGATTCTTAACTCGCTGCGAGCGCCGAGGATATAGGCCCTTTCCATCGTGGTGACGCCGAGATCCACACCTCGGCTTTCGGCGATCGGGATTTGGTCGGCCAGGCAGGATTTGAGAAGTTCCGGCAGGTCGACGGGCTCGGCCATGTCGACCTCTCGAGAAGCGTCGTACCGAGCCATTCGCAGGAGCTGGTCTATGAGAGCCGATGCCCGTCGAGTTCCTCGCTCGAGTTCGGTGAGACAGGCCCCCGTCGCTCCGTGCCCGAACTCGTGTTGCAGGTTCTCGATCTGCAAACAAAGGGCGGTCAGTGGGGTCCGCAACTCGTGGGCGGCATCCGACACAAAGCGCCGCTGCTGATCGAGGGCATGTTGGAGCCTCTCGAT
>Ga0210396_10005824_pt1 | contig 11845 bp, 7 predicted proteins | sample IncBWH17OmetaG_FD_155466 | JGI IMG/M metagenome (GOLD analysis project Ga0210396, IMG submission 155466) | Forest soil microbial communities from Barre Woods Harvard Forest LTER site, Petersham, Massachusetts, United States - Inc-BW-H-17-O ...
ATGTTCTGTCGCAGGTCTCCGATGGCGTGATCAGGCTGGACACCCGCACCGGTGCCGTCTCGACCTGCAACAACACCGGCGCGGGCTGGGCCTGCTATGCCGTGCCCGACGAACGTGCCGCGCTTGACGCGGAAATCGGCCGGCTGCAGGCGGAGAACGAAAAGTCGAGGGCCGAGCTGGAAAAACTCAAGGCTGAGTTGGCGGCGACCGTTCCCGGTAAGATCGACGAGCCGCTGCCGAAATCCGACTCGCTCAAGCCGGCCGAGCCGAAAGTAGCCGACGGTGAGCGCAAAATCGAGATTCCATTACCGAGCGACCGCGACGTGGATCGCGTGATGTCGTTTGTCGAGCGGGCGTGGCGACGGCTGATCGAGATGGCCAATCGGATGCAGAAGGACGTCGGCGGCAAGATTTGAGGCAGCGACCCGCGTTCGCGGGGACGACATGCCGAGAGTTCATCATGACTTCGCACAAATCACGCACGCCGCCGTCGACGGTGAACATCACCAACGTCGTATCGTCAGTCCTCACCGTCCAAACCTCCGGACGCGGCTTTGTCGACCTCACAGCCGAGATCGCCGAATTCCTGAGGGATGCTCACGCCATCGAGGGCATGGTCACGCTATTTATCCGCCATACTTCGGCGTCGCTCACGATCCAGGAAAACGCCGATCCGTCGGTGCTTGCGGATTTGACGACCGCCCTTGCCCGCCTTGCGCCCGAGGATGCCGGATGGAGCCACGACACCGAAGGCCCCGACGACATGCCTGCCCATGTCAAGACCATGCTGACCACGACCTCACTGCAAATCCCGGTCCTGAAGGGCAGGCTGATGCTCGGAACGTGGCAGGCGATCTATTTGATCGAACATCGTCGGCGTCCGCATCGCCGCGAGATCGTGCTGCAATTTGTCGGCGCCGGCGGCGCATGAGCGGCGCCAAAACGAAGCCGGCCGCGGAAGCGATCCGCGGCCGGCTTGCTGCATGCATCAATCTCGTCGAGGATAACTCCCGTTATCCAGCGGCGATCAGTTTGTCCTGATATCGACGTCCTTGGTTTCCGGCAGGAACAGGAAGCCGACGATAAGGCTCATGACCGCGACGCCGACCGGATACCACAGACCGGAGTAAATGTTTCCGGTCGCGGCCACGATCGCGAACACGGTGGCCGGCAGGAAGCCGCCGAACCAGCCGTTGCCAATGTGGTAGGGCAGCGACATGCCGCTGTAGCGGATGCGGCTGGGGAACAGTTCAACCAGCCACGCCGCAATGGGCGCATAGACCAGCGTCACGTAAATCACCAGTACCCACAGCAGGACCACCGTCATCATCTGGTTGATGTCGGCGGGATCGGCCGAAGCCGGATAGCCATGGGCTTTGATGGCCGCGGGCAATGCCTTGGCGAAGTCCGGCGACGCGGTGGTCAACGTCTGCTCGCCGATCTTCACCTGTGCCGGCGTTCCCTTGGGCGCATCCTGGTTCTGGTAGTTCACCGACAAATTGACCAGAGCGGACTTGGCGATATCGCAGCCCGTGGTGAATTTCTCGGTTCCGGTCGCCTTGAACTGGAACGAGCATTCGGCGGGGTCGGAGATGACCGTCACCGGTGCTGAGGCCAGCGCAGCTTCAAGCTTGGGATTGGCGAAGTGGGTAATCCCCTTGAAGATCGGGAAGTACGTCAGCGCCGCCAGCAGGAAGCCGGCCAGGATGATCGGCTTGCGGCCGATCCGGTCTGAAAGCCAGCCGAAGAAGACAAAGCCCGGCGTGCCGAGTGCGAGCGCCACTACAATCATGATCTGCGCGCTGACACCGGGCACCTTGAGGGTTTGGGTCAGGAAGAACAGTGCATAGAATTGTCCGCCGTACCACACCACGGCTTCACCGGCGGTCGCGCCAAACAACGCAAGGAGCGCGATCTTGGCGTTCGACCATTCGGCAAAGGCTTCGCCCAGCGGCCGCTTCGAGGTCTTGCCCTCCTCCTTCATCTTCTGGAAGATCGGTGACTCGTTCAGGCTCAACCGGATCCAGATCGAGATGATCAGAAGGATGCCCGAGAGAAGGAACGGAATGCGCCAACCCCAATCGCCGAACGTTTCTTCGCCCATCCAGGTGCGAATCCCCAGAATAAGCAGCAAGGCCATGAACAGACCAAGCGTTGCGGTGGTCTGGATCCAGGAAGTGTAATAGCCGCGCTTGTTCCTCGGCGCATGCTCGGCGACGTAAATCGCAGCACCGCCATATTCGCCGCCGAGCGCAAGGCCCTGCACCAGGCGCAAGCCGATCAGCACGATCGGGGCCACGATACCCCAGGTGGCGTAGCCGGGGATCACGCCGATGAAGAAGGTGCCGATGCCCATCAGCGTCATCGTGATCAGGAAGGTGTATTTACGGCCGATCATGTCGCCGAGACGGCCGAAGATCAGCGCTCCGAATGGCCGCACGGCAAAGCCCGCGGCAAAGGCGAGCAGCGCGAAGATGAAGCCGACATTCGGCGGCACGTTGGAGAAGAAGTATTTTGCGAGGAAGGCACCTAGCGTTCCGTAGATGTAGAAATCATACCACTCGAACACGGTGCCCAACGAGGAGGCGAAAATGACTTTTCGCTCTTCGGCGGTCATCCCTCCCGTGCGGACGTCGTCGCTACCCGCTATTGCTGCCATTGCCATTTGTTCGCTCTCCCCGAACTGTTGTTGCCAGGCTCGTCCCCATGCGCCGGATCTGGCTCGGATTGGGCCACGAGGTTGTGTGCACGGTAACATCGCCGTGAAAACTCTCCCAATAAGACTTTCGGCCCGCAGCGTCGGAACGTCCGCTCTAGTTCCACGTTTCGGGGTACTGGATCACCTGCGCGGCTTTTGCCCTATTGCGGCGCACAAGGGGCGCGCCGATTAACCGCCATTTCGCATGGCGATATTGTGCGCTTGCATGCCGTCGTTCGCCGGGGGACAATTCGCTCGAGACAACGGCTCTGCAAGTCTCCGGGAGCCGGTCACGGGTTTGCCGTAACCCTTTGCAAGAAATAGATGACCGCTGCTGCCCGCACCCACCTTGTGATTGCCGACGACCATCCGCTGTTCCGCGACGCGCTGCGGCAAGCGGTGGCGAGCGTCGTAGCATCGGCCAAAATTGACGAGGCCGGTTCGTTTGAAGAGCTGACGGCTTTGCTTGAGCAGGATTCCGATGTCGATCTGGTTCTGCTCGACCTGACGATGCCGGGAATCTCGGGCTTTTCGGGACTAATTTACCTGCGTGCGCAATATCCGGCCATTCCCGTGGTGATTGTATCCGCCAGCGACGATGGCGGCACGATTCGCCGGTCGCTGGATTTTGGCGCCTCCGGGTTCATTCCGAAGCGCTTCGGCGTCGATACGCTGCGCGATGCAATCATGAGGGTCATGGACGGTGACGTCTGGATACCGCCGGACACCGATCTGTCGTCGGCCACCGATCCGGAATTGGCGCGCCTGCGCGACCGTCTGGTGACGCTGACACCGCAACAGGTGCGCGTGCTGATGATGCTCTCGGAAGGCCTGCTCAACAAGCAGATCGCCTACGAACTCGGGGTGTCGGAGGCGACCATCAAGGCGCACGTATCGGCGATCCTGCAAAAGCTCGGCGTCGAGAGCCGGACGCAAGCCGTGATTGCGGCCGCGAAAATCGCCGGCGGCCAGTGGCGGCCAAGCGTGTGATTATTTGCTCTCTATCGCGCCTCTAAGGCCCGCCTGCGCCACGGCCTTTGCCAGCAATCCATTCGATTGCACTTCCTCGACAAAGCGGCGCACGACTTCCATTCCACCCTCGCGGCCTTTCGGAATTGCGATGGCGAGGTGCTCTTCGCCCCATCTTCCATCCAGAATTCGCGCGTCCGGCATCCGGTCGGACATCTCAAACAATGTGGGTTTGTTGGTCGCGAACGTATCCAGTTCGCGATCATCCAGCATCTTTATCGCGTCGTTCAGGTTCTGCGCCGGCACCACTGTCGCGTTTGCCAGCAGTTTCGGAAGCGTGCGCTCCGACGTGCTGCCTTGGGTAACGCCTATCCGCATGCCGGGCCGGTCGACGTCCACGGCTGTCGCGATCGGGGAGGTCCCGGTCACCAGATAGCCCAGCTCGAGCGAAATCAGCGTCTGGCTGAATAACACGTCGAGCGCCCGTGAGGCTGTCGCGTTGCTGACGGTGAAGTCGACCTCGCCGGCCTTCATCCCGGCGAGCACATCGGCAATTCGCTCATAGTTGACTTGCTCGAACGGCACGCCGAGGTGTTTCGCCATTTCCTTGCCGAGGTCGAAGCTCAACCCATGGGTTTCGCCGGAATTTGAATTCCGGACCATCGATGTGGGACTTCCCAGGTAAACGCCGACGCGCAGCCGGCCCTGCGGCGCCAACACGTCGCGCGCATCCTCGGCTGATACTGCATCCGACATCGTGACAGGGACGGCCATTGCAATCATTGCGCGGACGAGGAGACGACCAATTCGCATGGCGATCCTCATCTGGAGGTTACGACAAGTGCCGTTTTCGCAAAACCGTGCCGCCACGATTATTCCGCCGCAACCAACTGCTGCGTGCGCCACTGACCCAGCAGCGCCCGCAGCGATGCCGGCTTGACCGGTTTGTTGAGCACCGCGACGTTCTCCTCCCGCGCAGCAGCCCGCACATGCGGGCTACGATCGGCGGTAATCAGAATCGCCGGAATGCCATCGCCAAACCGGCGGCGGATGTCTCGGATGGCGGCGATGCCGTTGCCGCGATCGAGGTGATAGTCGACCAAGAGGCCGGTCACCCGTTTGCTCGCGGCCGCGATTGCCTCGATGGCGGCTTCGGGTTCGGTCACCGCGATGACCTCGGCGTCCCAACCGGTCAATAGCGTCTTCATCCCATCCAGGATCGCGGCGTCGTTTTCGATGCACACGATCAGGGAGCCGCTCATCGGCGTTCTGGAAAGCGGCGTCGCGCTGGTGACGGCCGCGGTGTGGTTGACGGCCCTGGCGGTCGGCACCGTCACGGAAAAGAACGAGCCGCCGCTGGCGTTGGAATCAAGCGCGATGCCGTGGTTGAGAACGCGGGCCAGCCGCTCGACGATCGACAATCCCAACCCGAGCCCGCGCGCGATCCGCGCACCCTGCTCCAGGCGGTGAAATTCCTTGAAAATTTCGCCGCGCTTGAGAACGGGAATGCCGACGCCGGTGTCGTAGATGCCGATCTGCAGCGACTGGCCGCGACGGCGGCATCCGACCAGTACCCGCCCGCGCGGGGTATATTTGATGGCGTTGGAGATCAGGTTCTGCAACAGCCGCCGCAGCAGCAGACGATCGGATTCGACCGGCAGCGAGCAAGGCACGAATGTCAGCTTCAATCCCTTGGCCCGCGCGATCGGCGCAAACTCAATTTCCAGCGAACGCATCAGGTCGCCGATCTTGAAACTCGTGGTCGAGGTCGTCATGGCGCCGGCATCGAGCCGGGAAATATCCAGGAGCGCGCCGAGGATTTCCTCGATCGCCTCCAGCGAATCGTCGATGTTCTCAACGAGCCTCGAATCCTCGCCGCCGTTCTGGCGCTCAACGAGGCTCGTCACGTAAAGCCGCGCGGCGTTGAGCGGCTGAAGGATGTCGTGACTCGCCGCCGCCAGGAAACGTGTCTTCGAAATACTGGCATCCTCGGCGGTGCTCTTGGCGAGCGCCAGTTCCGAATTCAGCCGCGTCAGCTCCTCGGTCCGGTCGCGCACGCGCTTTTCCAGCGTGGCGTTGGCGCGTTCCAGCGCCTCGGCCGCCTCGAAGGACGGCGTGACGTCGGAAAAGGTGATGACGAGACCGCCGCCGGGCATCCGGTTCGAGCGGACTTCGATCACCATATGCCGATCGGGCAGTCGCTCCAGATAGGGCTCGCCTTCGGTGGTATAGGCGGCCAGCCGCTTCGCCATCAGCTGATCCTCCTCGCCGAAGCCCGAAGGGGTGATGGCCGTCATGAATTCAAGGATTTCGCTCAAGGGAATCCCGATCTGCACGAGGTGCGGCGGCAGCCCCGGGATTTCACCGAACTGGCGGTTGGAGCAGATCAGCTGCAGATCGGCGTCGAACACGGCGATGCCCTGCCGCACATGGTTCAGCGCTGTCTGCAATATCTCGCGGTTGAAATGAAGCGCGGCATGGGAATCGTCGAGCAGTTTGAGCGCGGCCTTGGCCGAGACAGTGCGCTTGCGCAAGAGCAGTGACATCACCAGGCGCGACGACGCCGCCCCGATCGAGGATGCGATCAGGTGTTCGGCATGCCGGAGCAGTTCGAAATCCGCCGGTGCCGCGGGGTCGAGATCGGTGTTGTGGGCGACGGCAAAGGCTTCGAACGATTCGCGGGCGCGGTCCGGCCCGAGATATTGCGCAACCGTGCTCTGGATGTCCTGCACCGTTACCGTGGTGCGCCAGCGCCGGAACGTCGGCGTCATCGGCGCCAGCACGTGGGGTGCGAACAGGTCCGCCTGCAACCGTTCGATCGATGAAGGCTGCCGGCCGAGCGACAGCCCGAAATAGGCCAGAAGGTTGAGCGAGAGCGACCAGAGCACGCCGTGCAGAAGCGGCGGCAAATCGGCGCCGAACAGCGCCTGCGGGCGCAATGCTTCGATGCCGAACGGGCCGTGCTGCAGTAATTCCAAACCCGAAGTCGTGCCGTCGAGGAAGCTCGGCAGAAACAGCGTGTAGCTCCACACCGCAAAGCCGACCAGCATGCCCGCCATGGCGCCGCGCGCAGTGGCGCGTTGCCAGAACAGGCCGCCGAAGAACGCCGGCGCAAGCTGGGCGATGGCCGCAAACGACAACAGGCCGATCGCCGCCAATTGCGCATTGCCGAGCACCCGATAGTAGGAATAGGCCATCGCCATGATGGCGAAGATCGCGAAACGGCGAACGCCGAGCAGGAAGCGGCCGAAATTCTTCTGGCCCGCGCGCGATTCGCGCCGACGCTGCAGTACCAGCGGCATCACGATATCGTTCGAAACCATCACCGAAAGTGCCACGCACTCCACGATCACCATTGCGGTTGCCGCCGACAGGCCTCCGACAAAGACGGCGATGCTGAGCAATGGCGCATTTCCCTCCACCGGCAGCGCCAGCACAAACATGTCGCTATCGACCACGCCGAAGGGAAAGGTTATGAGCCCTGCGAGCGCGATCGGAATCACGAACAGGTTGATCGCGACCAGATAGAGCGGGAACAGCCAGCGCGCGCGGCCCACTTCGGCATTGCTCGAGTTCTCGACCACGCTGACGTGGAACTGGCGCGGCAGCAGCATGATCGCGCAAAACGACAACAGCACCATGGTCAGGAAATTGCCGACGGATGGCGCATACTCGATGGCGCGCACCGCCTCCGGCGTCTTCATTGCACGCTCGACCAGCTCGACCGGGGTGAACATCCAGAAGGTGACGAAAGCGCCGGCGGCGATAAAGGCGACGAGTTTGACGATGGATTCGGTGGCGATCGCCAGCATCAGGCCGTGCTGGTGCTCGGTCGCATCAGCCTGGCGGGTTCCGAACAATACGGCGAAAGCCGCCATCGCCAGCGTGGCGGTGAGCGCGATGTCGCCCAGGATCGGAATTGAGGAGATCGCCTGGTCTTCGCTCAGGATTGTTTCAAGCGACGAGGCCACCGCCTTGAGCTGAAGGGCGATATAGGGGACCGATCCGATCATCGCGATCAAGGCGACGGTCGCGGCCACCGCCTGGCTCTTGCCGTATCGCGCGGCGATGAAATCGGCGATCGAGGTGATGTTTTGCGACTTTGCCAGCTTGATCACGCGGCGCAGCAATGGCGTGCAAAGCCCGATCATCAGGATCGGGCCGATATAGATGGCGAGAAAATCGACGCTGGTTCGGGTGGCGAACCCGACCGAGCCGAAGAACGTCCAGGACGTGCAATAGATCGCCAGCGACAGGGGATAGATCAGCCCGCTGGCGCGGCCGCGCTGCGTCGACGACAGGCGGTCGCCGTAGCTAGCCACGAAAAACAGGAACCCGATGTAGCCGAAGGCGGCCGCAATCACGCCCCAGTCGTGCAGCATCGCTGCTTACTCCCTTAACGTTCGGCGGCTTCTCCTTCGCGAAGGCGCTTCGCACCTCTTCGCGGGCTATGGCCGCGCGTCTCGGACCACGAGGCCGTGGGGAGTATAGCCGGATTGAAGCGGCAAAGCACGGCGCGTGAGCGGCCGAAGGGCCGGGATCGGGCCGCGTCGGCGGGGGATTAACGTTATTCCGCCGCCAGCGACTTCTGGTTCAGCGGCAGCCCAAGCCTCTCCCAGACCTGCAGCAAGGCTTCGGCGAGCTGATCGATCAGGACGTCATCGTGGTAGGGCGAAGGCGTGATCCGCAGCCGCTCGGTGCCCTTGGCGACCGTCGGATAGTTGATCGGCTGGATGTAAATACTGTGGTCTTCCAGCAGGAGATCGGAGGCCCGCTTGCATTTTTCGGGGTCGCCGACGAACAGCGGCACGATATGGGTGTCGCTCGACATCACCGGCAACCCGGCGGCGGTGAGGATCGCCTTGACGCGGGCGGCGCGATCCTGGTGGCGCTCGCGTTCCCAGGTGGAGGTCTTCAGATGCCGGATCGCCGCCGTTGCGGCGGAACAGATCGCGGGCGGCAGCGCGGTGGTAAAGATGAAGCCGGGCGCGTAGGAACGGACCGCGTCGATGATCTCCGCAGTTGCGGCGATATAGCCGCCGAGACAGCCGAAGGCCTTGGCGAGCGTGCCCTCCAGAATGTCGATGCGGTGCATGACACCGTCACGCTCGGCAATGCCGCCGCCGCGCGAGCCGTACATGCCGACCGCGTGAACCTCATCGACATAGGTCATTGCGCCATAGCGCTCGGCGAGATCGCAGATCCGCGCCAGCGGCGAAATATCGCCGTCCATGGAATAAAGGCTCTCGCAGGCGATCAGCTTCGGCCGATCCGGTCCCGCGGCGCGCAGCAACTCTTCGAGATGCGCCATGTCGCTGTGGCGGAACACCTGGCGCTCGCAACCGGCCTGGCGAATGCCTTCGATCATCGAATTGTGGTTGAGCGCGTCCGAGAGAATCAGGCAGTTCGGGATCAGCTTTGCGATCGTCGAAATGCCGGTCTCGTTGGACACATAGCCCGACGTGAACAGCAGGGCGGCTTCCTTGCCGTGCAGATCGGCCAGCTCCTGCTCAAGCTGCACCAGCGGGTGGTGGGTGCCCGCGATGTTGCGGGTTCCGCCGGCGCCCGTGCCGGACCGCGTCGCGGTCTCGACCATGGCACCCACGACTTTCGGGTGCTGTCCCATTCCGAGATAGTCATTGGAGCACCAGATCACGACGTTCCGCGGCCCCTTCGGGGAATGCCAGACCGCATAGGGAAACCGGCCGGCGATGCGTTCCAGATCGGCAAAAACCCGGTAGCGGCGCTCGTCATGCAGACGGCTGAGGGCGGCGCGGAAGTATCGGCTATAATCCATCGCAAGACCTGGAATGGCGCGTGAGGTTCGAAGCGGCGTTGCGCTCTTTTTAAAGCGTTTCCACGATTAATGTCGAGCGGGAATAAGGGTCTTGATTAGGATCAAGTTTCGGTGTGCCGGCAGGATTTCGGCTTTACTCTGCGAGGCATCCGCCGGGCACGTATAGTCGCTTTCTCGTAAAAGTTGGCTGTTTCTGCGCAAAACGGCATCGCCGCCTCGCCGCGCCAAACCGCGTTGACGGCATCTGGCCAAAAGCGGCGTGCGATCCAATTGGATTAAATAACGAACTTTTGAAACATTTGTTGCAAGAACGCTGAAACACGGTCTAGAATGGGTCATGGATCGTGGCCCCCTGACCGAACAGATCATCAAGAAGTTCGACGATATGCCGGCGCAGCTTCAGGCTGGCGCGCGTTTTGTGCTCGACCGGCCGCGCGACGTCGCGCTGTTGTCGATGCGTGAGCAGGCCCGTCAGGCCGGCGTTCAACCGGCGACCATGACGCGGCTGGCAAAACGCCTCGGCATGGACGGCTACGACGAGGTGCGCGAGCTCTACGCCGCCGCCGTGCGCGACGGGGGTCTCGGATTTGCCGGCAAGGCCGGCGTCCAGGTCATCAGTCAGAAACTGAAGGGCGATAGAGCGCTGGCGGCCGATATGCTGAAATCGGTGGCCAAGCAGATCGAACAGCTCGCGACGCCTGCAAGCCTCGAGCGTCTCGTGGCCGCCGCCAAAGCTCTTGCCTCGGCGCGCCGGATCTACTGTCTCGGCTTGCGCTCGAGCCATTCGGTCGCCTGGCACCTTCACTATGTGCTGACGCTGGTCGGGGACCGTTCGACCAACATCGACGGTATTGGGGCCACCGGTCCCGATGCCCTGGCGCGGGCGACCAGCCGCGACGTGTTACTTGTGGCAAGCGTATTGCCCTATACGCGCCTGACCATCGAGCTTGCGGAATATGCGGTGGCGCGTGGGATCGAAGTCGTGGCGATCACCGACAGCGAGGTCGCGCCGCTGGCACAGATCGCGCAACACGTCGTCATCGTCCCGACCGAGAGCCCGTCATTTTTTCATGCAATGTCGCCGGCCTTCGCCGCGGCCGAAGTGCTTGGCGCGGTCATCGCCGGACGAGGCGGCGACGACGCGCTGGCTTCGATACGCCATTCGGACGGCCACCTCTCTGCCCTGAACACGCATCTCAGACCAAGAAGCAGCAAGAAATCATGACCCATATTCTTCACCGTTCCGCCAATGCGGAGATGCCCGTGGCCGTAGGCGGCAAAGGCATCGAACTGTTCGACCAGAAGGGCGCGAGCTATATCGACGCCTCCGGTGGTGCCGCGGTCTCGTGCCTTGGTCACGGCCATCCGGATGTTCTCGCCGCGCTACACAAGCAACTCGACACGATTGCTTATGCGCATACGGGGTTTTTCACGACCGAAATTGCCGAGAGGCTGGCCGATCGCCTGGTCGAGACGGCGCCTGCGGGGATAGACCATGTCTACCTGGTGAGCGGGGGATCGGAGGCGATCGAGGCCGCGCTGAAAATGGCGCGCCAGTATTTTGTCGAGAAGGGCGAGATGCAGCGCCGGCATATCATCGCCCGGCGCCAGAGCTATCACGGCAACACGCTGGGAGCGCTCGCAACCGGCGGCAATGAATGGCGCCGCGCCCAGTTCCACCCATTGTTGATCGAAACCCACCATATCGATCCCTGCTACGCCTATCGCCTGCAGCAGCCCGGCGAGAGCGATGCGGCTTACGCCGCGCGTGCGGCACAGGCGTTGGAGGACAAGATCCTCGAACTTGGCGCCGATCAGGTCATCGCTTTCGTTGCCGAGACCGTGGTCGGCGCGACCTCGGGCGCGGTGCCCCCGGTTGCCGATTATTTCAAGCGGATACGGACGATTTGCGACCGCTACGGCGTGCTGCTCATTCTCGATGAAGTCATGTGCGGGATGGGCCGCACCGGAACCTTGCATGCCTGCGAGCAGGATGGCATTGCGCCGGATTTGATGACGATCGCCAAGGGCCTCGGCGGCGGCTATCAGCCGGTCGGCGCGGTCTTGCTGAGCAAAGCGATTTTCGAGGCCTTCTCGAACGGCTCCGGCTTCTTCCAGCACGGTCATACCTATATGGGCCATCCGATGGCGGCCGCGGCCGGGCTTGCCGTGCAGGACGTCATTCGTCGCGACGGGCTGCTCGCCAATGTGGTGGCCATGGGCCATCATTTGCAGCGGCGCCTGGAAGAGCGCTTTGCCAACCACCATCACGTCGGCGATATCCGCGGTCGCGGCCTGTTCCGGGGCGTGGAGCTGGTTTCGGATTGCGATTCCAAACAGCCCTTTGCCCCGGAATTGAAGCTGAACGCGCGGATCAAGCG
>Ga0210396_10005825_pt1 | contig 11843 bp, 13 predicted proteins | sample IncBWH17OmetaG_FD_155466 | JGI IMG/M metagenome (GOLD analysis project Ga0210396, IMG submission 155466) | Forest soil microbial communities from Barre Woods Harvard Forest LTER site, Petersham, Massachusetts, United States - Inc-BW-H-17-O ...
CCCGCGACGGCCAGCTGCCGCTCAACACGCATGGCGGTCAGCTGTCGCACGGCCGGACCCATGGCATGGGCCTGCTGCACGAAGCCGTCACCCAGCTGCGCGGTGAAGCCGGTCAGCGGCAGGTCGCCGATGCTCGAGTCGGCGTGGTCAGCAGCGGCGGCCTGACGCCCAGCGGCGTACTGCTGCTGCGAGCCGACACATGACCACCGCGCCCCAGCCCAGAGTCGTCATCGTCGACGGCGTGCCGATGTCGGCACTGTTCGCCGAGGCTGAAGACCCCAAGGCCGTCATCGTCGCCATTCACGGCGGAGGCACCACCTCAATCTATTTCGACTGTCCGGGCCACCCCGAATCGTCTTTTCTGCGAACGGGTGCGGCGCACGGATTCACCGTCGTGGCACTGGATCGCCCCGGCTACGGCGGCTCGGCTCCCTATCCGGAAGCGGTGGCTCGCCCCGAGCAGCGGGTGCGGCTTGCGTATGGGGCCGTCGATCGCATTCTCGGCGAACGGCCGCGCGGCGCGGGCGTGTTATTGCTGGGCCATTCCGGCGGATGCGAATTGACAATGCGGATGGCCACAGACACGCAGGCCGAACGCGGTGGCGATCTGCTGGGCATCGAACTGGCCGGCACCGGCCGGCATTACCACCCGGCGGCCCGCGAAATGCTCAAGACGGCAACCCGGGAACGCCGCCCGTCGGGCCTACGCGAATTGTTATGGCATCCAACGGAACTGTATCCTCCCGAGGTGCTCAACGGAGCGACGGTGTATCCGGGGGCTCCGCCCTACGAGGACCTCATGGTGTCCAACTGGGCCCGTCAGGACTTTCCGGCGCTTGCGCCCGCGGTGCGGGTCCCGGTGCACTTCAGCATCGCCGAACACGAGAAGGTCTGGGAGACCGACGCTTCGGCGATGACGGAGGTCGCGGCCATGTTCTCGGACGCGCCACGGTTCGTCATCCATCACCAACCCGACGCCGGGCACAACATCAGCCTCGGCCACACCGCCGCGGCCTACCACGCGACTGTTCTGGCGTTTGCGGAGGAATGCTTGTCTGCTCAAAAGCAAGGCACGCGTGAAAGTCCCGATTTGGAGGCCGGTTGATGCATGTCGGATTCATAGGGTTGGGCAGTCAGGGCGGCCCGATGGCGGAGCGCATCGTCGACGCCGGCTTCCCGACGACACTGTGGGCCCGCCGACCGGCGTCACTCGAGCCGTTCGCCGACACCGCGGCCAAGGTCGCCGGATCACCGGCGGAACTCGCGGCCAGTTGTGATCTCGTCTGCCTCTGCGTCGTCGGTGACGCCGACGTCGAGCAGGTCACCGGCGGCGAGAACGGTGTGCTGGCCGGGCTCAAGCCGGGCGGCGTGATCGCCATCCATAGCACCGTCCACCCCAAGACATGCCATGAGTTAGCGAAGAAGGCCAGTGCACAAGGTGTCTCGGTTATCGACGCACCGGTGAGCGGTGGCGCTCCGGCGGTGGCCGAACGTCGCCTGCTGGTGATGGTCGGTGGTGACGCCGACGTGGTCGAGCGCTGCCGCCCGGTGTTCGAGACCTACGCCAACCCCATCGTGCACCTGGGTGATCTGGGCTCCGGACAAACCACGAAGCTGTTGAACAACCTGCTGTTCACCGCCAACCTGGGCACGGCGGCCGCCGCCTTGGTGCTCGGAGAGGCGCTCGGGGTGTCGCCGGACCGGCTCACCGACGTCATCTCGCGCGGCAGCGGGAACAGCTTCGCGCTCAACGCTCTTGGCGGCGACACTGGCGGTTTGGAGCGTCTTGCCAGCCTTGCCGGGGCGCTGCTGCAGAAGGACGTGCGCTTGGTCGCCGACCTTGCCGATGCCGCCGCCGTTCCCGGTGGGGCCGTGCTTGACATGGCCGATGCCACCCTGACCCTGATGAAACACCCACGGTGAGAATCGGATTCATCGGCGCGGGACGGATGGGACGTCCCATGGTGACCCGTCTCGTCGAGGCCGGCCACGACGTCACGGCGCTCGGCCGCTCTGCCGAGAAGCGTGCTGCCATAGCCCAACTGGGCGCCACCACCGTCGCCCACACGGCTGAGGTGAGCGCGCAGGCGGACGCGGTGATCGTCTGCCTCTTCACCGACGAACAGGTACAGCAGGTCTGCCTGGCCGACGACCTGCTCGCGACGATGCCGCCGGGCTCGGCCCTGGTGGTGCACACCACGGGAAGTCCCCGCACGGTCGAGACCATCGCCGTGCGCGCGGCAGCGCACGACGTCGACGTCGTCGACGCGCCGGTCAGCGGAGGCCCGCACAACGCCGCGGCAGGTGCGCTGACGCTGTTCGTCGGTGGCGCCGAGGATGCGGTGGCGCGGGTACGCCCGGCGTTGAGCTGCTACGGCGATCCGGTCTTGCACGTCGGCTCGCTGGGCGCGGGGCAGAAGGTGAAGCTGGTCAACAACGCACTGTTCGCGGCGCACATCGGGTTGCTGTCTGGCTCTGTCGAGCTGGCTGCCCGGCTCGGCGTGCCGGAATCGACGCTGCTCAACGCCCTTCCGCACGGCAGCGCCGCGAGTCGCGTACTGGACATCGTCGCCGCGGGCGGATCCGTCGCGTCCTTCATCGACACGGCCGGCGAATTCGTCGCCAAAGACGTTGGCGTGGTCCGGAGTATCGCCGCTGAACTGGGCAGTGACCTGGGTGTCCTCGACGACGCCATCGGCGCGGCGATGCCGGGGGTGAGATGAGGTCTTTTCCACCCGCCACGAACCGTCTACCGTTAGCGTTACAGTCAAGCATTCCGTCGTAACGGCGTGAGGCGCTGACCGGGCGCGCAGGAGGGTGCAATGACCAAGCCGAAGGTCGTCTTCGATCCGTTCTCCGAGGAGTACTTCACCAATCCGTTCGATATCTATCGACGAATGCGTGAGGACGCACCGCTGTACTACGACGAGAAAGAGGATTTCTACGCGCTGACCCGCCACGAAGACGTGGCCGGCGCGCTCAAGGACTTCGAGACCTACTCCTCGAGCCGTGGTTGCGACCTGGCGATGGTGCGCAGGGGCATATCCCCCGAGCAGAAGTCCATCATTTTCATGGACCCGCCGGAGCACCGCCACATGCGCAGCCTGCTCAACAAGGCCTTCACGCCGCGGGCCGTTCAATCGCAGCACGACACGGTCGTTGAGGTCGTCGACAAGTACCTGAGCGCGGCCGATCCCAACCGGTTCGACGTCGTGCAGGACTTCTCCGGGCCGTTCCCCGTTGAAGTCATCACCACGATGGCCGGAGTGCCGGAGGAATACCGCCAGCAGCTGCGGCACTGGATCGACACCAGCCTGTCCCGCGAACCGGGACAGATTGAGATCAGTGAGGCCGGCATGCAGGCCAACATCGACACCGCGATGTATTACTTCGGGCTGGTGCAGGAACGGCGGGAAAACCCGCGCGACGACATGCTCAGCAAGCTGATCGCCGCCGAAATCCCCGCCGAGGATGGTCAGACTCGCAAGCTCGACGATATTGAAATATGCGGTTTTGCCACGCTTCTGGGCGGGGCCGGCGCCGAGACCGTCACCAAGTTGATCGGCAGCGCGGCCGTGCTCTTCGCCCACAACCCAGACCAGTGGGAGAAGCTGAAAGAAGACCGCAGCAAGATCCCCGGCGCCGTCGAAGAGTTGTTGCGCTACGAGGGACCAGTTCAGTACAACGTCCGCTGGACCTTGAAAGAGGCGCACACCAGCGGTGGCACGATCCCCGCCGGCAAGCCGGTGTTCTTGATGAAGGCCGCGGCGAACCGCGACCCCGACGCCTTCACCGACGCGGACACGTTCGACATCGAGCGCGACCAGACCGAGGCACAGCACCTCGGTCTGGGGTACGGGATTCACAGTTGCCTGGGCGCTGCGTTGGCCCGGATGGAAAGCAGCATCGCACTGGAGAAGCTGCTCGAATTCATGCCCCGTTACGAGGTGGATTGGGACGGCTGCAAACGGGTTACCATGCAGAATGTCGCGGGCTGGCTGAACGTACCGGTGAAGGTGTTGCGGTGAGGCGGCTTAAATGACCAAGAAGATCGAAGTCGACTGGGGGCTGTGCGAAAGCAACGGGGTGTGTATGGGCATCATCCCGGAGGTGTTCCGGCTCGAGGATGACGACACACTGACCGTGCTACAAGAGGACGTCACGCCGGAGAACGAAGAGCAGGTGCGCGAAGCAGTCCGACAATGCCCACGGCAGGCTATCTCAATCGTCGAATAACGGCTGAGGGGTCCACGCACACCTCGAACCTCAAATGCCTCTGCTGCCTACATCACCAAACGAAACCCTTCGAATTTGCCCAACGTGGCTACGTCGCAACCTATTACTGCACGTGCGGCGGCAGAATTACGCACCGTGCCGGCCGCACTCGACGTGTGAACCGGTGCGCCTGAGCAGAGGGCGCGCAGCGATTAGGAGGCGGTGGATACCGCTTCCCGTAGGCGCTTAAGCGATAGTTTTGCAGCCCGCCTCGACAGGGCCGGTGAGAGGCGTTCTAGATACCAGAAGGCCTTCCACCAGCTTGGCACCACAATGATTGCGTCTCCACGCAGCACGGCACGAAGGGTGCGCTCGGCGAACTTTTCGGGTGGCATCGGCCGGAATACGTCGAAAAATTTGAGGAGTTCCTCATCGCTGACGCCGGTGGTAGTCAGCCGCCCGTATTTGCCGCCGGTGAGGATCGGGGTCCGGATCACGCCCGGACACAGCGCCGACACCTGCACGCCGTGGCGCTCGGCTTCCACCCGCAACGCCTTCGAGATTCCGACGACGGCGTGTTTGGTGGCGGTGTAGCTCCCGAAGCCCGGAGTGGTGACGAGACCGTAGATTGAGGCCGTGTTCACGATGTGCCCGGAGTGCTGCCCGATCATGATCGGATAGACCGCCTGGATACCGTGCACCACACCGCGCAGGTTCACGTCGAAGACATCGTTCCAGTCATCGAGCGTGTAGGAGTCGATTTCACCGCCGACTCCGATGCCCGCGTTGTTGAACAGGTAGTCGATCCGCCCGGATTGCTGCACCGCCTCGGCGACGGCGCGCTCAAACGATGGGTAGCTGCGCACATCGAGTTCGATCGCGTGCGCCTTTCCGGCACCATTGTTGAGGCGTTGCGCCAACTCCTGCGCCGCGCCGATCTGACGATCGGCGATCCAGACCTCAGCGCCGTCGTCGACTAATTTGGTGGACAACGCGGCGCCGATGCCGGACGCCCCGCCGGTAACGAATGCGACCTTGCCCGACACGCTCGACGCCATTGCGGAAGGATAATCCCTCGCCTTCGCAAGCAGAAGAGATGCTGTCCGCGAGGTCGTCGACGGCGGTCTAGGCAGTCACAGTTGAAATGTACTTCGGCAATCCGGTCACATCATTGGACCAAGACGTTTTGTGGCTGGACCGAAAGCAACCAGCCGACGGTCGGTGTCGGTACTGCGGACCGCAGACTGGCGTAAGAAATTCGTGACTTACGGCAAATCACCGGTGGCAAGGGTGGTATCCGTACGGGTGTCCCACGTGTGGTGGCTGAGGCGCTGACCAGACCCAGAAGATGGAGCTGACAATGCATGCGTTGCGGTTAATAGGCGGTGTCTGCCGGGCCGTTGTCGTAGTCAGCACAGTGCTCGGTGTCGCGACGGTAAGCGCTGGTGCCGCGGGCGCCGACGGCCCGGTTCAGTTGAGAAGCCGATTTATCGGTACCGCCCAGGCAGACCCTCAGTCCCCCGGCCCATCTCAGTGGTGCCCAGGGCAACCGTTGCCGGGGACGCACGCTGCCTCAGTCCCCGGTGTCAATGTAAAGATTCCGGCGACTCATGTGGTTTGGGACAACAGCGTCTGCCACACCTATTGGCAGACCCCCTATGGGCGAGGCAATGTTCCGATGAGTGATGGCCCGGTGAGCGAAATCTGGGACGGACCTGATCCCCCGCCATACTTCGAACCGGTGTGCGCTCCCTTTGTGCCCCCGATAAATTGTCGACCACAAAACGGCTGATCCGGTCTCTGTGAGGCGCACCGAACACGCGCGACCGCGCAGGACGCGATAGCGCGTCCCGTGAAGGCGTTTGGGTGCCCTGTGTTCGTCGGCACATTTTTGGCGTACCCGCGTTGTCGGAACAGCTAATGACCGCAAGAGGCGCCGTCGCAACGATGAGGTGATCACTTCCCATAAGACGAAGGGGGTTTGTGATGGGCACGACTGTTCTACAGGTAGGTGAAGTTCCGCCCCCGCTCGCCGAGGCGCTGACCGCGAAATACGACGCTCTGGTGCTGCCGATCGGTGCGGGGCGCGAGGATTTCCTCGCCGAGCATGGTGCTTCGGTCAAAGCGATTGTCGATGCCGGCCAGGCCCCGGTCGACGCCGAACTGATGGGCGCATTGCCCAACCTGGGCGCGATCATCCATTACACGGACGGCTACGACACGATTGACATCGACGCCGCGCGTCGGCTGGGGATCGGCGTCAGCAACACAGCCGATGCGGTGAGCGACAGCGTGGCCGATACCGCAGTCGGGTTGATACTCATGACAGTTCGCGGCTTCGGCGCCGCGGAGCGCTACGCGCGCGCCGGCCGCTGGTCTGTTGACGGGCCATACCGATTGACTCAGGCAGTGACCGGATCGCGGGTGGGGATCCTGGGTCTGGGCAACATCGGTTCAGCGATAGCCCACCGACTCACCGCATTCAACTGTGTCATCGCCTATCACAACCGCCACGAACTGCCCGGAACGGGCTACCGGTACGCGCCGTCAGCGGTGGACCTGGCGAAATCCGTCGAGGTGCTGGTGGTGGCGACCACCGCTGGGAAGGACGCCCCGCCCCTGGTGAGCCGCGACGTGTTGGAAGCCCTTGGCCCCGAAGGTTATCTGATTAACATCGCCCGAGGCAGCGTCGTCGACGAGCAGGCTCTGGTCGAGCTGTTGGCCCAGGGACGGCTCGCCGGTGCGGGCCTCGACGTGGTCGCCCACGAACCGGATGTGCCGCAACAACTCCGCGAGATGGACAACGTCGTCGTGCTGCCGCACGTGGGCACCGCGACGGCACAGGCGCGCGCGGCGATGACCGCGCTCACCCTGCGCAATCTGGACGAGTACCTGACACACGGCACCCTCACTACCCCCGTCATTGCGCCGACGCGTTAAACCCGTCCGCTGCGACCGTATTTCGCGAACCACAAACCCCCCGCATGACAGCGTCTGGCTGCTTCTAGGAAAGCTGCTGCGACTCAGCGAATTCCGGATAGGATCACGACGTTACAGTCGGCGGCGGCTTGGCGCAGTTTGACTGCCTTCTGATAAGCCTCCGACTCGTACCACGCGCGGGCCGCGTCAACCGATTCGAATTCCAGCAGGACAGTCTGGTTGCCGTGCCAGGTGCCTTCGACGACGTTGGGCGCGGTATCCACCGCGAGAATGTTGACTTCGCCCATCGCTGCCCCGGCGGCTTGGCCATAGGCCTTCATACCCTCCGGATCCTTGATGGCCTCGGTGAGGATGACATACCCCTTTGGCATAATGCGGCGAATCTCCTTATCCGAGTGTGCTTCTCGTCATCGCTCAGCGATGGCCTGTTCGGGGCAGCAGTCTATGGCCTCCCGGGTGGCCGCCTCGAATTCCGTTGGGACATCGGACTCTATCGCTTCCGCATAGCCATCGTCTGTGAGGTCGAATACCTCCGGACAGAGCGTGACGCACACGCCATGACCGCGACAGCGCTGATCGTCGACCCAGACTTTCATGCCGGTGTGAACTCCAAGTGCAGCTCGGTCAGGCCGCGCAGGATATAGGTCGGAACGTATTGGTAGCGACGGTCATTCGCCGGTCCGTGAACTCGCTCGTTGATCCGGATGTCCGATGTGCGATCCAGCAGCCGCTCAATGGCCACCCGCGTTTCGGCGCGGGCCAGAGGCGCACCAGGGCAGCTGTGGATGCCTCGCCCGAACGAGATATGCTGGCGGGCATTCTTTCTCGCCGGATCGAAGGTGGTGGGGTCTTCGAACCGGCGCGGATCGCGGTTGGCGGCGGCCTGCACAATCATCACCGTGGTGCCCGGGGGTAAGTCGACTCCACCGACATTGACGGGCACCCGGTTCATTCGGAAGTCGCCCTTGACCGGACTTTCGATGCGCAGCGCCTCTTCGATGAAGTTGGGTATCAGGCTGCGGTCCTTGCGCAACTGCGCCTGGATGTCCGGGCGCTCGCCCATCGTCTGCAACGCGGCGCCCAGCAGGCGCACGGTGGTTTCCTGACCCGCCGAGAAGACATTGCTCGCGACGCGGGCGACATCCTCGACATCGGGAGTCGAGCCGTCCGGGTAGGTGGCGGTCGCCAGGCCGGTCAGCACGTCGTCGCGCGGCTCGCGACGACGGTCCCGGACATAGTCGGAGAACAGCCCGTAGAGGAATTCCAGCGGACTGTGAGCCAGCGATTCCTTGCCGGTGCCTCCGACGCCGCCCCCCGAGTGCTCACGGATGCCTTTGATGAACTTGTCGCGATCTTCCATTGGTACGCCCAGTAGATCGGCGATGACCAGCAGCGTGAACGGACCCGCGAAGCCCTTGATCCATTCGCCTTCGCCGGGCGCCAGGAACCCGTCGAGCACTTGGTCGGCAAGCACCCACATGGCGTCCTCGTTCTCCTTGAGGCGCTTCGGGGTGATCAGCCGCATCAGCAGGGAGCGGTGGTTGGTGTGGGTGGGTGGATCCAGCGTGGGCAGCTGGTCGCTGAACGGAAGCTCGTCACGGTGTTGCTCGATCAGTTCGCTGATGTCGTCACCCTCAAGCGGTACCGGAAAGCCGGGAAACGGGCCGGTCACCGCGACGCACGAGGACCACGTTTCGGCGTCGTTGAGGACCGCGCAGGCTTCCTCCCAGCCCGTCACCATGGTGACGTCGTGGTGCTTCTCCCGGGTCACCGGGCACTGCTGCCGCAGCGCCTCGTAGTAGGGGTATGGGTCCGCAATGAGCTCGCTGCCGCGGAAGAAATCCATTTCGGTGAATTCGTTCACCATCTACTCCTCCGTTCGGCAATCTCCGCTGTGAGAACGTCCCTCTCAGCTTTGAGTATTAGATTTCCACAGAGCATGCCGCGACGTCAACGCGGCGTGAACGTGCAGGGGTTGGAGCGCGCCGACCGCGAGTTAGTTGGCCGGAATGAGATCAGCCTCGACCGACGGCAAGGCCATCACCCGGCTGCGGAACGTCTCGACCAGGCTAGTCGAAGCCTGCGGGATCGCGGCGGCCGCCAGGGCCTGAGCTTTGAACGCCTGGGCCGCGGCGCTCAGCCGGTGCTCGACCAGGCCGACGCTGTCGTCTAGCTCGGCTGGCCACGTCTCACCCCACAAGGTGACCTCGGTGGCGCCCTGGTCGAGGGCCTGCACGACGCCCTGCCGGACGCGGGAATCGCAGCCGAAGAGGTCCGCTGCGGCCGCCAGCGTCTGGGGAGCCGGCCGCTCCCCCGCCGTCGCGAGTGCGTGCTCGAGGTCGACGATCTGGACGCCGAGGATCTGCAGCGGCCGCTCGTCAGGATGACCGGCGACCAGCACGGTGACATCCCATCCGGCCATCGCCCGGTCGAAGAGCCACCCGCCGGCGAACTTCACCACGTCGGCGACGTCCGCGGCGACCACGTCCAGCCGGTATCTCACACCGGGCTCGGCGGTGCCATGTCCCGAGCCAACGACTCCGAGTACTCCTTGAAGACCTCGGTCAGTGGTATCGAAGGATTGAGCAACCATGTGGTCTCCATTCCGGTGATGAAGGCGAGGATTTGGACCGCCTTGACCGTGATATCCATATCCATCCGAAACTGGCCGGACCGCTGACCGCGCCGGATGAGCTCTGTGATGATGTCGACCGCACCCTCGTACCGCCCAACCAGACGGTCATGCAACGGGGCGTTCGGGTCGACGTTCTCCGCCATCAGCACCGAAAAGGTGCCGATGAGTTCGGGTGACCGGTGAAACCGCTCGGCGACCGCGGCGATTTCCGAGATCAGGTCGCCGGCCCGGTCCGCATGCGCGTCGTCGTCGGCGTCGCGGACGTCGAGCACCGCGTGCAGCAGTTGTTCTTTGGATTCGAAGTGGTGCAGCAGGCCGGCGGGGCTGACGCCCGCATCGCCGGCGATCTGGGCAAGGGTCGTGTTGCGCCACCCGTTGCGAGTCAGCAGCCGCTGCGCGACGGCCAGGATCCGCTGTTTGCGGTCCTCGCCCTTGGCGCGCAGCGAGTCGTACGGCCGTGTCTCGGGCACCGGACTCCTTCGTCCAACCAACCAACTGAACACACAGTAGGTTGGTTGAGCGACTGTGACAAGGGTCTCATCCGATGGTGTTTGCCGCCCCTACGCGACCTCACAAACCCAGCGACTTGGCGATGATCACCTTCATCACTTCGCTGGTTCCCGCGTAGATGCGCGCCACCCGCGCATCGGTGTACAGCCGGGCGATCGGATATTCCATCATGTAGCCGTAGCCGCCGAACAGCTGCAGGCAACGGTCCACGACGCGAGCCTGCATCTCGGTGCAGAAGAGCTTGACGCGTGCGGCGTCGGGGGCCGACAGCTCGCCGGCGACGTGTAGCGCCACCGCACGGTCCAGCATTGCCTGGCCGGCCTCCACCTCCGTCGAGCACGCGGCCAGCTCGAACTTGGTGTTCTGGAACGAGGCCACCGGGGTCCCGAAAGCCTTGCGGTCCTTGGTGTAGTCGATCGCCGCGGCGATCGCCGAGCGCGCCTGTGCCACCGATCCGACCGCCACCGTCAGACGTTCCTGCGGCAGGTTGTGGCCGAGGTAGCCGAAAGCCTCGCCCTCTTTGCCGAGAACGTTCTCGACGGGGACACGGACGTCGACGAACGACAGTTCGGCGGTGTCCTGGACCTTGCAGCCCATCTTCTCCAGTTCGCGGCCGCGGGTGAAACCCTCCATCCCGTCCTCGACGACGAGGAGCGTCAGACCCTTGCGCCGGTTCTCGGGGTCGGTGGACGTGCGGGCGACGACGATCACGAGGTCGGCCTGAATGCCGCCGGTGATGAATGTCTTGGCGCCGTTGACTATCCAATGGTCACCGTCACGCACCGCCGTCGTGCGCACACCCGCGAGGTCCGACCCGGTTTCCGGTTCGGTCATTGCGACGGCTGTGAGCAACGTCCCGTCGGCCAGGCCGGGGAACCAGCGCTTGCGCTGTTCTTCGTTCGCGTAGTGCAGGAAGTACGGCAGGATCACCTCGAGTTGGGTGCGGACCGTCGACAGCGTCACCAGTGCCCGCGCGGCCTCCTCCTGCAGCACGACGTTGTAGCGGTAGTCGGGCATGCCGGCGCCGCCGTACTCCTCGGGAATCGCCATCCCGAGCATCCCGAGCGCACCCATACGCGTGAAGACGTCACGCGGCATCCGCCCGGCCTTCTCCCACTCTGGATAGGCGGGCACTACCTCCTTCTCGATGAAGTCGCGCGCCAGCTCCCGGATGCCTCGTGATCTTCGGTTGAACAAATCTCGACGCATGAACTCCCCTGTCAGGCAACCAGTTCTACAAGTGTGGCGTTGGCCGTGCCGCCGCCTTCGCACATGGTCTGCAATCCGTAGCGAATCCCGTTGTCCCGCATGTGATGTGCCATCCGGGTCATCAAGACCGCGCCCGACGCGCCAAGCGGGTGACCAAGAGCGATGGCTCCGCCCAGCGGATTGACCCGGTCCGGGTCGGCGCCGGTTTCGGCAAGCCAGGCAAGCGGCACCGGTGCGAACGCCTCGTTGACCTCGAACACACCGACCTCGGCCAGCGAGACACCGGCCTTGGTCAGCACCTTCTCGGTGGCAGGAATGGGACCGGTGAGCATCA
>Ga0210396_10005828_pt1 | contig 11842 bp, 10 predicted proteins | sample IncBWH17OmetaG_FD_155466 | JGI IMG/M metagenome (GOLD analysis project Ga0210396, IMG submission 155466) | Forest soil microbial communities from Barre Woods Harvard Forest LTER site, Petersham, Massachusetts, United States - Inc-BW-H-17-O ...
ACGGCATCGTAGCTCGCACCCAGAGCGCGCCTTCATCGAGGTGAGGCATGAACTCGCCGCCGATGAAGGGTACGAGCAGCAAGGCCGCCCCGAAGATCAGGGTCGCGATCAACATGGTGGTCTTGGGCCGGTCGAGTGACCAATCGAGCTGGACTGCGTATTTCCGCTTCATCCATTCGAATGCGCGATTCGGTTTCTCGCGCACTCCCTTCTTAAACCAGTAAGAGGCGAGTACGGGGATCAGCGTAAGCGTCAGGATGAGCGCGCCGACCAGGGCAAACGACATGGTCTCAGCCATGGGGTGGAATAGTTTTCCCGACGGCCCGGTGAGCGCATAAATCGGCAGATATCCGGCGAGGATGACCGCGACCGAATAGAAGATCGGGCGATCCACATCTTTCGCAGCCGCCAGAATAACTTCGTTCAAGTTATATTGCCGTCCCTCGCGTAACGCCAATTCACGATAGATGTTTTCAATCATCACCACGGTGCCGTCGATGACAATTCCGAAATCAATGGCGCCAATGGAAAGCAGATTCGCCGCGACATCGTGCGCGTGCAGCACAATGAAGGCAAACAGAAGCGATAGCGGAATTGTGAGGGCAACAATGACCGCGGCGCGGAAGCTGACCAGGAAGAAAATCAGCACAACTAAAACCAGCACCATCCCGCGAAGCAAGTTCGCTTCCACCGTCTCGGTAGTCAGGTCTACTAATTCACTGCGGTCGTAATAAGGATGAACCTTAACGTCAGGCGGCAAAATCTGGCGGTTCAGTTCCTCCGTTTTTGCTTCAACTCCTTTGAGAACGTTCTGCGTCTGCTCCCCGCGCAGCATGAGAATGACGCCCTCAACGGCATCATCATTTTTCTGGAAACCAAATTCTCCCAGACGCGGCGCGTGCCCGATAGTCACTTCCCCCACATCGCGTACCCGGATAGGCACACCTTTGTTGGCGCCGACGACGATGTTCCCAATGTCCTCTGTGTTACGCACCAGGCCGATGCCGCGAACGTAGTAGAACTGTCCGCCTTGAGAATAGAAGCCGCCACCAGCATTCGAGTTGTTCGCCGCCAGAGCGGCAGTAACTTGCGGAATGGTCAGGTGATATCCGTAGATGCGCGCGGGGTCGAGCAGCACCTGATATTGCATCACCGTCCCGCCAAAGCCTGAGTCGTCCGCCACGCCGTGGACCGAACGATAAGCTCGCTCAATCACCCAATCCTCAATCGTTTTCAATTCCTGGGGGCTGCGGTCGGGACTTTCCAGAACATAGCGATAGACCAGGCCACTCGGGCTGAACAGAGGCGCGAGGCTCGGAGTTACACCCGTCGGCAACGTGGCTTGAGCGAGTCGCTCGAAAACAATTTGCCGCGCAAAATAATCGTTGGTGTTGTCTTCGAAGGTCAGGATCAGATCGGACAGCCCATACAGCGAGATGGACCGCATCACGATCATGTGCGGGACGCCGTTCATCTCGAGTTCAAGAGGAAGGGTGACCAGCCGTTCGACTTCTTCGGCGGCATGGTCCGGCCACTGTGTGATGATTTCCACCTGCGGAGGCGAGAGATCGGGATAGGCATCCACCGGCATCCGTTGAAAAGACAGGATTCCCCCGACCGTGATGAAAGCGGTCAGCATCAGCACCAGGAACTTTTGCCGCAGCGCCGCTTGGACTATTCGGTGGATCATTCAGATCGGTAGTTCATTCAGATCGATGGTTCGTTTCAGATGTCGTGGACACTATCCTTACTAGAGCTTAGAAATGCTTCTCAAAGCCTTCCCGATCCGGCTAACGTTGCAGCGAGTTCGCAAATTGCAGGAACAAGCTGCCATTTCCGACGACCTGGTCACCCGGTTTCAGCCCGCTGAGAATTTCCGTCTTTCCATTCAGGCTTTCACCGAGCGTAACCGAGCGTCTGCCAAACTGGTTCGCAGATGCCGCGGCATAAACAAAAGGCTGGTTCTCCGTATCGCGCAGGACCGCTGCATCCGGGAGCGCAATCGCATTTTGAATCGAACCCGCGTTAACAGTCGCAACCACGTACATATCTTTCTTTAGTTTTTCGCCGGGATTATTGGTCTCGATGCGCGCCTGCAACGTGCGCGTGTTCGGATCCAGCGAAGCTGCCACATACGCAATGCGCCCATGGAACACTTCAGGATAAGTATCCGTCTGAATTGTGACCTGATCTCCTACGCGGACATAAGGCAAATCCTTCTGATAGACATTGACCAGCACCCAGACGGTGCTGACATCGGAAATCATGAAACATTGCGTCGTGCCAGGTTGAATAAATTGCCCCGCGGAAACATCTTGCTCAACCACCAGTCCGCCAATTGGCGCCTTTACCGGAACTTCAAAAGAAGGCGGAGCTTTCACGAGCGCGTCCGGATCAGTAACTCCCATGACTTTTAACGCAGCTTGAGCCGCCACCAGGTCGCCGGTAGCCTGCACCTCGGCCGATTGCGCCTGCTCTACATTCTGTTCAGCGATCGCATGATGCTGATACAAATCCTGGGCTCGGGCGTTGGCCTTCTGTGCCAAGGCATAGGCATCTTTGGCCTTCAAATAGTTGGTGCGAAGCTGCGAGTAATCCGGACTCGCCACGTACAACATGGGGTCGCCCTGAGTCACTTTCTGTCCAGGAACCACCACGACTCGGCTGACCGGCCCACTCACCTGCGTGATGACTGGCGTAGTGCGAAAACTGTTGTACGCGACGGCTCCCGTCAGCCGAAGCGATCGCGTCAGCGTCGTAGGCTGCACGGTCAGCACCTGCACATGCGACATCTGGTCCTGCGGAATGGTAAACAGCTCCGGGTTGCTTGAGTTGTTCGCGCCGCCGGAGTTAGCGGCAGCATTGGATCCCGCCCCCTGGCAGCCTGCAAGCGCTACCACGATCACCGATAGAGCGGCCAGTGCGGCTAATCGCGGCCAACGATGGCGGACGTTCATGGCAGGTTTCTCGTTCCCACCGCTTCCTTCAGTTGTTCCAGAGCGGTCATATAAGAGGCCAGCGCCTGGCGATATGCCAACTGAATGGACCGGTAACTGCGCTCGGCATCGAGAAAATCCAACAGGCTTGCAGCGCCGCGTTTATAAGCATATTCGCTGATGTCGCGCGAATCCTGTGCCTGCTTGAGGTACCCGGAAGTATAGAGTTGCACCACTTCGTCATTGCTCCTCACCGCCTCATAGGCGTTGGCAACATCGGAAAGAACCGTATCGCTGGCCGCCTGCTGCTGCTCCTGGGCCTGGGTGAGCGCATAACCTGTACGCGCGATTTCTCCTTGATTCCGGTTAAAGACCGGCAACTCAAAATTCACAAAGAGCGAAGCAGTGTTCTCACCGGAAACATGGGTAAAGTCGTACGTGCCATTTACGTCCACCTTGGCGTTCGCTTTGGCCAGCAGGATTTGGCTCTGAGCGGCCGTGATCCCCAATTCCGCGGCACGAAAGTCGGGCCGCTCGCGCATCGCCTTCGCCTGTAAGTCTTCCTGGTTCGCCTTGAGTGGCTCGTACGCCAGATCGCCAATCACGTCATAATCGGCCGGCACCGCGTTGTAACCCAAAAACTCGCGCAGTCCGACCAGCGCCTGCACCTTCGCCAGGCGGGCAGCGGACACGTCGGTCTGAAACTGCAGAAGCTGCAGTTTGATCTTAAGATAATCGCCTTCCCCAATGTAGCCCGCCTTGAGTTGTGCTTCGCCGATATCGACGGTCTGCTGGAAGCCCTTTAGGTCTTCCAGCGCGAACTGAAGAGTGGATTCCGCCAGTAAAACGCTGACAAACTGCTGCCCCACGTTGAACGCCAGCGTTCGTTCTGCGTCGCCGACCTGGGCGCGTGTGACCGACGTCTGATCACGGGCAGCCTGCAGTCGCCGCTGGCGCTTGTGGCCACGCTCGAACAAGTATCCGATTCCGATATCGAACTGCTGAGTTTCGTTCAGGTTGTCTCCGGAAAAATCTTGCGGACTGAAGAACGGCACGAACTGCGTATCAGCGCCAAGAGTCGGATTAGGGCGCAGGTTCGCGGTAATCTCCTGCGCCTGATTCTGAAGAATCAGCGTTCGCGTGGCTTTGATGGAATGGTTGTGCGCCAGGGCCAGATCAATCGCCTGATCGAGACTGATCAGCGTCGAATTTTGCCCACTCCCCATGCCCACGAGCACCAGGAACAACATCCCGGCCGGGGCGAATGTCCGAAAGTACCTGGAGCGCATAAGGATTGAAATCAAGCCGCACTGACTGTGGCGCAACAGGGAGGCTCAATCTTAACGAGCCCTTCGCCAAGCTCCGTCGTCCGCATCATCCTTCTGGGCAAGACTGCGACTCCGGGCGCAACGCATGTATTCTAACTCTAGCGTGCCGGCAACGCGGTCTCCAACATTCATACTTTCATTTTCGACGAAGTATCCGTGTCCGGCTACTGCCACACTGCTGCATGTGTTTCGGCGTCAATATTTTCTTCGACCGGGCGCGCCGCCGTTAGTCGAACGCAACCTTGTGTCGAGGGCCGGTTTCAGATGGATGCGCCGAGACGCCGATGGGGAGGTAACAATGACGATCACCTGCGTGATTCGCTACGAAATCGATCCGTTCCAGCGAGATGGGTTCAAAACATACGCTGAGAATTGGGCACACGTCATTCCTCGATGGTGAATGATATGTTGACGCAAGCTGAAAAGGGAAACATCTTTCGCGCGCTGCACCAGCGCCAGAGCGCATTCATCATCCCCAACCCTTGGGATGTCGGGACCGCGCGACTGTTAGCCCACCTGGGCTTTGAGGCTCTCGCCACCACCAGTGCTGGCTATGCCTTTTCAGTGGGGCGGCAGGATGGTTCGATTCAACGTGACGAATCCATAGCCCATGTAGCCGCTATTGTCTCCGCCACCGATCTGCCGGTGAGTGCCGATCTGGAGAACGGTTTTGGAGACGCCCCTGAAATTGTTGCCGGCACCATCAGGCTCGCCGCGGCTGCGGGAGCTGCCGGAGGTTCCATCGAAGACAGGTCGCGAGATTCAACCCATCCGATCTACGCACACGAGCATGCGATCGAGAGAGTCCTGGCGGCGGCAGAGGCCGTGCGTGATCTCCCATTCCCCTTCACCCTCACAGCACGCGCGGAGAATTACCTCGCCGGCCACCCCGACCTCAAAGATACGATCAACCGACTGCAGGCATATCAAGAGGCGGGCGCGGATGTTCTTTACGCACCGGGGCTTAAGACTAAGGACGAAATTACTGCGGTGGTCAGTTCACTAGACCGCCCAGTGAACATCCTAATGGGGCTGCAAGGCGTTCAGCTGAGCCTAAGAGTTCTGTCGGAGATTGGGGTCAGGCGCGTCAGCGTCGGCAGCGCTCTTTCTCGGGCTGCTCTTGGCGCTTTTCTACGCGCCGCGAGAGAGATGCTGGAGCAAGGTACGTTCGCTTTCGCAGACGAGGCTGTAAGTTATCGGGACGTCAATGACATGTTCAAGACGTAATCAGTGCTACCGCCCCACGCCATTCCTGCGAGTAGTGCGACAGCCGGCCGAACAGAGCACGCGTCGCAAACTCTTCAAACTTGCAGTCCGAATCGAGTGAGCATCTCGCGTCGACCCAAACTCGTAATGTCTAACGCTCTGCTGTCGAGATCCTGGATCACCCATTTTCTTTTCAAGGCAACTTTCAACAAAGCTGCCCCCAGCGCGCCGCCGAGGTGCGGTCGGCGTTCGCTCCAGTCCAGACACGGACAGGCAAACCGGCGCCGCAAAGCGCGGACGGCCTCGACGTCAATGCCCAGACTCTCCAGCGCCCTTGCTCCATCGGCGGTGAGTTCGTAATTGTTATCGCGGTCGACACTAGTAGAAAGCCTTTTCAGTACTTGCAAGCGATCATGCAACAAAACGCCGACCATGCCGGCCATATGATCGTAGCAAGTCCGTGCCAGTCGTAGACGGGTCGGAGCGTTGGAAACGGATCTTTCGCGACGGCCGCCAGCGAGCACGCTCAGTCCTTCGAGCACGCCAGCCACATCAGGTCCTGCCAGGCTGTAGAAACGGTGTTTGCCTTCTACCACCACATTGACCAGATGAACATTCTTGAGTTTGTCGAGATGCACGCTGGTGGTCGATGGACTGACTTTGGCGACGACCGAGAGCTCTGTACTCGTCCGCGCATGGCCGTCCACCAGGCAATAAAGGATGCGAGCGCGCGCCGGTTCTCCGATTGCTGCCGCTATTCTTGAAACCGCGGCGTCCGGATGCTGTTCGGCATTCCTAGTCTGATTTTTCATGAGACCTGTTCGAGTGCGCTCAAGAATTGAACGGCCGACGTCCGGAAATGTACGACGCATCCGCCGACGACAATTCGTCATACAGCGAATTATGAAAGTTCCATTGTTACGCGCATTTTACGTGCTTCTTATCATCAAGGCTCTGACCCGTCTCAGCTTTTTTGGACATAATAATTTGATGGTCGACAATGGCCCATGGTGCAAATGCCCACCGGTCAGACATCAACACTTTTACATTCAACGAAGTTTCGTGGAGAGTGAGAAGATACATTTCTATCCAGAGCAAGATGAAACGGACCAGTCTAAACGCCGACCTGAAACCGTGGGCTGATTTTTCCGAAAGATGCGACCCGCAGAAAATTCGACGGCGTAGGCTGCGCGGTCGCCCGCTTCCCTTTCTTCTGCTGAGTGCGGCAGCCATGTCGTTCTGCACTTTGCCAACCCTAAGCTGCCTCCATGCTAGTTCCGCGTCGAGCAGGGGAATCTACGTACCTGGGCCCGGAACGCGCCCGCAACTAATGTTTGCGTGCTGCGGTCAAGGAAAAGACGCACTCAATGCATTGTTCGCCGATCCCAGCGTGTTTGCCGACCTGAAGGAACTACACGCGGGGCTTGCTATTCCGATAGATGTACTGAGTCCCGATCGAGCAGAACTGATACATCGACTAAACGACGCGGGCCTTCCGGCTGTCGCGGTGATAGGGCTGCCGGGTGACCAGGGCTACTACGTGAACGCGAACCATGCTCCTCAGACCCAGCTCTGGTTTGCGGAATTTGAAAAGTGGAGCAAGCAGAACAACCTGCACTGGGATGCTATTGCACTGGACATCGAGCCAGACTTCAGGGAGTTCCACTGGCCAAAGTGGCGACTGGCGTGGACACTGCTGCGGCGAGCTTTTGACGCCGAGCGGGTGCGCGGCTCTCGGCAGGCGTATGCCGCGCTCATTCACGAAATGCAAGCGCACGGCTACCGCGTCCAAACCGTCCAGTTTATTTTTCTCGCGGACGAGCGAAAGGTACACTCCACGGTGCTTGAGCGGTTGTTCGGGTTAGTGGATGTGCGGGGCGACGAAGAAGTGCTCATGTCGTACAGCAGCTTTAACCACAAGGCCGGAGGGGCCGTGGTGTGGAGTTACGGCCAGGATACGCAGGCTTTGGCGATTGGGATTACGTTGGGCTCGGGTGATTCCGCGCTGGATGCGAAGTACGGTCCTCTGAGCTGGGAGGAGTTTTCGCGGGACACGATTGTGGCAAGCCATTTTTCACGGCAAGTGGGCATATTCAATTTGGAAGGATGCGTGCGCCAGGGGTTTTTGCCGCGATTGAAAACGATGGACTGGAATCAGGGAGTGGAGATCCCTGCTGCGGCGACATCGCGAATGTTCAGATTTCGCGTCGTGGTGCAAGGAATCCTGTGGACTGCGTCGCACCTCTTTTATTTCGCAGCAGCGCTTCTGATTGCACCGGTCTGGTTGCTTCGGCGGCGGATTCGCCGGAAACGATTGTCGATGAATGTCCAGTGACCCAGTTCGCGCAATCACACCATACTAAGCGATTGCCCAGTCGTCAGTTTTTCGACCAGGGCGGTACGACGCCGGTCATGCGCGCGTATGCGATCAGCTGCCCCATGTGCTCGTTGTTGTGAACGATGAGCCGGAGATATATTCCATCCACCGTCGTATGCACGCCGTCGATCTCTACTTTGCGCGTGAGATCGCCCGGTTTCACGGCGAGATGAGCCTGTTTCACGGCCTCCAACGAGCGTTTGAGCCAATCGATGACTTCAACCTTGGACGTAACCGTCTTCCCCATCCCCATACTGACTCCTGCCGGCGGCTTCTGGCCGATCAGGCTCAGCATATAAAAGTTCGCCGACACAATGTGCATATAGACTTCGCTGGTCGAGCGCACTCCCGTCCCAGGGCGCCAGCCGAATTTGTCCGCAGGCGTCGCTTCGGCGAGCGCAATCAACTGCGACGAAACATGATTCCACTCGCCATCGTATCCGCCCCATAGCCCTTCGCCGACATCTTGAGAGAACAACATGGGCGTGCACAACAAGAACCCCAGCAAAATTGCCTTCAAGATGAGCACTTTCACAATAGTCCCCGTCAGGTGGGTTTAGTTTCAGAAACCGGATGCCACTTCCTAGATGGACGGTTCGCGACCCGGTCGGTTAGCGCGTGCCGTTGTGGAATCGTCGGCAACGCGGCGAGTCAGTTCGTGTGCAAGATCACGAACGAAATGCGGGAGACCCATTCCAAAATGATGCAAGACGGAGCTTGCCGAAGCCGAACGAATTTGCAGCTGACTTTCGCTCTCTAAAGAAAAAATGGCGGAAGCGAATGGGAGTCGAACCCACCGGTGACAGGATTGCCTGCCGCCCGCCGGTTTTGAAGACCGGGACGATCACCGGACCGCATGCGCTTCCGCACCACAACAATAATGCCACGGAAGACCGCATGAGGGTGCTACCTTAGCGGCTCTCAGGATGCAGCCCGTCGTCATTTTCGAGAAGTTGGGCGGCACGGCTGAAGCCGTGCACTTCCCAATTCAGTTTCGCCGCTCCTAATTCAGTTTCGCTGCTGTTGCTCCAATGCTTTCCGTGACCGATACGCACGCGCACCTTCTCTGTTCGACCTACTTCGTTCGAACCTACTTCGGCTGCGCCGTGACTCGCAGGTACGGCTTAATCGTCTTGAAGCCGGGAAACTTTTGCGCAGCTTCCTCGTTTGAAACCGCGCCGGTAATGATCACATCGTCGCCCGGCTGCCAGTTCACCGGAGTCGCCACCTTGTGTTTCGCGGTGAGCTGCATGGAATCGATGACCCGCAGGATCTCATCGAAGTTGCGGCCGGTGGTCATGGGATAGCTGATCTGCAGCTTAACCTTTTTATCGGGGCCGATAACGAAGACGGTGCGAACGGTGGCATTGTCGGCAGGAGTGCGGCCTTCGCTGGTTTCTCCAGCGCTGGCGGGCAGCATGCCGTAGAGCTTGGCGATTTTCAGTTGTGGATCGCCGATCATCGGATAGTTCACCTTCGCGCCCTGGGTCTCTTCAATGTCGGCGGCCCACTTGCTGTGGTTGGTGACGGGATCGACACTCAGGCCGATGATCTTGGTGTTGCGCTTGGCGAATTCCGGTTGCAGCTTCGCCATGTAACCGAGTTCGGTAGTGCAGACCGGGGTGAAGTCCTTGGGGTGTGAAAATAAGATGGCCCAGCCGTCGCCGATCCAGTCATGGAAGTGAATCGGGCCCTGCGTGGTTTCGGCGGTGAAATCGGGGGCCGTGTCGTTGATGCGCGGGACGCTGTAAGTTTCAGTCTCAGTCGCAGTGGTCATGTTTTTCTCCTCGTTATTTTAAAGTCTATCAAATGACTTGGGTTTCGGTCACGACCCATTCCTGCCAGCACGGTCGGGACCAATACAAAACCCACCCGTTCTTGCCGGGTGGGTCGGGGAAAATTAAGGCTAAAGTTCCCTACCCACACGCCGGCGCCAGGCAACAACAAGCCATGGCACAGACGGTGGATGGAAAAGACATATTGTTAGGATAGAAGCGCCGGGGAACCATGTCAAACCCCGCGCCCCTCCAGTCTACCGCGCCCCGCATGTTTTCTGCATCGCGGGGAAATCGCACGCATCCTTTCTCTGGCACGGCATTCGCAGGGGCGAGGGGAAATTCATGGGGACCACCCGACGGCTAGCGATGGCGCAATGGGATGTGTTTTCGGCAAAGCCACTCGAGGGAAATTCGCTGGCGGTGTTTTTCGACGGGCGCGGGCTGAGCGACGCCGAGATGCAGTCGATCGCCCAGGAAATGAATCTGTCGGAGACCACATTTATTCTTCCGCGCGACGCGGCAATCGAACGCGAGCGCGGGGTGCGGGTCCGAATCTTCACGGTGCAGGAAGAATTGCCGTTTGCCGGACATCCCACGCTGGGGACGGCCTTTGCTTTGCGAGGTAACTCCGGAGCAAAGCAGATCGCACTTGAACTGAACGTCGGGAACGTTCCAGTTCGTTTCGAAGATCGAGTTGAGGAGCCAGGCCAGGCGTTTGGAGAGATGACGCAGATCGATCCGGTATTCGGAATGCAGCACGAGCGCGAGGCGGTTGCCCGCGCGACAGGGTTGAGTGTGGAAGATTTCGATCCGTCACTGCCGATCGAAACCGTTTCGACGGGACTCGCCTACACGATCACTCCGCTGAAATCACTGGCGGTAATCCAGAAGGTGCGAGTCGACATGAATCGCGCAACCGAGTATCTGCAGAAGACCGGAGGGAAGTTTCTATACTTCGTGACACGCGAAACGGTCGATCCGGCAGCCCGTCTGCACGCCCGCATGCTGTTTTACAACGGCGAAGATCCCGCCACGGGCTCGGCTGCGGGTTGCACGGCCGCGTGGATGGTCGCGCACGCAGTGGCTGAATCCGACGAGCGTGTTCTGATCGAACAGGGCATTGAAATGCGGCGGCCGAGCCGGATTTTTGTGCGCGCATCTTTGCCGGAAAAGCGTCGGAGCGATCGCAGCGATAACCGGATAGTTAACGTACGCGTTGGCGGCAACGCCATCGAAGTGATGCGCGGCGAAGTTTTTCTCTAAGCCACGTTGCGCAAGCTGCGGAAAACACAGCCGCGCACCGGCGCGAAAAAAAATCAATAGCCAAGAAGTCCCATTGGCATCAACGCTACTTTACAGTGAGCGCGCTTCCCGTTAGCATTCATTTCGCTCTGACATTCTTCATATCGAGAAAAGCGTCTGTTGAATTTGCGAGCCGCTGGTGCGGTGGCGTCCGACAGATTGCGGAAGGCTGATGAAACCTAAGCGCACGATCCTGTGTGTAGATGACAACGAGCAGTCGCTTTCTCACCGCAAAATCATGCTGGAGACCAGAGGCTACCGCGTGGCCAGCTTTTCGCGTGGAGAAGAAGCGCTGGCACGCTTCATGCAAGGTGGCGTCGACCTGGTGATCGCCGATATGGCAATGCCGGGACTGGACGGGCCGCAACTGATCGCCAAGGTCAAGGACATGTCGCCGCACACGCCCGCCATTCTTATCTCCAGCAAAGTCCGCATCTACGATCATGACTCGCAGGCTGACGTTTTCCTGACCAAAGGAATGTATGCGCCAGCCGATTTACTTGAGCGCGTCAGGTTATTGCTGGTGCGCAAGCGCGGGCCCAAGCGCCTGCAGCATCGGCCTCCACCAGTCGCGCGTCAAATCGGCGCGGCCTGACATCCGATCCCAGACAGTTTCATGAGTGACACAGCCGCGTCCGCATTGGGCGCGAGCCTTCGTGTAAGATTCATGCAGGCATGGGCGGAGCATTCATCGAAGCGAAAGACCTGCGCAAGACGTATCACGTAGGCAAAATTGAAGTTGAGGCGCTGCGCGGAATTTCCTTCAGTGTGCAGAAGGGCGAATTCGTCAGCGTGGTGGGCCCGTCGGGCAGCGGAAAGTCGACACTCTTTTATTTATTGGGCGGCCTAACGCGGGCCGACGGCGGCAGCGTGGTTCTCGACGGCGACGACCTGGCCACACTTTCCGACGCGGAG
>Ga0210396_10005829_pt1 | contig 11842 bp, 7 predicted proteins | sample IncBWH17OmetaG_FD_155466 | JGI IMG/M metagenome (GOLD analysis project Ga0210396, IMG submission 155466) | Forest soil microbial communities from Barre Woods Harvard Forest LTER site, Petersham, Massachusetts, United States - Inc-BW-H-17-O ...
CCGAGTATCGTGACAGCCAGGAACAATGCCGCCATCGAGAATAGCCTGAGTGACTGCCTGCGCCGCCTGGAAGACATCCAAAACAGAATAGGAAAGAACGCCAGGGCGATGGGCGCACGCGAGCGAACTGCGGAACCCGATTGCGCGGCGAGCGAAACGGTGTGAATCGTCATCTGCACGGTGGAGGTGCCGTCAGACTGCTTTGACGGTGCGCCGAAGGAGCAGGTCGATCCGGCGGGTAGTCCATTGCACGCGAATGCAGGGAATTGGTCAAAACCATTCTTGGGAGTGATGAGCAACGCAACGTCGACGCTCTGGCCGGGAGTTGCGGAAATGCTCGAAGGCGTAGCTGCAACCGTAAAGTCGGGGCCAAGGATGTTGACGGTAATCGCCGAGGAACTGGATGTAGCAAACGAGCCATCGCCTTCGTAGCTGGCCGTAATGGCGTTGTCGCCAGGCGGGAGCGCAGCGGTGGTGAGATAGGCGCTACCATTCGCGAGGGCAGCGGTGCCGATCTTGTTCTTCCCGATCATGAAGTCCACATTGCCCGTTGGCGACGTCGATCCTGAGGTAGGAGCAACGGTCGCGGTCAAACAAATCGTGAACCCTTGATCGGCCTGCGGTGTGGAGGAGGTGATCGCGGTGCGCGTGGCAATCGTCGTGCGAGCGGCGGCAGCGTTGATGGTGATATCGAGAATGTTGGATGTCGATTGATGCAGGTTTGCGGTACCGGCGTAGGAAGCGGTCAAGGACTGGTGTCCAACTGGCAGGGTGGTTGTGCTGATACTCGCTTTGCCGGAGGCGATAGACGCTGTTCCTATGGACTGCGATCCATCAAAGAAGGTAACCGTCCCGACAGGCTGCATTGTTTCGGTTGAGGCCTTCACCGCCGCGACGAGGGTAAGCGGCGAGTTCTGCTGCAAGGTAGTTGCGGATGCTTCGAGAGTGACCGTGGTATCGACAATGACCGGACTGACGGTGATGGCGACGGCGTTTGAACGGGAAGCATTGAAGAGCGAGGCGCCGGTGTAGGACGCGGTGATCGAGTTTATGCCGACAGGTAGAGAGGATGTGGTTAGTGCTGCGCTGCCTGCAGATAGAGCAACAGTTCCGATGGCAACTGAGCCGTCGGAGAACGTGACGGAACCGGTGGGCGTCGTTGTGCCACTGGCTTGCTTGACGGTAGCCATCAACGTGATTGTGGAGTTCCCGGCGATCCCTGCGGAAGATGTAGTCAGTGTTGTTGATGTCTGAATGACATTGGGACTGACCGTAACGATGATGCCGCCAGAGTGGGACGGATTAAAGGTAGAGGCACCGGCATAAGCGGCAGTCAACGTGTCTGTGCCCGTAGTGAGAGACGCAGTGGTCAGCGTCGCAGTGCCAGCCGAAAGCTGCGCGGATCCAATCACGGTGGAACCGTTGTAGAAGGTGACGGAACCGGTGGGCGCCGCGGTGCCGCTGGCTTGCTTAACGATGGCCGTCAACGTGACTGGCGAGTTCTCCGCGATGCTTGCGGAAGATGTAGTCATCGTTGTTGATGTCTGGACGACATTGGGATTGACCGTAACGAGAATGCCGCCAGAGTGGGACGGATTAAAGGTAGAGGCGCCGGCATAGGTGGCAGTCAACGTGTCTGTGCCCGTAGTGAGAGATGCAGTCGTCAGCGTCGCAGTGCCAGCCGAAAGCTGCGCGGATCCAATCACTGTGGAACCGTTGTAGAAGGTGACGGAACCGGTGGGCGTCGCAGTGCCGCTGGCTTGCTTGACGGTGGCGACGAGGGTCAGAGATGAGTTTTGCGTAATGCTGGTTGCCGACGAGGTAAGCGTCGTGACCGTGTTGACAACGGTAGGAGCAGCCGGGCTGACCGTGATGGACACGATGTTGGAACTGGAAGCATTGAATGCGACGGCGCCGGAGTAAGCCGCGCTGACTGGGTCGGTTCCTGTAGGCAATGCGGATGTGGAGACGCTCGCAATGCCCGAAGAGAGCGTTGCGGACCCGAGTACGATCGTGCCGTTGTAGAACGTTACAGTTCCCGACGGAAGCGTGGTTCCGCTGGATGGCTTTACAGTGGCCGTGAGCGTAACGGGCACTTTCTGCTCCACGCTGGACGCGGACGATGCCAGGGTTACGCTCGTGCTGACGACGACTGGATTCACATTCACGGAGACTGCGCCGGAAGTCGACGCGTTGAAGCCGGTTGTGCCGGAATAGGCAGCGGTAATGGAATCTGTGCCGACCGGAAGCGCAGAGGTCGAGATCTTCGCAGTGCCGGAGGATAATGTCGCCGACCCGAGCGAGGCGGAGCCGTTGTAGAAGGTGACTGTGCCTGCCGGAACACCCGTTCCACTGCTCGGCTTGACGACTGCCGTGAAGACGACGGAAGAGTTCTGTGCGATGCTCGTCGTTGACGCCGACAGAGTTGTAATTGTGCCGGCTGCTGCGGGATTGGCGGTAACGGCAATGGCGGTGGAAGTGGACGCAAGAAAGTTTCCTGACCCTGCGTAAACCGCGGAGAGCGCGTTGGAGCCGGCCTGCAATGCTGACGTCATGAGGGTCGCAGTTCCCGACGAAAGTGATGCGGAACCGAGCGATGTTGCTCCATCGTAGAAGGTGACTGAGCCCGTGGGTGTGCTGGAGCCGCTTGCAGATTTCACGGTTGCAGAAAGCGTGATCGGTGCGCCTTCCGTAATAGTCGAAGCAGAAGAATAGAGCGAGGTCGTCGTGCCGATAGCGGCAGGATTGGCCGTCACGGTCAGATTGAATGTGGCAGAATGCACGCGATCGTTGCTGACAGCCCACAGCGTTACGGGAACGGTTTGCGCGGTGGCAGTCGCTGATGCCGTGAGAGTGAGCGTGGAGTAGCCGCTGGTAAGGTTCGCGTTGCTGAAGGATGCAGTTACGCCTGACGGCAGTCCTGAGACGCTGAGATTCACCGCGCCGAATTGGAAGGAATTGACGCGTACGGTGGCTGCGGCTAAGCCAGATGTCATGGTGTAAGCGCTGTTGTCGACACTCACATTGAAATCAGGGTACGACGAAGCAGGCGCCGTGCACGCAGCGGCTGGCGAGGCCGTGGGCGCACCCCAGGATGAGTTGTAATCGGCCCCGGTTGCAGTTTGCCAGCCTGCGAGGTTGACATTTTTGCCGTTCACGATACGAAATGCGCTGGCAGTGCTCGGGTCGTACCAGGTGTTGTCATTCGATTTAAGCGTACTGGTGAAGTCACTCCAGTCTGTTCCGCTGAGATACGTACCGAAGACATACTGCCCGGGAAGCCCATCGATAAAGGCGTTGCCGGACATGGTTGTTCCAGTGGTGAAGAGATCGTAAACCTGGCCAGTTTGCCAATTGGTAATGCTGATGCCGCCAGCTGATCCAGCCAGGTAGAACTGTGCTTCATATTTATTGGTCGCCCCGTTGTTATAGAAGACATTGTTGTTGACGGTGAGGCCCTCGGTGGTGAGGACGTTTACACCGACGCCGCTGGAGCAGAGGTGGCTGTTCTCAAGCGTGATGGGGCCCTCGCTGCGCTCGAGTTGAAGGGCGGCCTCGTAACTGCCGACGAGGGTCGCATTGTTGATGGTGATGTTCTGGTTGTCGGTGTCGAACCAGAGCCCCTGCGCCTGGTTGTTATAAGAGGAGAATCCCTGGACGGAGGTGGTGCGCATCTGAAAGAATTTCGCGCCTGCGGATGCCCAGTTGTACAAAGTGGCCTGTGCGCCACGCCAGTTGTTGTAGTCGGCCTCGTCGCCCGTGTAAAGCCCGGCCTGGTCCTTGGTTCCCTGAAAACCCACCCCGCCGTTGTAGCTTGCCCTGGAATTCTGAACTGTGATGTTGCTTGACGCTGAGATGCTCAGGCCACCCCAGCTATTCCAGTTGGCCTGGATGGAATCGATGAGGACATTGGAGCTGCTGGTGACGGTTGCGCTGCTTGTATTGATGCAGTTGGCGGCGTGTTCAAAGGCGAGGCCGCGCAGAACGACATTACTGCGGCCCACAATGCTGATTGTCTTTGCGCGTGAGGCAACTTCGATCGTCGCAGCCGAGGGGTCGGCTCCAGCCGGTGGCCACACGTGGACCGTGCCGTCTGAAGTGTTGACAAAGAATGTGCCCGGCTTGAGGTCGGAGTAGTTGAGCACCTGTGTCATCGCGATGCCATTCACAAACAGCATCTCTGTGTGTAGAGCGATTTCCTGTACGGCGGGCCAGCCGCTGGGGAGCGCGCAGGTGCTTTGCGCAGGCGTCCAATTGGCGACGTATGCGCTGGAATATTGAGGATCCGCGGACCAACCCGTGAGAATGTCGGAAGCGGCAATAACGGCGGTTCCGTTCGCGGCGGCTTGGATAGTCAAGGGCGCCGAGGTCATGCCCGTTACAGGGTCGACATTCACGGTTTCCCGATAGATGCCGGCATCGACGATGATCCTCGTGCCGATGCTCTTCTGATTATTGATGTTCGCCTTGTTGACAGCAGCCTGGATCGTCTTCAGCGGGGAAGAGGCCGCGCCGGAATTGGAGTCTGAACCGGATTGCGCGTCGACATAGACGACGGTAGTCTGATTTTCGACGACGTTCGCCTGGGAATGTGCTAGGGGCCCGGCAACAGCCAGAGCCGCAAGAGAGAGAAAACAGGGAACTCTCAACAGCTTCATCACTCGCCTCAACAAACAACCAAGTCAGCAATTAAGCACCGGAGCTAAGCCTCCCCGCAGCGATAGCGAGGATTGCCGAGCCTGAGTTGCAGTACAGAAGGTGGGTTCTGTCTTGCTTCAACCTTCCGGCGCAAGCTGGAAACAAACAGCGAGGGCAGAGTCAAGGCACACGTCCGCCGTCCCTCGATTGGGGCGCTTCACGCGCATCCAGATACAGGCGCGTTGAGCAGTGTGGCTGCCAGGTGTGCTGAGATTTATGTTAGCGAAAAACGAATCTGATTCGGCGCTCAGAGTAACGTAGACGGTTACCGAAGCACTGTTACGTTAGTACAGCGCTGCTGTGGGCCCTGTCGGATATGTTCCTGACGTGGTGATCGTTACTCGGGATAGGGCTCGCCGGCGTGTACCACTCGAATATAGTGATCGGTGAACTGTGCATGACCGCCCGGTAATTCCACCTTGGGCATGTGGCAGCTCGTGCAGTTTGACTTGGCGACCGGACAGGTTTTCATCGCCGCGGAGGCCGATGCGGATTTGCTTTCTGCATGGCATGCCAGGCACTTCGCATCGTAGAAAGCGACATCGTGATTCACAGGCTGATGCGGATTGTGGCAGGCGAGACAACTAATCCGCGGATCATTGCCGATAAAGCATTTGCTGTTTTCAAGTCGATAAGGCTGAAACCGCACGAAAGCCGGGCCGTGCCATTTGTTGCGCATCACCGTGTCCCATGTGCGATGGCATTGGCCGCAGAAATCGGATACCTGTTCCGCATCGAGACGCTTGAGTGATTTGGGCAGCGTCTTGAAGTTGTCCTGCGCGGCATCAGCCATGTGCTGTTGTGCGCCCGCGTGACAGCGTTCGCAGTCGAGGCCGGGAGTGACTTTTGCTGGAGTGAGCTTTTCTCCCGCCACCACTCCGCTGCCATGACAGTTGAAGCAGGTGCGTGTTTCCCAGATAGGGAGCTGGCGGCCCATCGCTTCGGTCAGATTGTGCGGAGTGATCTTCTGATCGCCGGGAGTGATGGCGAGTCCATTGGCGCGCGGGAAGTAGCTCACGAGGCTCTCGTAATAGTGGCCGTCCTTTTCCAGCACCCAGGTCTGCGCGTGCTGCCCGAAGATCCAGTGGATGGGGAGGGTCAGCGTGTCGGTTCCGTCGGAAACCGCATAGGTGCTCTGACCATCTTTGGTCTGCACCCGATAGCTGTATGCGCCGAGTTGTACGCTCATGTCGGTGTGCGTAGCCAGGGCGGGATTCGCGCCTTGCGGCTCCATGGCGTGACGCATCGGGGCGGTTGCATAGGAGGTGGCGGCACCGTTGTGACAGGTTGCGCATGTAACCGGTGCGTTCGCGGCCTTGGGATGCTGAGCCATCGCCGTCCTCGGTGCAGGCGATGCGCAGAGCAAAACTACTGCGGTGGCAGCGCAGGCAACGGCAGTGGCCGATTGTACGTTACTTCGCCAGATCACGGCAGACCTTTCGTTCACGCTCGGCGTCTTCGCGGTTTCCACTGCGCGAGAAGATGGAGACGAGCCCCAAGTGGGCTTCAAGGCTATTCGGATCGCGCGCAAGTACCTGGTTCAATAACTCGGCCCCGCGCCTCATGTCACCGGTTTCGGCCAGGGAGCGTCCGAGGGCGAGCTGAGCCATTTCCATATCCGGAGCATTCGCATAAGCGCGCTGCGCGGGCTCAAGAGCCTCAGTGAAGCGGCCGGCGATCACAAGGGTCAATGCCAGCAGGGCATTCGCGGTTTCGTTGCCGGGGTTTACCGCCAGTTCGCCGCGAAATTGATCGATCGCGAGGCCGGGATCGTGCGGGAACAGCAGGAATCCATAGAAGTAGTGCAGATTTGGCGCGGAGGGATAGCGGGCGAAGAGCTGCCCAAACAGGCCGTCAGCCTGCTCATTGTCCCCCGAAAAAAAGACGTAGCCCGCGTTGCCGGCCGCGAGGTAGAACTCGCGATCCTTATCGGCGGCATCCTTGGGAAATGAAGCGACGCGCATACCAGCGAGGGCGATCCCGATCTTCAGGTCCGGAGCGTCGGCTTTGTGCTCGGCAAAGACGCGATATTGTTCGAGCGCCTCTTGAAAGCGGCCCGCATGGGTCAGAAGTTGTGCCAGGTGATAACGAATGATCGGTTCGTTGTGTGGCTCATTGAGAGCCCCGTGGGCGACGGCCTGCTCGAGGTCGCGGAGCGAGTCGTCGTAAGCGCCAGTCTCGAATTCGCACAGACCGCGCAGCGCCATGGCGGGAACGGCGGTCGGAACCAGCTGGAGGAGACGGGTGAAAGCGTCGATGGCGCCGGTGAATTGATTGGCGCTGTATTGCAGGACGCCAAGATACCACCAGCCTTCCTGCCAGTCCGGCTTCAGCTGCTCGGCCTGCGTATAAAGCTGGATGGCGACGGGCAAGTTCTGCTGGTCGCGGGCCGCAGCGGCGCGGGCGGCGAGATCGTCGAACTGGCTGGACGTCTCCTGGGTTTTGTCCTGTGCTTTTTCCGGGGCGGACATCGGGTTGTGAGCCGATGGCATGTCCCGGGCAGCGCAGCGAACCTGCGCGACAGGGAGCGCGAGAATCAGGGAGAGAAATAAGAGGCCGCGGGCGGCCGCACTGGGGAAGACGGAGATTGCCACGTTCTGCCTGGGGTTCAGTCCAAAGTCTGTGATGTAAGACGAATCCGGCGCAAAAACATCGCCGGCTGGATTCCGCGGAATTCAGTTCCGGCGTGCGAGGAGTTTCGCACCTCGAAAGACATGGTAGCAGGTAGGGAAGCCACGGCACCGAGGCCTCAGGCGCATCGCAAGTATTCAAGCGCTTGCGACACACCTGAAGTTATGTGTCGTTAAAAGACGGAATTCGAAGCTGGATTCCGCGAGTTGTAAAGTCATGGCGGACGCCAGCATGGTTTTGTTGGCGGCGCTAAATCCTCTCAGTTCAAGCAGGGTGCTGCCGCAGCCAATGGTTCCTCCTTGCGGAAGCGTGGAAGGGCGAAGGCTACGCCGATGATCCAGATGAAGCCGGTGACGCGATCGCGAGAAGCCCAAGAGGCGGTCCGGCATGTTTGACATTCACGATTGGGGCGATATGCGGAGTTGTTGAAGTCATATTCCACTCCTCAGCGGGGAACGATGAATCTGTGCGCCGGAAGCGTGTATACGGCGACGATCGACGGAGCGTATCCATAGCTCGAAGATCAGAACATTGATGGAGAAGCCAATCCAGAAGGCGATGCCGAAGAACTGTTGCGGCAGAAGATGGGTGAGGCGGGCTGTTGCAAAGAAGACGCCCATCACAGGCCGTGTGGTGGCGATCCCGAGCAGAATGGCGATGGCGCGGAGTTGCCAGCGGCGTTCTTGCGTGGCGTCGGGCTCGGAGCGGTATATCCACGCCCGGGCAAGAGAGAGAACGAAGAGCGTGTTGAAGAGCAAGACCGCGGAGCGCTCCGTCCAGCCGCCAACGGCGTAAGCGCTCATAGCGTACGCGGTGAGACCGACGATGGCGCCCAGGGGATAGAACGCGAGGTCTATCCAGGCGGGACTGTTGTAGAAGCGGAAGACCACGAACGGCGAAAGCAGGACGAACAGCAGGGCGGGAAGGATGTGGGCCAGAGTAAGCGCTGCGTGGGAGGCGAAGACGTTGTCGAGCGCGAGCATCAGGGGCGGCCCGTTGTGTGAGGGTCCGGCAAGGGCGACGACGCGCCGCAGCACCACGGCTACGGAGATGACGATGCAGATCCAGAAACCGGCACGGAGCCAGATGGGGGCTCTTGAGGTGCTCCGGGGGGCTGGGGCGGGTTTGGACTGCTCGAGCATCAGCGACCTCCCACGGACAGAATCAGAGCTTAATATTAGTTTTACATATTGTCAAATGTAATTTGGGCGAGATAAAATGAGTTTCTGTGGAAAGCAACGGAAATCCTTCTTGCAAGCGCCCTTATGAGCTGGGCAAGCGCCTCGAGCAGATGGGGCGGACCAAGGAGGCAGTGCTGTCTGCTGCCCGGTCCCAGCTCGAAACTGGCGGGATCCGAGAGTTCTCGATGGAGACGCTGGCCAAGGCGAGCGGCGTGACGCGGCAGACAATCCACAACCTGTTCGGAACGAGGACGGGGGTGCTGGAGACCCTGTTCGATCAGATCGCGCGAGACGCGGGAATGGAGCGGATGCGCGAAGTGATGATGTCAATCGATGGGGCGGCGATGCTCGATGGATTCATACAGGTGTTCTCGAATTTCTGGGCGAAAAACCGGATGCTGTTGAAGCGCATTCATGGGATCGCGGCGGTTGATCCGGAGTTTGGAGAGGCAATTCAGGCTCGAAATCAGCGGCGGCAGATGGGCGCGACACGGGTAATCGAGCGGCTTGGCGGTAGCTTGCAGGAGCGAGACTCTGAGAGGATTGGGTGTCTTGTCGCGTTGACATCGTTCGAGTTTTTTGATGCGCTGGCGGAATCATTGGGGACGACAGAAGCCGCGCAGAAGCAGTTGCCGCGACTGATTAGAAGAGCGCTGCTGAACGACTGATCCGTTGCCGTCTCGCCGCATGAAATGTCGCGACACGGATTAACGAACGGCGATCTTCAAACGGGCTTTACCGTGTTGCGGCGGAGAGCGCGCACAATCCCATAGATCACGATTTCTACCCAGAGAACAGTTATTCCAGTGATCACCGCGTTGGCTATGAATCGCTGAGATCCTGGCACTCCGTGCGGGACGCCGGATGCGACCGCGTGCACGAAGCCGGACGCAATCGCGAGCACAAGCGAGCATGCGATGACAATTCTGTCGCTCGTCAGGAAGGGCCGATTCCGTTTCGAATGGACGGGTGGAGTCGTCCGATACCAGTGAAGGTACCAAAGCAGAACAACGACGATTCCCAGGACTGAACTGAGGTACTGCAAGATCCCGAACCAGGGACGTGGACCGAACAGCGGAATTGAAACGGTCTGCCTGAGGAAGAGCCAATGATCGTAGAGCCAGTACCTGGGGTGGGTAAACGCGTCCCAGAATAGGTGTGTGGCAATGCCCACGAGAATGGAGAACGCGATCATCGCAAAGCGCGAGAAGGAGTTCATGGCGAAGGTGTCAGGGGTACGGTCAAGTCTTTCGCGAGCGCCTTCGGGCAGGCAAGCAGTGAGCGGCTCCCTGACGTAGCGGTGGAACAGCCAGAGCACAGCTAGACCGAGAGGGAGGTCCAGCACAAACATGCCCGTCAACGTGTGGCCGAAGCTGCCATGGTGTCCAAGTGGAGAGAAGTACTCGAAATCGGGCGCAAAGCAGCCCACGACCACGGCGGACATGACGAGACGCGTGCGCCGGAATGGCAGCGCCGCGGCCGCGTGGGAAAGGGTAAAGGGCATTATGAGAATTATGACGGGTCTATAGCAGTTTCGGAATTGGCGCATCAAGGAAAAGCCACCCTTGAATACACTCAAAAAGTCTTTATGTATTCCGAAACTGCTCTAGCGGGTCGGGCGATACGGGCCAGCGCCCTTCTTCCCTTTGCGAATATGGTTTGAATTCGTCAGGAAATCCCAATCATCGATCAGAAATCAACACGCCCCGGTTGAACCATTCAGGGCGGCCGCCGGCGTGTTGGATATCGGCGGAGGTTTTTCCGGTTAGCAGGAACAATTCGTTGACAGCGTCGAGAAAGCCCCAGAGGCCGATCGGCTCTACGGAGATGTAGCGATCGAGTTGGCCGGCGGCTGCTAGCGCGTCCCGTTCGCCTTTCAGGATTGGATCTTCGAGCCAGAACCAATCTTCAGGCGCCTGCTCACCGAGGACAAAACCGGCTTTGCCGTTGGGGTGATCACGATCCCAGTCGGCATATCGAAATACTTCGTTGATGCGGGCACCGTAGAGGCAGCGCATCAGGGCTGCAACGGAGGCGCCTGTGCCGGGTGTGGCGGAGTCGATATAGGGCCAGGAGGTCAGCCAGCAGCAGTCGTATATACGGCCCAGGACGGTCAGCTGAGTGATGACGCAGGGGCGGAGGTCGAAGCCGGAACCGGGCAGGACCTGGGCGATGATGGTGTCGTCGATATCGATGTAGAGGGTTGTCTTTCGTTGCACTTGATCGAACTCCGCGGCTGGATATCACTGTATGTCAAGTATTGGTTCGAAAGCACAGGTATCGTTTCCTGTGGCGATCGTGAATGCGGGGTTACTCGCGCAAGTCATTCATGGTAATCTCTATCTAGACACTTGAGAGTGGACTGAGAACGCAAGAGGAGTAATACCGCCGTGCTGGCGACTGCTAAGAAAACTACCCTAATCGAACGCTTCCGCACCCACGAGAAGGACACGGGTTCCCCCGAGGTCCAGATCGCGATTCTGAGTGAGCGGATTGGCGAACTGACTGAGCATTTCAAGACTCACAAGAAAGATCACGCTTCACGGCGTGGTCTCCTGATGCTGGTCAGCAAGCGCCGTCGCCTGCTGGACTACCTGAAGACGCATGATTCCGATCGCTATCGCGACGTAATCGGCAAGCTCGGTATCCGCAAGTAATCAGAAAGCCAACGTTGACCCGGAAGTGCCCAGACCGGATTTTGGTCACGGCCCCGCATTATTCAGAACCTGGGGCCATGGTGTACCTGGCTAATCGCAAATGCCGCCAGGGCCTGCGCAGAGCTGTCGTCTGCGGACGAGCTTTCGCTTGCGAGCGAATTGTCGTCTGTGGACAAGACACTGACTCTGCGCGGCCTGCGCATTTCGTATCGGAGCAGCCGCGTCCCGCGGCTCTCGCGCATGCTTACACCTTCCGCATTTCCGGCTCTTCCCACCCAAAAGTTTCCCAAGTGAAAAATACGAAACGAGGACTCCATGTCTAAACAAGAAGTGACAGTCGAGCTTGCTGGCGGCAAGCGTCTGGTCTTTGAGACCGGGCGCATGGCCAAGCAAGCTTCCGGAGCTGCACTGGTCACCACGGGCGAAACCGTGGTTCTGGCCACCGCGGTCGCGTCTCCTGACCCACGGGAAGGCATCGACTTTTTCCCCCTCACGGTGGACTACCGCGAGTACACCTATGCCGGAGGTCGCATTCCCGGCGGATTTATCAAGCGTGAAGGCCGTCCGAGCGAAAAGGAGATTCTGACGGCTCGCCAGATCGATCGCCCCATTCGTCCCTTGTTCCCGGATGGTTCCGGAACGAGACGCAGGTTATCGCGCTGGTTTTCTCAGCAG
>Ga0210396_10005832_pt1 | contig 11841 bp, 11 predicted proteins | sample IncBWH17OmetaG_FD_155466 | JGI IMG/M metagenome (GOLD analysis project Ga0210396, IMG submission 155466) | Forest soil microbial communities from Barre Woods Harvard Forest LTER site, Petersham, Massachusetts, United States - Inc-BW-H-17-O ...
CGGCCGAGGATGATCTTGTCGGAAGCAAGCTCGACGATGACATCGTCGGAATTCGGATGAATCGCCACGCCGTGGATCGATTCCAGCAGCGACATCTCGACGAAATCCTGCCGCTTGATGAATCCGCGAACGGGCGGCGTCGCCGTGACCACCATCAGGGTGTCGCCCACCTCCGGATCGACAAACCGATACAGCCGGCCGGGTTTCGATATCGGCACCATGACGTTGGCACGCGCGGAATCGGTGACGTTCCGGAACACCACCAACGGCAGGGTCGGCGTTTGCATCGTCTCGGCGAATGTGACCGTCCAGTTCGAACCGTCCGGCTGATCGTCGCCTGTCAGCGACGGCATTTGAGGGCGGTTGAGGCGAATGCGGATCGCCTGTCCCTTTTCCAGCGGCATCACGCTGACCTCGGCGATGACGGAGCCGCCATTGCTTCGGATCGGCTCGAGGTCGATCGGCTTTGTCGAATCGAACAACAGCCACACCGTGTCGGCGCGCCGGAACATGGCCGCCGGAGTGATGGTCGAAAATGCAAATGTCACGTGCAGGCCGTCACTGTCGCGCCGCGCGCTGACGATGGCCGCGTTGCCGCCGGCCTTGGTGTCCGGCGGCGGCGCCTTATTGGCTTCCGGCGCAGCCTTGGATGCGGCCGCAGCCATTTTCGGCGGGGCCATGGCTGCGGGAGCCGGCGTTTCCTTGGCCGCACGCTCGGGCATCTGCGCTTCGGCCACGGGAGCCGGCGCGTCCTTTGGTGTTTCCTTCGTTTCCTTTGACGCGTCCTTCGACGCCTCCTTGGGCGGTTGCGCGGGCATCTGCGTTTCGGATGCGGGCGGTGTTTTCGGCGGCTCGTCGGGCTTGATCTCGATGTCGGCTTGCCGGGCGATCGTCTCAGACGTTGGCGGCACGATCTCGCTGGTTTGCCGCGATGCCGGAGCCGCCGCGGCGGGCTTCTCGGCCGCCGGCATGGCCGTCATCGGCGCGGCAGGCGCTTGAGCAACCGGTGTCTGTGTGGCCGGGACGGCTGGCCCCGGGGCATGTGAAGCATCCGCCACCGGCGACGGCACCGATGCTTTGTCCGGTTGCTGAAACGCGACGTCGATAATGTAATTCTTGTCTTCGCGGAAAGAGTGGACATCGACATCGCCGATCAGCGTGATTTCCACCTGGGAAGTGTCGCTCTCGGCTTTCTGATTGATCGATGCAATATTCGCCGGCGCCGCGAGCTTGGCGTCCGCCAGATCGAATACCAGCACGGCGTTGAACATCAGTTTGAGCTTCTGGTCGTTCAGCACCGAAGAGACGCCAACACCATCCGGCACTTCGAAGATGAAACGAACGAAGGTCGGCTGCACCGACGCGCGGACCCGCGTCGGCGGGCGCTTCTTTGCCTCCGCGACCGCGCGTTGCAGCCGCAATTCGCGTTCGGCGGCGCGCGCACGCTCGGCCAGTTCGCGAACCACTTCGGGAGGAAGGCCGGGCGGCGCGCCGCTCCATGAGTCCGGCAGGAAGTCGACGAATATCCGTTCACCGGCGGTCATGGTATTGACGGTCACCCTGCGCGCCAGCGACAGTCGGATCGCCATGCCATCCGGATCGCGCCGTGCCGATCCGACATAGTCGGGCACCGCGTCAGACAGTTTATCGACCGGGATGTCCACCGGCTGCTTGAACCGGATCACGATAATCGAGCCCGCGGTGACTACTTCAGACTCGACATCCTCGGCGAGCTTGAGCACCAGCCGGGCGTAGCCGCCGCCCGCGGAAAATGTGGCATCGCCCTTGATCGGCTCCGCCGCCCGGGCAACGCCGGGAAACGACACCCCGATCAGGACCAGCCCGGCCACGACCCATGACGGCACGCCAAGGCAACGCCGGAGCGTGCGCGCGCATCCACGACCTAGCGACCAGGATCCAGCGGCAGCCGTTCGCGCCATTCCAACGTGTCTTTCGGTTCAACGATCCGATCACCGGCGCGGCGCCCACGCACCACGCATATCCGAATCTAGAATTGGCGGTTTAAGGACTTGTTAAATATCCCCGCTAATTGGGCTTTTGCGGCAATACCTTGCCTTCGATTTTGGGAAGATCGGCCGCGGAAGCGGACTTGTCCGACCCGGCGCGCCGGGCCATCTCGACGGTGAGCCGCTCGGCCGCCTCGGTCGACATCTGGCCCAGGATATCGGACATCTTCCGTGGCGCGATCTGCGAGGCGATTTCGATCAGCACGGGCATTTCGAGCCGGTCGAACACCTTGGCGGCGTCCTTCGGCTTCATGGACTCGTACATGGTCACGATGCCCTTGAAGCGCGCGGCATCCGCATCGCTTTTCTGCTGGGTCGCGGTCGAGATCCGGGATTCGACCGCCTTCAGTTCCTCGACCTTCGACTCGACACGCTTTTCGGCGGCCTTGAGCAGGTTTTCGCGAATGTCGATTTCGCGTGCGCGGGCTTCGAGCTCCTGCCGCCGCGCCTGTAGCCGCTCCAGGATCGCGCGCTCGGAGGGCGACACCGCCTGCTGGCCTTGCTCGGGATGCAGGACGATGCCCTCGGGTTTCGCGACTTCCGGGGCGGTGATGACGGGCTTGCCCTCTTCCTCCTTCGGCTTCTCAACCGAGCCGGTGATGTCGGATTTGTCGATCTTGTTACCGCCAGGAAAGTTGAAGGTTTCCTGCGCCCAGGACTGCCCGGTCGCGTCCGGCCGGTAATCGAACACGTAGCCGCCATCGATCACGAGCCCGGCGATCTTCAACACAGCAAGGCCGAAGATTGCAACCAGGACCACGGGCAGAACGCGAATGTCACGAAAGGATTTCATGCGGCGAGGCCATCAGACCTTCGGCGGTCGGAGAACGCCTGGGCCGCGGCGGCAACGGCCTTGGCTGCCGATACCTTGGGAGCCGCGGGTTCCGGCACCGGCTCGGTCACAGGCCGCGCGGCCGCCGCTATTTTGGAGAGCCGCCGCACGATATTGTCGCCTTCCGCCAGTTGCTTCTTCAATTGCAGGGACATCTGCCCCGCCGACGTCAGCTGGTGGTTGAGGTTCTCGTTGACGTCGCGAACGGTATGTTTGAGGCCGCCGATGGCGCGCTCGGCGATTTCGGTCGCCGTGATCAGCTCGCCGATCGTCGCCTTCAGCGAATGCTCGTCCGCTTTGAGACGCTTCAGGCGGGCGTTCAACAGCATGCAATAGCCGATCGTGAGCATCAGCAGGATTGCCACGAGACTTTCGATTGCAACTCCGAATGAATGACTCATTGGGTCTCCATCAGCTTGTTTTGTTCGTCGGCTTTCTCGAACATCGCGAAGGTGGTATTCGGCTTGCGCAGTTGCTTGGTGACGCGGATGGCGACGCGATCGCCGACCCGGCCCATCCGCCCTTCGGTCAGGGTCACGTTGCCACAACGCACCGAAACCAGCGCGTCAGCGCGCATTTCGAGCGGCAAGGTGTCGCCGACCTTCAGTTTCATCAGCTGCTTGAGCGGAATATCGGCTTCATAGAGCACGGCATCGACCGCAATCTCCGCCTGCCCGACCTCGGTTGCGAAGTGGCCTTCCCAGATCGGATCGCGGCCGAATTTCTCGCCCATGAACATCTGCAGCAGCACGCTGCGGATCGGTTCGATGGTCGCATACGGCAGCAGCAGCTCGATATTGCCGCCGCGATCCTCCATGTCGATATGCAGCCGCACCAGAATGGCCGCATTGGCGGGCCGGCTGATGGCGGCGAAGCGCGGATTGGTTTCCAGCCGGTCGATCTTGAAGGTCACCGGCGACAGCGGCCTGAAGGCCTGCTCGGCATCGGTCAGCACCACCTCGACCAGCCGTTTGACGAGATTGGTTTCGATGGTGGTGTAGGGACGACCCTCGATGCGCAGCGAGGTCTGGCCGCGGCGGCCGCCGAGCAGAACGTCGATCATCGAATAGATCAGACTGGAATCCACTGTGGCGAGGCCGAAATTTTCCCATTCCTCGGCCTTGAACACGCACAGCACCGCCGGCAGCGGAATCGAATTCATGTAGTCGCCGAACCGCACCGAGGTAATGCGATCGAGCGACACTTCGACGTTATCGGAGGTGAAGTTGCGCAGGCTGGTGGTCATCAGCCGCACCAGCCGGTCGAAAACGATTTCGAGCATCGGCAGACGCTCGTAGGACACCATCGCCGAATCGATGATGGCGCGAATGCCGGAATTGTCGTCGATATTGACGTCGCCGACGGAAAAGCCGAGCAGGTTGTCGATCTCTTCCTGCGACAGAACCCGCTCGCCGCCATTCTTGCCGCCAGAGAAGTCGCGACTGCCGTCTTCGACCATGGCAGCCCATTGCAGCGCCATGGTGCCGGAGAGTTCATTGGCCGCAGCCGCTTCCGCGGCTTCCGCCGGATCCTCGGAATCCAGCGACGCTTCCCATTGGGCTGCGATTGCATCCTGGTCGACTGGATCGTTACCCGCCATGATTCCAAATCCGTTTCGTCACTGAACGACGATTTCCTTGAACAGCACCGCGCTGACCTGGTTTGGCGAGACCGCCGCATTGACGCGCCGGGTCAGTTCTTCCCTCAAACGAAACAGGCCCGCCGAACCGTTCAGGTCGCTCGATCGCAGCTCACGCAGGTAGGTCTGGAAAATGTCGGTGACGCGCGGCAGATTCGGTTTGATCGACTCGACCTGCTTCTCTTCCTTGACCTCGAGCACGATCTTGAGCTTGAGATACTGCACGCGCTCGCCGGGCGAGCCGACCAGATTGACCAGCATGTCCGGCACCTCGACATAGGACGACGGTTTCGGTGGCGGCGCCTCCGCGTGCATTTCCTCACCGTGATGGCGCAGGAAAAAGAACCAGGTCGCCCCGCCGCCAACGATGGCAAGCACCGCGACCGCGGCAATGATCAGTTTGAGCTTGCCCTTGGGAGCGACGACGGCTTCTTCCGAAGCTTCCGCGCCGCCTTCTGCTGCCTGATCAGTGTCTGCCATTGCCCGCCCGGTCCCGCTTGGAAATGAACTCGATGCCGGCAGGCAGCTCCATGACGCAATACAAATGCCACCAGCGCAGCTGCGCTCTCTCAAAGCAACGCTACGGTAATAATGGTTAATGGAACCTTTCTTTTGCCGCCCAACTGGGAAAAAGTTGCCGGGCAAACATGGTCAACAAGACCTTATTGCCGCCCGGGCGGCACCCCTTTCAAACACTTAACCCATTGTAAAATAATCGCTTTCTCAACTGGCACGGCTTTCGCTGTGTTAGTTGCGGATCGCGGCTTGGGAGAGCCGGCGGTTCGCAGGATCCGCGACCAGCCTGGGAGGGCTTCGGGCGCGGATCGTTCAGGGGAGAACCGGCGATGGAGAACTCGCTTCTCATCGGACTTTCGCGGCAAACAACGCTGGAGCGGCAATTGGATGTCGTCGCCAACAACATCGCGAACGTCAACACGACGGGCTACAAGGCCGACAGTTCGCTGTTTGAGGAATATCTGACGTCCGGCGCGCACGAAGACAATTTCGTCGGCAGCGACCGCCGTGTCAGCTACGTCCAGGACCGCGGCACGTTCCGCGACTTTGCCCAGGGCGCTGCCGAGCAGACCAAAAATCCCCTCGACCTCGCCATCGACGGCTCCGCCTTTCTGGTGGTGCAGACGCCGGCCGGCGAACGCTACACCCGCGACGGCGGCCTGCAACTCAACAATCAGGGCCAGCTGGTGACGGTCGCGGGCAATCCGGTTCTCGGCACCGGCGGCCCCATCGTGTTTCAGCCGACCGACCATGACATCAACGTTACGCCCGACGGCACCGTCACCGTGGTGGAAGGTAACGGCCGGACGGATTCGATCCGTGGCAAACTCCGGCTGGTGAGTTTTGCCGACGCGCAGAAACTGCTGAAAGAGGGCTTGAACCTCTACGCCGCGGGCGAAGGCTCCGCGCAGCCCGACACCAAGTCGGTGGTCCGCCAGGGTTTCCTCGAGAAGTCCAACGTCAACGCCGTTGCGGAGATGAGCCGCATGATGGAGGTCACGCGCGCCTACTCGCAAATCGCGACGATGCTGCAGCAGCAAGGCGATCTGCACAAAACTGCAATCCAGCAACTCGCCAACGTTCCGGCTTAACGGCCATTCAGGAGACGATCCATGCAAGCTCTTCATACCGCTGCGACCGGAATGGCGGCCCAGGAACTAAGTGTCCAGGTCATCTCCAACAACATCGCGAACCTGCAAACCACCGGCTACAAGAAGCAGACTGCGGCATTTCAGGATCTGATCTACCAGCATGTCCGCCGGATCGGCGCGCAGGCCTCGGAACAGGGCACCATCCTGCCGGTCGGCATCGATATCGGTGGCGGCGTCCAGACGGTCGGGACGCCGCGATTGATGACCCAGGGAACGCTTTCCCAAACCGGCAACGATCTCGATCTTGCGATCACCGGCGAAGGCTTCTTCAAGATCCTGATGCCGGACGGCACTTTTCAATATACGAGGGACGGCACGTTCCAGATGGACAACACCGGGCGCATCGTGAACGCGCAGGGCAATCCGGTGCAGCCGACGATTACGGTGCCGCAGAATGCTTCGGGCCTGACGGTCAACGCCCAGGGCCAGGTCTCCGTGACGTTGCCGGGATCGACGACGACATCCACGATCATCGGCCAGCTCGCCCTCACGCGATTCATCAACAAGGCCGGACTGCAGCCGGTCGGAAACAACCTCTACACCGATACTCCTGCATCCGGCGCGCCGCAGGACGGTCTCGCCAACCTGGAAGGCTACGGATCCATCACACAAGGCAGCCTCGAACAGGCGAACGTCGACGTCGTCTCGGAAATGTCCAACCTGATCGCCGCGCAGCGCGCCTACGAAATGAATGCAAAGGTGATCACCGCCGCCGACCAGATGATGCAAACCGCCACCGGGATGTTCCGTTGAGGGAGCTGATGATGACCGCTCGTGCCCTTCTCATTGCCGCCGCCCTGCTCGTTGCTACACCGATGACGGCGTTCGCACAGACCAGCGAGGACGTCATCGCGGTTCCGGTGCTTCGTGCCTCCGTCACCGTCGAAAGCGACGTAGTGCGGATCGGCGACGTGATCGACAACGCCGGTACATCGGCGCAGATCGCGATCTATCGCGCGCCCGATCTCGGCACCACCGGCTCGCTGCCGACCGCGCAGGTGATCGCCGCGCTGCAGGCGCATCAGGTGATCGGCGTCGACACCAGGGACATCAAGACTATCTCGGTAACCCGGCTGTCGCGCACAATCGAGGGCAAGGAGATCGAACTCGCGGTCGCCCATATGCTGGAACACCGCGGCGGCCTCGGCGACGCCGCCAACCTCAGCCTGACTTTCGACCGCGACATCGGGGATGTCAGATTGGAGGCGTCGAGCACCGGCGCGCTACAGCCGGTCTCGGTCCGGTTCGAGCCGCGCAATAGCCGCTTCGATGTCAGCTTCGAAGTCGCCAACGAGAACAACACCTTGCCGGCCAGGCTGCGCTTCACCGGCATCGCGATCGAAACCGTGGAAGCGGCGGTGCTGACGCGCAATGTCGAACGCAACGACGTCCTGAAATCTTCCGACGTGGTGACCGAGCGGCGCCCGAAGGCCGAAGTGGGCGGCGAAGCCGCGGTCCGCAACCGCGCCGTTGGAATGCAGATGCGAAGACAGCTTCGCGCCGGCCAGGCCATCAAGGTCGCCGATCTCGCCAAGCCGGATCTGGTGCAGCGCGACGACAATGTCACGCTGATCTACGAATCCAGCGGGCTCTATCTCACCGTTCGCGGCAAGGCGATGGATGGCGGCACCGAGGGCGACGTGGTCAACGTTCTCAATCTGCAATCGAAGCGCACGGTGTCCGGCGTCATCATCGGCCGCGGCCAGGTCGCGATTTCGGTCGCCACGCCAAGGCTTCCACCCGTCACCGATGCATCCTCCACCACGGACGCAGCCGACCCGGCCGCACCGGTTTCAGTCGCCACCAGCAATAGCAATAACGCGCAAATGTCTCCAAAAGCCGAGTAAAGTTCATGTTGACGTCCAGTATCAACCGTATTGCGCTTAGCGGCACCTTGCTGACCATCGTCAGCGTCGCTGGCGGGTGTTCGTCGATCGATCGCCTCTCCCAAATCGGTGAGACGCCGAAACTGTCGGCGATCGAAAACCCGACGACACAGCCGGGCTACAAGCCGGTGCAGATGCCGATGCCGAAGCCGGAAGCGGTTTCCTACAATGCCAATTCATTGTGGCGAAACGGATCGCGGTCGTTCTTCAAGGATCAGCGCGCGCATCAGATCGGCGATCTCCTGACCGTCACCGTCAACATCACCGATCAGGCCAATTTCGCCAATGAGACCCAGCGCAGCCGCACCGTTACCGAAGACTCCGGGATTACCGCCTTCCTCGGCAGCAACCTGCTGACCCCGCCAACCGCCCTTCCCGGCCGCCTCCTGACCGCGGACGCCACCTCCAACAGCGACGGCAAGGGTTCGATACAGCGCCAGGAAACCTTGCAGACCAACATCGCCGCTGTCGTCACGCAGCTGTTGCCGAACGGCAATCTCGTGGTCGAAGGCAAGCAGGAGGTCCGCGTCAATTTCGAAATGCGCGAACTGATCGTCGCCGGCATCGTGCGGCCGGAGGACATCCAGAGCGACAACACCATCGATTCCAGCAAGATCGCACAGGCCCGCATCGCCTATGGCGGCCACGGCCAGATCAGCGACATTCAACAGCCACGTTACGGCCAACAGGTGATGGACGTGCTGCTGCCGTTCTAGGGCATGAAACCGGATTCGGGCCTACAGTTCATGCCCCCGTAACGGAAACGAGCTCCCACATCTCGTCGCGAACCTAGGCGTGATGAGATGTACTACGCGGCCTCCGTCAGCTCCCCTGGCGGAGGCCGTGCTCGTTTTGCGGCGAAAGACAACAGCGTCATGATGGGAGCGAGAAGCAACGCACCCTTTGCTACCGTCAGTTCCGCCTATCGCCCCATCTGCGCGTCATCCCATCGGCTCGCCGATCACGCCCGTTTGAAGTTTCTATCGCGCAATTTAATGGGTGATAGCGAAACGCGCTCCCAAGTCAGTCACGGATCAACATGTTGGCGTTCGATCACGTGAACAGGAGAGTGTATCAAGATGAACTTCAGATTTATTGGAGCGGCTGCTCTTTTGCTTATGCTGGCGACTCCGGCGATGGCAATGCACCACGGTTATCACCACCACTACGGCTACTTTCACAAAGATTCGTCAGTCCGAAATGCGCCAGAATTCGGCTACGGCTCGACTTACGGAGCCTACGACTTCTACCCCCGATACGACTACGCCCCCGGGGAGGACTACAGCAACGACTTCGATCGCAAAAACACCTTTAACTGACCCCCAAGGGAGCGGCCTGCGTTCCGCAAAGTGCTTCCCATTTCGAAGGCGCCCCCTTCGAGCGGGATTTTTTTCGGTTCAATCGTTCGACGCCGGACGATGTTGTCCAATCTTGAAGTTTGAATGCGCGAACCGATCGTCGCCGGCATCGTGCGGCCGAAAGACACCCAGAGCGACAACACCATCGATTCCGGCAAGATCAGACAGGCCTGTATCGCCTATGGCGACCAATCTCGTGTCGGTTCCGGAGCGCTGCGGGAACATGCGGGAAACTCGAAACACCGCTGCGGCGCGAGCGTCGATTGACCCTGCGACTGGCTTGATGGCACCGGGTAAAAACGCCGTTATGAAAAACCCCGCCCAATTTGGGGACTGGGCGGGGTTCGGGGCTGGCGTGTGCCGATGTTGGGCGGCACGTCCACACAATGGCTGAAATCCCGATTTGAGCGACTAAAGAATTTTTGAATCACCAATTGTCCGTGTCGAGTTCCCTCGAGCGGGCGCGGAAATAAAGCATCGCGCCATGATCTCTCGCCTTCGAAGATCCGGTCGACTTATCGAAGGGCAGTCCGCTCGTCGACGCCGCCGAATGTTGAGCGGCGCACGCGCAAAGTCTGCCGGATCATGAAATGAAAAAGCCCGCAGGTCAGGGAACGTGGCCCGCGGGCGAAGCGCAGCCCGCCGTTAAGGGGCATGCGTTTATGCGGTATTATGGGCCGCGCAAATCTTGATGAATGCCACCGGGTGCCTGGGCGCGCCGCGCTCACCGCGGTTCGGCTATGCAACCGCCGCCACGTCCGAGGCCTGCGCTTCCTCGGGAAACAATCGGTCCTGTGTGCCGGTATAGAGCGTCTCGCCGATGTGCAGTCTCGCATTGTTGGCTTCGCGCTTCTTCACGTCTTCCTCGCCGTAAAGGAACGCCAGGAACGCGTAGCGCCGCCCCTTGGTGACCGGTGTCACCTGATGCAATGCGCCGCACGAAAACACCAGAGCGCCGCCTTCCGAGGGCCGGTAGGTTTTGCGGCCGAATTCCGGAAACGTCAGGTCGCAGCCTTCGAAATTATTGTTGAGATTGATCGAGACCGCAAAGCGGCGATGCTGGGCGCCGGCGTTGACATTATCGCGGTGACGATGGAAGTGGCCACCGACCTCGCTGTCGTAGCAAGCGACGATGTAGCGGTCCATTCGCGTCGCGCGAAACTGAAAATATTGCTCGATCGCGGGAAGTAGCCGGCGCACGATCTGTCCACGCACGAGCTCGCGGACCTCGGGCGCGGCCACCGCGACGTCGCTGCGGCGCTTGAGCCGCCAGTCGGACAGGGTCGTGGTCTTGCCGGCCACGTCGAACTGGAAGCCGGAGTCGACGCCGCCCTGCTGTTCATAGAACTGCACCAGGAAATCGCAGATATCGAAACTGAAGACGCGCGGCACCATCAGCGCCGGCGCGAACATCGGCACGCCAGCGGAATCATCGACCGCCGGAAGGCCGCGCAGGACATTGCTGACGGTTTCGGCGTGGCCCTGCGGCATGTCCCAGGCAATATCGGCGACCGCCCGCAGCATGGGATCGAGCACGACCGTGCGCGGCATCTCATGCGCTCCGAACGACCGGCTGATCGCGCCGTCATAGTCGGCGAGGAAGAAAAGCTTGTTGCTGCTGATCGCGGCAAGACCGGCGATATCATCCGGCTGCCCGGTGAAAACGCAGCCGACAATGACGTGGTCCTCACCGAGTGAAGAACTTGCGCGCGCGAGCTCGGCGATCTCGGCCATGGCCCGCGGATTGGCCGGAGAACCCAGGAAGCTCAGGACCACCCAGCGGCCGGCGCTGACATGCAGGTCAAACGAGCCGCCGGTCACGATCGGCGCGCTGAACCACGGCACCGGGTCACCCAGAACAACGCGATTACCGCCTGTTTTATGATCGATCATGGTCGAACTTTCGCTGAGCGCCACCCTTGCGAAAAACTAGGCTGGTTATGGTTAACTTTTACCTAACAAATTGGGCCGTTGGGCTCGTTCGCACCTGACGGCTCAGTGGTGGATGCATGGTCACGGCTGGAATCTCACCATTTTTCATTTCCGGGATTACCTAATAAGCGGACATCAGCCGACGTCGAAAAATGGTCGCGAATGACTCGGAACGGACGCGAGCACAATCAGCTACGCCTATAGCAGCTCCGAGAAGGCTCGCTTCCAACGGAAACCTGGCTGCAGCATAATCACAGTTGCGGACCCGACAGGCCAGGCTCGCGCTCAGCGCGGAAAACATTAGCATAAAGGTTCGCTATCCATTGGCGTCCGCTCGACGTGACATTGAGGTAGCGTATCGCCGTCTGAATTTGCGGAGCGACGTTGTTCCAATAGAACTGCGGGTACTTGTAGACTACGTCTGCGGGCGTATCGTAGCCCAGCTTTTTGTTCAAACCGATTTCTTCAAATTCGTAGAACAGTGCATTTGCCTTTTTCAG
>Ga0210396_10005835_pt1 | contig 11837 bp, 9 predicted proteins | sample IncBWH17OmetaG_FD_155466 | JGI IMG/M metagenome (GOLD analysis project Ga0210396, IMG submission 155466) | Forest soil microbial communities from Barre Woods Harvard Forest LTER site, Petersham, Massachusetts, United States - Inc-BW-H-17-O ...
GACAACCCGACGTCAACCGAGCTGACGCGGCAGCGCACGGGGTGGCAGCCGACGCATCCCGGGCTCATCGCCGACCTCAAGGAAGGGCACTACTTCGCGGCCGGACCGCGCTCGAAGTACTAGGCGTTCGAAGTACTAGGGGGTACCGGGTACTACGCGGCCGCGCGTGATCTCCGCGATCGCCGCCCAGTCCAGGTCCTCGCCGAGCTCCGCGATCGAGGTCTCGAAGATCTCCCGCAGCACCGGGCCGGTGGGCAGGTCGACGCCGGCGTCGGCGGCGGCCTGGACGGCGAGCATCACGTCCTTCAGGCCGAGAACCGTGGTGAACCCTGGCGGCGTGTAGCTGCCGCGGGCGATGGCGTCGCCGTAGCCGCCGTAGATCACGCCAGGGAAGATGCTGTCGTTGATCATCTGGACGAACTGGCCGGTGTCCAGGCCGTACCGCTCGACCAGTGTGATCGACTCCGCAAGCGCTTGCAGCGCGTGGGCGATGAGGAAGTTCACCGCGATCTTGGCCACGTTCGCCGCCGGCGCGGAGCTGCCGTACTGCCAGACCCGGCGGCCCATGACCTCGAGCATCGGCATCGATGCCTCGACCGCCTCGGGCGCGCCCGCGGCCAGGATCGTGAGCGCGCCCGCGGCGGCCGCGTTCGGCCGCCCGATCACCGGGGCGGAGACGTAACCGTACCCGGCCGCCGCGGCGTGCGCGGCGAACTCGCCGGCCGCCCTGGCGCTGATCGTCGCGTGGTTGACGTGGCTGAAGCCCGGCGGCGCCGCGCTCAGCAACCCGGGCGGCAGGACCGCGCGCACCACGTCCTCGTTCGCGAGCATCGAGAACAGGTGGCCGGCGGCGACCGCGTCCTCGGGGGAGTCCGCGCGGGTCGCGCCGTCGGCGACCAGCTCGTCGACGTGGGCGGCCGTCCTGCTCCACACCGTGACGTCGTAGCCGGCCTCCACAAGCCTGCGGGCCATGGCCGAGCCCATGTGCCCGAGCCCGATGAAACCGACCCGCTTGCGGTCCGGGTTGCCGATGTCGGCCGCTTCGGTCATGCGTGAACTCCCTACGGTCGTCTCGGAAGCCCGGTCCTGCCGGGGTTCTGGGCTGCCTCTAGAGTGGCACGCCGTCCACTTTTCCGCTTTCAGAGGCCTGCGCTTATCCTTTTCTTAACTGCCGTACGTAGCGTAGAGGTCATGGGTCGCGAGCCTGCTGGTACCGAGAGCGCCGGACCGCGTCCGCCCGGGACTCGCGGATCGCGCCGCCGACTCGCCGCCGGGCTGGCTGGCGTGGTCGTGCTGCTCGTTGTGATCGCGGTGCTGGCGACCCTACTGGCCCGGTCGCCAGCGACACCCGCCGCGGCCGCGACGCCGCAGCCGACCCCGACGGCGGCGCCCACCCTGACCGTGCCCGCCATCTACCAGCGGGTCTCGCCGTCCGTGGTGCTCGTCCGCACCAGCAAGAAGCTCGGGACCGGCGTCATCGTGGCGGATAACGGCACGATCCTGACCGCCAACCACGTCATCTCCGGCGGCGGAGCCATCTCCGTCACCTTCGCCGACGGCACCACGACGACAGCGTCCGTCGCGTCCGCCAACCCGACGCAGGACATCGCCACGCTCATCCCGGCGAAGCTGCCCCAGGTCGTCGTGCCTGCCAACCTTGGCGGCGGCGCCGACGTGGGCGCACAGGTCGTGGCCATCGGCAACCCGCTCGGCCTGACCTACAGCGTGTCCTCCGGCGTGGTCTCCGGCCTCGACAGGACCGCGGACACCGACGTCGGCAAGTTCTCCGGGCTCATCCAGTTCGACGCGTCGGTCAACCCGGGCAGCTCAGGCGGCCCGCTGCTCGACGCGCATGGTCTTGTCATCGGCATCGTCGTCTCCATCGCCGTCCCCGACGGCGAGGACGCGTTCGCCGGCATCGGGTTCGCGGTGCCTATCGGCACCGCGCTCGGCGGCGGCGGCACAGGGCCAGGGAAGGGGCCGCAGATATGACCGACGCAACGTCCGCTAAGCCGACGTCCGCCAACCCGCTGCAACCGGTGCTCTTCGAGGTCAAGCGCACCATCGTCGGCCAGGACGTGCTGCTCGAGCGGATGGCGGTCGCGCTGCTGTCCGGCGGGCACCTGCTCGTGGAAGGCGTCCCCGGGCTGGCCAAGACGCTGTCCGTCAAGTCGCTCGCCGCGGCGGTCGGCGGTGAGTTCCAGCGGATCCAGTTCACACCCGACCTGGTGCCCGCCGACCTGACAGGGACGCGGGTCTACCACCAGCACACCGGGGAGTTCCAGACCCAGCTGGGGCCGGTCTTCACGAACCTGCTGCTCGCCGACGAGATCAACCGCGCGCCCGCCAAGGTGCAAAGCGCCCTGCTCGAGGTGATGCAGGAACACCAGGTCACGATCGCCAGAGAGACCTACCCGGTGCCCGAGCCGTTCCTCGTCATGGCGACGCAGAACCCGATCGAGTCAGAGGGCACCTACCCGCTGCCCGAGGCGCAAGTCGACCGCTTCATGATGAAGGTCGTCGTCGGCTACCCGAGCGCCCACGAAGAACACGCGATCGTCGACCGCTCGCTGCGCCCCGCCGAGCCGGTCCGCGCGATGCTCACCCCGGCGGACCTAATCAGCATGCAGGAGCAAGTGCGGGACATCTACGTCGATCCCGCCGTGGTCGACTACGCCGTGCGGCTGGTGACCGCCACCCGGCTGCCGCTGAACGCCGGGCTCGACCTGAAGCGGTACATCAGCTACGGGGCCAGCCCGCGCGCCTCGATCGCGCTGGTGACCGGCGCCCGCGCGCTGGCGTTCACCCGCGGTCGCGACTACGCGCTGCCCGCCGATGTCAGCGAGATCGCCCTCGACGTGCTGCGGCACCGCATCGTGCTGTCGTATGAGGCGCTCGCCGACGACGTCAGCTCCGACGCTCTCATCACGCAGGTGCTCGATGCCGTCGCCGTGCCCGAGGTCGTCCTGAGCGGCCGCTGACCCATGTCCAATCTGGCTACGCCCGCCGCGCGCGCCCCGCGAGCCGCTCAGGAACGGCTGCTGTTCCGGCTGGAATGGCGGGTCGTCCGCCGCCTCGACGGTCGCCTGGCAGGCGGCTACCGCACCGCGCACCGCGGAACAGGAACCGACTTCGCCGGGCTGCGCGAGTACGCCGAGGGCGACGACGCCAGGCACATCGACTGGAACGTCACCGCCCGGCTGAACGAGCCGCAGCTTCGCCTGTTCAACGAGGACCGCGAGCTCATGGTGTGGCTGGTGCTGGACCGTTCCGCGTCGATGACGGTCGGCGCGCCCGGGCGCGGCAAGCACGACGTGGTCAGCGAGCTCGCCCTGGTGCTCGCCCGGCTGTTCGGCCGGGGCGGGAACCGGGTCGGCGCGCTGCTGTACGACGTGCCAGGCGGCCAGGTGCGCACCGTGCCGCCGGGCACCGGGCGCAGGCACGCGCTGCGCATCGGCTTGGAGCTGGCCAGGACCGAGCAATTGGAGAGGAAGGGCGGCAACGGCCGGCGGGGCGCCGACAACGGCCGGCGGGGCGGCACGACCGACCTGGCGGCGATGCTCGACGCGGTCGCCAAGCTCGCCAGGCGGCGCGCCCTCATCGTGGTCATCTCCGACTTCATCGGCGACGGCGACTGGGAACGGTCGCTGCTGCGCCTGGTGCCGCGGCACGAGGTCGTCGCGCTGCGCGTCATCGACACGGCCGACGACGAACTGCCCGACGCCGGCCTCGTCGTCGTCGAAGACGCCGAGACCGGGGAGCAGCTCGTCATCGACTCCGGCGACCCGCTGCTGCGGGCGCGGGTGCGCGCGGGTGCCGAGGAGCGCGATGCCCGCCTCGCCGCGGGAATGCGCAGGGCCGCGGTGGCGCTGCACCGCATCGACACGAGCGCCGACCTGGCCACGGCGCTGATCGAGGTCGTCGCGAGCACAAGGCGCAGGCGCGCATGAGCTTCGCCGATCCCGCGCTGCTCGTCGTCGGCCTGCTCGTGGCGGTAGCCCTGGCGTGGGCCGCGATCGTCGTCGCGCGGCGGCGGGCCGCCGCGCTGGCCGCCGCCGGGGTCGCGCCGTCCGGCCGTGGCGGACGGCGCGACCGCGGCAGGACGGCGGGCGTGTGGTGCACGATCGCCGGCATCGCCGTGCTGGCCGTCGCCGTCGCCGGCCCGTCGGCGTCCGTCCCGGTGTCGCACGCCTCAGGCACCGTCATCCTCGCCATGGACGTCTCCGGCAGCATGGCCGCGACCGACGTGCCGCCCGACCGCCTCGACGCCGCCAAGCAGGCGGCGGTGTCGTTCATCAACGCGCAGCCGCCCACCGTGGACATCGGCGTCGTCGCGTTCCAGCAGGGCGGCCTCGAGGCCGCGCTGCCCACCGCCGACCACTCGACCGCCACGGCCGCGGTGCGCCGGCTGGCGCCCGGCGGCGGCACGTCGCTCGGCGACGCCATCCTTGCCGCACTGTCCGCGATTACGCACAGGACGGTCGGCCTCGGCCACAACGGGAGCGTCCCGGCCATCGGCTACTGGCCGTCGGCCACGATCGTGCTGTTCTCCGACGGGCAGGACGAGGGCACCGCGGCCGGCGGGACCGACACGACCGCCGTCGCGGCCGCCGCCATCGCCCAGAAGGCCGGCGTGCATATCGACACCGTCGGGGTCGGCACCGCCGCGGGCACGACCGTCAACGTGGACGGCTACCACCTGTTCACCGCGCTCGACGAGGCCACGCTCAAGTCGATCTCGCAGGCCACCGGCGGCGCGTACCACCCGGCTTCTGACGCGAGCCAGCTCAACGGGATCGCCTCGTCGATCAACCTCAGGCTCACCGTCACCAACCAGCCGCTGCCGCTGGCCGGCGCGTTCATCGCGCTGGCGCTCGCGCTGCTCGTCGCGGGCGCCGTGCTCACCGTAACCAGGACGGGGCGGGTGGTCTGAATGTCCTTCTCCTGGCCGTGGGCATTGCTGGCACTCCTCGTCATCCCGTTGCTGTTCGCCGTCTGGTGGCTGACCAGGCGGCGGCGCAGGCGCGCCGCGGTGCGGGTCACGTCTATCGCGCTCGTCGCCGCGGCCCTGCCAGGCCGCTCACGCTGGCGGCGTCGGGTTCCCGCGGGGCTGCTGGCGGCGGGTCTCGCCGTGCTCGCGATCGGCGCCGCCCGTCCGCAGGCGACCGTGCCCGTCGCGTCGTCGTCGGCGACGATCATGCTGGCCTTGGACGTCTCGGGCTCGATGTGCTCAACGGACGTGAAGCCGAACCGGATCACCGCCGCCGAGAACTCCGCGAGTGCCTTCATCAAGTCCCAGGCGGGCGGGCCGCGCATCGGCCTCGTCGTCTTCGCGAGCACCGCTGTCGTGCTCGTCCCGCCGACCACGAACACGCAGCAGCTGCTCACCGCGCTCGAGGGCCTCACCACCGACGACGGCACCGCGATCGGCGAGGGCATCCTGACGTCGCTCGACGCCATCGCGCAGGTGGACCCGTCCGTCGCGCCGACGGGCGCGACCGTCACCCATAACAAGAACGCCGGCTACGCGGACGCTGTGATCGTCGTGCTCACCGACGGCTCGAACAACCGGGGAGTCGACCCGCAGACCGCCGCGAAGGAGGCCGCAGGCCGTGGCGTGCGCGTCTTCACGATCGGCTACGGCACGGACAACCCGGCGCCGCTCGCGTGCGGCTCCGGGCAGTTCGGCGGCTTCGGCGGCGGGGGCGGCGGCTTCGGCGGCGGCGGTTTCGGCGGCGGCGGCTCCGGCGGGGCGGGCAACCCGTTCGAGGCCGACTACGGCGCGCTGATGCAGATCTCCCGCACCACGGGCGGCTCGTTCTACCGCGCGCAAGACGCCAACCAGCTCAACAGTGCCCTGGACCACCTGCCCGCGGCCTTCACGATCGTCCGCAAGCACCTCGACCTCGCCGCCTGGTTCGCCGGCGGCGGCGGCCTGCTCATCGCCGCGGCGGTGGCGCTCTCGCTGTGGTGGAACCGGACCAGGCGCGCGCCTGCCCGGATCGCCGGTCACTGACCGGCCTGGGCCGCCCGGGCCTATCCTGACCCCGCCCGGCTCTGATTCACTTCTGTCCGTGCAGAGCATCGATGAGTTCGTCACCGGGCAGCTGGCTGCCTGGGAGGTTCCAGGGTGCGCCGTCGCCGCCGTCAGGGACGGGGACGTCGTCCTGGCCGCCGGCTGGGGCCACCGTGACCAGGCCGCGGGAACGCCGGTCACCAAGGACACGCTGTTCGCCATCGGGTCGGTCACGAAAGCGTTCACCGTCGCGGCGGTCGGCGCCCTCGTCGACGACGGCCTCCTTGAGTGGGACCGCCCGCTCCAGGACTACCTGCCCGGCCTGCGGCTGCACGATCCCGTGGTGACCGGCCGGGTGACCATCACCGACCTGCTGGCGCACCGGTCCGGGCTGCCCCGCCACGACCTGACCTGGATCGGCCACCCGGACCGGTCCCGCGCCGACCTGGTCCGCCGGCTGCGGTTCCTGCCGCTCAGCAGGGACCTGCGCCAGCAGTTCCAGTACTGCAACCTCGGCTACCTGGTGGCCGGGCACCTCGTGGAGGCGCTGTCCGGCATGCCGTGGGAGGAGTACACGCAGTCCCGGCTGCTGACACCCCTGGGCATGGGCCGGTCGAACCTGTCGGTCGGCGAGATGCTCACCGACCCGGACCACGCCACCGCCTACGAGCGCCGTTCCGGTGTCGTGGTTCCGGTGCCGGCCCGGCCGGTGACCGCCCTGGCGCCCGCGGGCGCCATCAACTCCAGCGCCGCCGACATGACCCGCTGGCTGCTGGCCCAGCTCGGCAGCGGCGCGCCCAGCGTGCCCGGCCACCCCGACGGCCCGCCGGTCATGTCGCCGGCCACGGTGGCGCTGCAGCACGCCCCGCACACGCTGATACCCGAGGACCCGACCTTCCCCGCCTCCACCAGGCACGCCTACGGGCTGGGCTGGCTGATCGGCCGGTACCGCGAGCACCGGGTCGCCGAGCACGGCGGCGGCATCGACGGATTCCAGACCGAGTGCATGCTGCTGCCCGACGACGGCATCGGCGTCATCGTGCTGACCAACACCTCGTCGAGCGCCATGGCACCGGTCGTCGCCTACCGGGTCCTCGACGAGCTCCTGGGGCTGGAGCCGCTGGACTGGTTCGGAGACTTCAAGCCGCGCTTCGACGCGGCCATGGGCGGGATGCGCGAGGCCCGCAGCGTCCGCCGGGTCGTCGCCAGCGCCGCAAGACCCAGGCCGCTCGCCGCCTACGCCGGCGACTACGAGCATCCCGGCTACGGCGTGCTCAGCATCACCACCGACGGGGAGACCCTGCGGCCCCGGCTCGGCACGCTGGACCTGAGCATGGCGCACCGGCACTACGAGACGTTCGACCTCGAATGGCACGAGCTCGGCGACCAGTCGCACATCTTCCCGCTCATGTTCCTGTCCGACGCCGACGGCGACATCACGGGCCTCACCGTCCCGTTCGAGCCGTCCGTCGACCCGCTGCGCTTCGACCGGCTGCCCGACGCCCCGGCCCGGGATCCCGAGGTGCTCAGGCGGCTGACCGGCACGTACGCCATGGGCCCTGTCGAGATCGAGGTCGCCCTGCAGGGTGACCGCGTGCTGACCGTGGCCGCGCCCGGCACCCCGCCGCTGGAACTGGAGCCGGGGCACGGCCTGCGCTTCGGCGTGAAGGGCCAGCCGGCCATCACCGTCGAGTTCGAGCTCGACGACACCGGCGCGGTCAGCCGCCTGGTCGCCCAGCCGCTAGGCATATTCCTGCCGAAGCCGTTAACCTAGAACGAGCATTCGAGGCCGACGACATAGAAGGGTGAGCGCAGCGGAAAAGGAGGCGAAGAAGCGGGAGCGGCTGCGGGTGCGGCAGGAGGTTCAGCTCGCGGCCGCCGTGCGGCGGGCGGACCCGCCGATGGCGGCCGCCTGGTGGGTCATGCTCGGCGCGCGAGGGCTGCTGCCCGCCGCTTTCTCCGTGGTCACCGGCGTGCTGGTGGCGGCGGTCCAGCACCGCGCCAGCCTCGCGGCGCCGCTGGCCGTCGTGGGCGTCGTGTTCATCCTTATGCAGGTCCTCGGGCCGCTGCACACGTCGCTGTCCGCCAACCTCGGCGACAGGACCGCCGCCTGGCTGTACGACGAGCTGACCGGCGCCTGCGCCGCCGTGCCGGGGATCGGCCACCTGGAAGACCCCGAGCTCGCCAAAGACCTCCAGGTGGCCAGGGACTTCGACCGCGGCATGACCGCTCCCCCGCTGTCCACCTCGCTGGACTTCATCGCCGGCGGCCTGGTGGACATGGTGGCGGGCCTCGCCCAGGCCTGCGTGCTGTTCGGCTTCGCCTGGTGGGCGCCGCCGGTGCTGGCCGGCGCCTGGCTCGCCACGCACTGGCTGCTGCGCGAGAGCGCCGTGTGGAAGGACCGCAACACCGACGAGGTGCGGCAGGCACAGCGGGACGCCGACTACGCCTTCCGGCTGGCCGTCGACCCGCCGGCCGCCAAGGAAGTGCGGATCTTCGGGCTGCCCGACTGGGTGCTGGAGCGCTTCCTCACCAGCAGGCGCCACCTGCACCGGCTGCAGTACGAGGCGACCCGGATGCGCGAGCGCTCGGTGCTCGCCAGCCTCGCGATCGTGCTGGCGGCCAACGGGCTCGTGCTGTGGATGCTCGGGTCCGCCGCGCTGGACCACCGGCTCTCCCTCGGCGCGCTCGTCGCGTACGCGTCGGCGGTCGCGGGCGCGTCCATGATCGCGTTCGGCGGGCTGAACTGGGCGCTGGACGGCGCCGCGGCGCCGGTCGCGGCGGTCGCCCGGCTGAAGGCCGCGATGAGCAAGGCCGGCACCATCACCGAACGCGGGCACAGTCCGGCAGACGGCATGCCCAGCCAGAACATCGCGTTCCGCGACGTGACCTTCGCCTACCCGGCCGCCCCCGGCCGCCCCGTCCTGCGGAACTTCAGCCTGGAGATCCCCGCGGGCAGCTCGCTCGCCATCGTCGGCCAGAACGGAGCGGGCAAGACCACCCTCGCCAAGCTGCTGTGCCGGCTGTACGACCCGCAGTCGGGCGCCATCGAGGCCGACGGCACCGACCTGCGGGACCTGGACCTCGAATCGTGGCGGCGGCGGGTCACCGCCGTGTTCCAGGACTTCACGCGGTTCGAGCTGACTCTCAGGGAGAACGTCGTCCCGCGGCAGACCGCGGACGGACGTGACCCCGGGGCGCTCGACGATGCCGTCAGAGCGGCCCTTGACGAGGCGGGCGCGACAGACCTGGCCGGCCTGGACACGCCGCTGGCCAAGGGCTACGCGGGCGGCACCGACCTGTCGGGCGGCCAGTGGCAGCGCGTCGCCCTCGCCCGGGCGCTGGCCTCCGTCCGGCTCGGCGCCGGCCTCGTGCTGCTCGACGAGCCGACGGCGCAGCTCGACGTCCGCGGCGAGATGGAGATCTTCGAGCGGATCCTCGCCGCCACCAGGCAGTGCACGACCATCCTCATCTCGCACCGGTTTTCCACCGTCAGGCACGCCGACCGGATCGCGGTCGTCGAGGACGGCCAGGTCGCCGAGCTCGGCAGCCACGACGAGCTGATGCAGCTGCACGGCCGCTACTGGCGGATGTTCTCGCTGCAGGCGCAGCGGTTCGCCGCCGGGACGCCCGAGGAAGGCGAGGAGGAGGTGACGTTCGATGTCCTCTCATGAGCGGCTGCGCCGGGTCCCGGGCGGCGGCGACGCGCTGCCGCCAGGGCTCTCGGCCATGTGGCGGCTCTGCCGCCTCGGGTTTAGTTACGAGCCGGCGCTGATGGGCACCGCCTTCGTCCTCGCACTGGCCGCGGCGCTGCCCGACGCGCTGCTCGCGGTCTGGTTCACGCTGCTCGGCAAGGGCCTGCTCGAGAACAGCCCCGGCCTGCTGTGGTTCGCGATCGCGGCGATCGCGGTCTCCGTGGTGGCGACCTGGCTGCTGCAAACCGTGTCCACCAGGATCCAGCGGCGCTTCAGGGACAAGGTCACAATCGCCCTTGAGTCCCACGTGGCGCGGCTCCAGGCCACCATCGACACGATCGCGCACCAGGAGCGGCCGGAATACCTGGACCGGCTGTACGTGCTGCGGGAGCAGATCTTCACCCTCGACCACATGTACTACTCGGTGTTCTCCACGGCGGGCTGGATTCTGCGGCTGGCCATCACCGTGGCGCTGCTCGCCACCGTGAACCCGGTGCTGATCCTGCTGGTGCTGTTCGCCGTCCCGACCGTCGCGGCCACTTCCTGGCGCCCGGTCGTCGAGCGGACCGCGCAGGAGCGCGGCGCGCAGGCCGACCGGCTCGCGCGGCACCTGTTCACGCTGTCCACCACCGCCTCGCCTGGCAAGGAACTCCGGGCGCTCGGCGTCGGCCCCGCGCTGGCCCAGCGCCGCCGGGCATCCTGGGAAGGCTGGTACGGCCCGGTAGCCGCCGCCAGGACGCGGTCCGCGGCCTGGTACGCGGCCGGCTGGGCGATCTTCGGGCTCGGCTACACCGGAGCGATCGTCCTCGTCACCGCGGGGCCGCACGCGTCGGCCGCGTCGGCGATCCTCGTGCTGACCGCGGGCGCGAGGCTGTCGTCTTACGTCGGCGCCACGGTCAGCGAGATCGGCTTCCTGCGCGGCACCTGGATGGACGGCGCCAGGAGGCTGGCCTGGCTCGAGGACTACGCCGCCGCCGTCGCGCAGGACGCGGACCTGCCCGCCCCCGGCAGCATCACGGAGGGCATCAGGTTCGAGCACGTGACGTTCCGCTACCCGGGGTCTGACCGGGTCGCGCTGGACGACGTCGACCTGTTCCTCCCGGCCGGAGCCGTGGTCGCCGTCGTCGGCGAGAACGGCGCGGGCAAGAGCACGCTCGTCAAGCTGCTCGCGAAGCTGTACGCACCCTCCGCGGGCCGCATCCTCGTCGACGGCGCGGACCTGGCCCGCGTCGACTCCGCGCGGTGGCGGGACCGGCTGGCCGGGGCGTTCCAGGACTTCTTCCGCTTCGAGTTCCTCGCCGGGCAGACGATCGGCGTCGGCGACCTGCCGCGGCTGGACGTGGAGCCCGCGGTCGTCGCCGCCACGGACCGCGCCGGGGCGCGGGACCTCGTCGACGGCCTGCCCGCCGGGCTGCGCACCCAGCTGGGTCCGACCTGGGCCGACGGCGTCGACGTCTCCTACGGCCAGTGGCAGAAGCTCGCGCTGGCCCGCGGCTTCATGCGCGACGAGCCGCTGCTGGTGGCGCTGGACGAGCCGACCGCCGCGCTCGACGCCGAAACCGAGCACCAGCTGTTCGAGCGCTACGCGAGCCGGGCGCGCGAGGCGCGGCGGAACGGCAGCGTGACCATCCTCGTGTCGCACCGGTTCAGCACCGTCCGGATGGCCGACCTCATCGTGGTCCTCGACGGCGCGCGGGTCGCGGAGACCGGCAGCCACGACGAGCTGCTGGCCAGGGGCGGCCGGTACGCCGAGCTGTACCAGATCCAGGCGCGCGCCTACCAGTAACGCCCGGGACCAGGTATCGCACGAACCCTGCAGAGCCGGAACCGTACGTTCGGAAAAAACAAAAGCATTATCCCGAACGGACCTGTCGTGACTCCGCGACCTTCATGACCGCGTTTCGTCGATGCGGCGCTGGAGGTAGCGGCGTTCCGGGATGCTAGCGGCGAGGTCCAGGGCGCGGCGGTAGGCGGCGCGGGCTTCTGCCGCGCGGCCCATTCGGCGCAGCAGTTCACCGCGGGTGGAATGCCAGTACTGGTAGCCGTCGAGGTCGAGCGCGTCGACGATGGCGAGCGCGGCCGCGGGGCCCTCGGCCTCCGCGACCGCGACCGCGCCGTTGAGCCGG
>Ga0210396_10005836_pt1 | contig 11836 bp, 10 predicted proteins | sample IncBWH17OmetaG_FD_155466 | JGI IMG/M metagenome (GOLD analysis project Ga0210396, IMG submission 155466) | Forest soil microbial communities from Barre Woods Harvard Forest LTER site, Petersham, Massachusetts, United States - Inc-BW-H-17-O ...
AAGGGCAAGGACAAGGGCGCGGTGATCCGGCATCAGACCGTACTCAAGAATGAGAAGGGCGAGGAGCTTGCGACGCTGGTGGCTTCGCGCTTTGCACGCGGCGATGGCGGTTTTGGCGGCCCCTCCGAAGGCCAACCCGAACCGCACAAGGTCCCGACCCGCAGCCCCGACAGATCCATCGATATCTCGACGCGTCCGGATCAGGCCCTCATTTATCGGCTCTGCGGCGACCGCAACCCGCTGCACTCCGATCCCGAATTCGCCAGGCACGCCGGTTTCCCGCGGCCGATCCTGCATGGCATGTGCACCTACGGCGTCACCTGCCGCGGCATCCTGCAGACCTATGCGGACTACGATCCGACCGCCTTCAGGCAGCACGCGGCGCGGTTCTCCTCGCCGGTCTATCCCGGTGAGACCGTGACGCTCGATTTGTGGAAGGACGGCAACGTGATTTCATTCGAGGCCAGGGTGAAGGCGCGCAACGTCGCCGTCATCAAGAGCGGCAGGACGGTGCTGGGGTGAGATTCATGCGCGGTGCGAACCCAGAGTGATAACCGTCATGCGTCTTCTCCACGGAGCAAGAAAGACGCGGATGGCCCGTGACAAGCACGGCCATGACGGCGAATAGATAAATGGCGATACGGGAGCAAAACACCATGGGATTACTCGACGGCAGGGTGGCGCTGATCACCGGCGCCGGCGGCGGGCTCGGCGAGGCCTACGCCAAATTGTTCGCGCGCGAGGGCGCGGCGGTGGTGGTCAACGACCTCGACGGGCCACGCGACGGCTCTGGCTCCGACGTCTCGATGGCCGAGAGGGTGGTCGATGCGATCAAGGCGGAGGGCGGCCGCGCGGTCGCCAATGGCGCCGACATTTCGACCATCGCGGGCGGGCAATCGGTGTTCGACGACGCGATCAAACATTTCGGCCGCGCCGATATCCTCATCAACAATGCCGGCATCCTGTTAGACCAGACCTTTGCCAAGGCCACCGAGGCCGCCTGGGACAAGGTGCTGAAGGTGCATCTTAAGGGTACGTTCTGCTGCACCCAGCCGGTATTCCGCTGGATGCGCGAGAATGGCGGCGGCGTTATCGTCAATACCTCCTCGACCTCGGGCCTGATCGGCAATTTCGGCCAGTCCAATTACGGCGCGGCCAAGGGCGGGATTTGGGGGCTGTCGAATGTGCTGGCGATCGAGGGCCGCAAATACAACATCCGGGTCTGGACACTGGCGCCGGGCGCGCTGACCCGCATGACATCGGATTTGCCCCGCTATATTGAAAACCTTGGCATGGCCCTTGGGCCGGACGGCATCGCGCCGGCCGTGCTATACATGGTCAGCGACTTATCGGGAGATCAGACCGGCAAGGTGCTCGGCGTTTCCGGCCCGCGCGGCGTGCGCGAGATGCGGATGATGGAGAAACCGGGCTGGAAACCGCCGCATACCGGATGGAAGGCGCAGGACGTGGTTGAACATGCCAAGGAGATTTTCTTCTCCGAGGACGAAATCAAGATGGGCGCGCGGAGGTTTTGAGTTCACCTCTCCCGAGGGGAGAGGTCGGCGCAAAGCGCCGGGTGAGGGATTACGGTCTAACGATAGGTCGTAACCCCTCACCCCAACCCTCTCCCAACGGGAGAGGGAGCGCACTTCCCGAGACGCAAGACATTAAGTTTCCGACAAGCGACTGCTACATAAAATCGAGGAACCAATGACAAAACTCACCCACAAGGCCACAGGTACCTTCGCGATCGCGCCGACGCCGTTCCACGACGATGGCCGGATCGATGACAAATCGATCGACCGGCTGACCGACTTCTACGCCGAGGTCGGCTGCGATGGCGTCACTGTGCTCGGCATTATGGGCGAGGCGCCGAAACTCGATGGCTCGGAGGCAGAGGAGGTGGCGAAGCGCTTCGTCAAGCGCGCCGGGAATATGCAGGTCATCGTCGGTGTCTCGGCTCCAGGATTTGCCGCCATGCGCTCGCTGGCGCGCGCCTCCATGGATGCCGGTGCAGCGGGTGTAATGATCGCGCCGCCGCCGAGCTTGCGGACCGACGACCAGATCGTCGGCTATTTTAAGCAGGCGGTGGAGGCGATCGGAAGCGATATTCCCTGGGTGTTGCAGGACTATCCGCTGACCTTATCGGTGGTGTTCACGCCGGCGGTGATTCGCAAGATCGTGATGGACAATCCCTCCTGCGTGATGCTCAAGCACGAGGATTGGCCGGGGCTCGAGAAGATTTCCGCGCTTCGCGCCTTCCAGAAGGACGGCTCGCTGCGGCCGCTGTCGATCCTGACCGGCAATGGCGGTTTGTTTCTGGACTTCGAGATGGAGCGCGGCGCTGATGGCGCGATGACCGGCTACGCATTTCCGGAATTGCTGATCGACGTGGTGCGATTCTTTAAGGAAGCCCGCCGCGATGCCGCGCATGATCTGTTCGACGCCCATCTGCCGCTGATCCGCTATGAGCAGCAGCCAGGGATCGGACTGGCGGTGAGAAAATACGTGCTGCAAAAGCGCGGCGTGATTGCCTCAAGCGCACAGCGCAAGCCGGGTTCGAGCATCACGGCGACCGCAAAGGCCGAAGTGGATTACCTGCTGTCACGCGTCGCGCGGGTCGACAAACGCGCCAACCTGCAGCTGCAATCCAGCGCCGCGGGCTAGCAATATCCTCATGGTGAGGAGCGCGTCTTCGCGCGTCTCGAACCATGAAGCCGATTCGTTCTCATCCTTCGAGACGCGGCCAAGGGGCCGCTCCTCAGGATGAGGTCCCTCATGGTGAGGAGGCGCGTCAGCGCCGTCTCGAACCATGAGAGGTTCAACAGGAGTATTCATGGCCACCGACGCCGTCGCCCCGCGTCCCGCCTCCACCATTCTCTTGCTGCGCGACGGTACCGAAGCAACCGGCGGAGAAATCGAGGTCTTCATGATGGTGCGCCATTATGAGATCGATTTTAACTCTGGCGCGCTGGTGTTTCCCGGCGGCAGTGTCGACAAGGGCGATCAGGAGATCATTGCCCGGCCCGACCTTTATTCCGGCGGCGAGGGGCTTGATGCCGTGGCGTTGAGTTTCCGGATCGCTGCGATCCGCGAGACGTTCGAGGAGAGCGGCATCCTGCTCGCGCGGCCCCGAGGGTCGAAATCTCTCGTCGATGCGAAGCGGGCCGCCCAAATCGAAGCTTCCAGCCGTGCGGCTTTGTCCGAGGGCAAGACCAGCTTCCCGAAGGTGCTCACCGACAACGAAATGGCGCTCGCACTCGACGAACTGGTGCCCTATGCGCACTGGATCACGCCGGAGGGCATGCCGAAGCGGTTCGATACCTGGTTCTTTCTCGCCGCAGCCCCGCCCGAGCAGGTCGGGGCGCATGACGGCAAGGAATCCACCGATTCGATCTGGCTGTCGCCGCGCGAGGCTCTGGCGGGCGGCGGGAGCGGGCGGTTCAAATTGCCGTTCCCGACGACGCGCAACCTGATCAAGCTCGGCAAGCAGCCCAATGTGAAAGCGGCGCTCGACGAAAGCCGGGGCAGGGCAATCGTCACCGTGATGCCGGTCATGACAAAGCTGAACGGCGGCCGGCAGCTTCGTATCCCGCTCGAGGCCGGCTATGACGGCGAACTATTCGAAGTCGGCGCGGTGTGAGCCGGCCAACCACGGCGATTCCACCATTCGATGCATATCGAACTATCCGGGTGCTTACGGCCTGTAGTGTTCTATCTCGACGGAGATCGAGAGCCGAACACCATGGAACATACACCTTCGCGAAATCCCGCGCTCGCCGTCGAGCTGTTGCTGCTGCTTCTGCTGGCGACGCTATGGGGCGGATCGTACACCTTCATCAAGCTCGGCGTTGCGACGATCCCGCCGATCACGCTGATCGCCGCGCGCACATCGATCGCGGGCGTGCTGTTGCTCGTCATCATGCATGGCCGAGGCTTGCGGCTACCGGGCGACGTCGCGAGCTGGCGCCGCTTCCTGTTTCAGGCCGTCCTCAACAGCGTGATCCCATGGACGCTGATCGCCTGGGCCGAACGTTCCGTCGACGCCGGGCTTGCGACCATTCTCAATTCCACTTCGCCGATCTTTACCTTCTTCCTGACCCTCGCCATCGCGCGCCAGGAAGCCCCAAGCTTCCAAAAGCTGTTCGGCGTTGCTGCCGGGATGGCCGGCATCTGCCTGATCGTCGGCGTGCAGGCGTTCAATGGCCTCGGCGAGCAGCTTGCCGCGCAGATCGCCATTGTGGTGGCGACGATCTGTTATGCCGGTGCTGCCGTCTTCAGCCGCGGGTTCAGGGGTCTCGACCCGATGGCGCCGGCGGCGGGATCGCTGCTCTGCGGGGCGGCGATCCTTGTGCCGGTCAGCCTCGCGGTGGAGCGGCCCTGGACCCTGGCGCCGTCCACGAGTTCGGTGCTGGCGCTGCTCGCTCTCGCGGTATTCTCGACTGCGTCTGCCTTCGTGATCTACTTCCGGCTGATCCAGACGCTGGGTTCGGTGGGGACAACGGCCCAGGCTTATTTGCGCGTGCCGATCGGCGTCGCACTCGGCGTATGGCTGCTCGGCGAAAGCTTGTCTGCGACGGCCTGGATTGGCCTTGCCTGCGTCGTGGTCGGCGTGGCCGCGATGGCGATTCCGGCGCGGAGGCCGCTTGCCGTCAAAGCTTCGCTGCGAAGCTAAGCGCAGTCCTTGCCGGCCGCGGCAATTATCGGCATCCTGCCCGCAAACCGCGCTCTCAAGGCGTCGCGAGAACGGGCAAGGCAGGGCACGCAGCGTGAGAAATCGATGCTTCGGCGCGATGATCGGGGTATGGCTGATCGCGCTCGTTCCATCCAGCGCAGGATGGGGGCAGGACAGCTTCCCCAACCATCCGGTGCGGGTGGTCAATCCCTATTCGGTTGGTAGCGTTGCCGATGTGTTCGGGCGCATCGTCACCCAAAACATGGCGGCGCAATGGAACGGGTCGATCATTCTCGAATCCAAATCCGGCGCCAATGGCTCGATTGCAGCGGAAGACGTCGCGCGGGCCGTGCCCGACGGATATACGTGGCTGCTGGTGACGACATTCTTCACCACCGGCCCATCGCTCAACATCATCTTGCGCTGGGACCCGGTGCGCGATTTCATCCCCGTCGGGCAGATATGCCGGGCTCCCAATTTCTTCGTCGTTCCCGCGTCGCTGCCGGTCAAGAATGTGGCCGACTACGTCGCGTTGGCCAAAGCGAAGCCGGGCGCGCTGAACTATAGCCATCCGGGCAAGGGATCCACGGGCCACCTCGGCTTCGAGCTATTCAAGCGGCTGGCCGGGATCGACGTGGCACCGATCGGCTATCGCGGCTATCCGCAAATGGTGGCGGATATTTCGAGCGGCCTGATCACCTCGACCTTCCTCTCGGCCAACCAGGCGCTGGCGCAGGTGCAGACCGGCAACATTAGAATCATCGCCACCATCAACGACGGGCGCTCGAAATACTTTCCCGATGTGCCGACAATGGCCGAGCAGGGCTTCGCCGAGGCGCAGGTGACGCCATGGTTCGGCATCGTGGTACCTGCGGGAACACCGCCCCCGATTGTCGATCGCATCAGCAAGGCGTTGGAAGCAGCTCTTGCGACACCGGAGGTGCGCGAGAGGCTCGACCTTGCCGGATGCGCGGTCAAAAGCGCTCCGCCGGCAGAGTTCGCCGACATCATCAAGTCCGACATCGCGCTCTGGGCGAAGGTCGTCAAGGACGCTGGTATCCCAGCGGATTGAGCGGTCTGTCGCCGCCCAGCGGATTCATGGGCAAGTTCCCCCAAGGGCGGATTTCGTCGTATAAACGGGGATATTCTGAGCCGGTCCCGATGCCTATGGCCTTTGCTGCAATCCTCCAGCGGATACGGTCGTTTTCACTCTCGATCGGCCAGCTGACATTTGGCAGCTTCCTGCTCCTGCTGGCGATGGTCGTGATGACAAGCGTCGCCAGTGTCGTCTCTATCCGCTACATCGATGCGACCTTTGCCGAGTTGCAGCACCTTCAAAGCCTGGGCGATGTGGTCGAGGAAATCGACCGCCGCACCAACGAACTGCGGCTCGCGGCGCGCGACTTCGTGACCGATCCGGCGGCGCCTTCCAGCCGGGTCTGGGAGGCGGCTTCGTCGTTGGGCGCGCTTTTGAAGAAAACGCGGCTGCAGCTTGCCCCCGAGCAGCAGGAGATGATCGACGGCGTCACGCAGCGGCTCGCCAACTACCGCGATGGCATAGAGCGCGTCACCGCCTTGATCGCACGCCGTGCGGACCTGATCGCGGCATTGCCCCCCATCCGGGGAAGGTTCGAGCAGGCCATCTCTGAAATCCCTGACCGGACCACCGCGAGGGCCCTGTTCCGGGCGCAAAACCAGGTTGCTGCGGCGCTGCTCGCGCATGATTCCGCCTCCGCCGAACAGTCCGCACGGCGCATGAAGACGCTTTCGATCGATGATCCCGCGCTCCGCGCCGCGACCGATGCCTACGCCGACGCGATCATTTCGATCTCCGGGACCGAAGGTCAGATTGCCCGGCTCGACAAGGAGGTGCTGGGCGCCGAAGGACAAATGATCAGTCGCGTGACGGATTTGCTGCGCGAACTCGGCGGCCGGAGAGGGCGCGTGCTGGCGAGCGATTTCGCCAGGACGTTGGTCCACGACAAATGGCAAAGCATCCTCCTTGGATTGGCCGGCGTGCTGATCGGGCTTGCGGCTGCGCTGTTTGTGGTGCGCAGGACCGTCCGTCCGCTCAAGGCGATCGCCGGAGCCATCCGCGCGCTCGCGGCCGGCGAGAAAAATACGTCGATCCCGGCAACCGGTGTGAACAACGAAATCGGCGACATCGCGCGCGCCGCCGAGGTGTTCCGCCGCTCGCTTGTCGATGCTGACGCTGCCCGCGAGGCGGCGATCCACGCATTGGCCGAACAGCGGCTGGCGGAGGAAAGCTATCGCAAGTTGTTCGAAGGCTCCGTCGACGGGATCTACGTGACAACGCCGGCTGGCGCACTCCTCAATGCCAATCCGGCACTGGCGCGGATGATGGGGTATGACACGCCGGAGGATCTCATTCGCGGTATCGGGGAGATCACCCGTGGCGTCTATGTCGACCCCGATGCGCGCGCCGAATACCAGCGCCTGATGCAGCGCGACGGCACGGTGCGCGAATTCGAATATCAGGTGCATCAGCGCGGCGGCGCGATCCTCTGGCTCTCCGACAGCGCCACAGCGGTGCGCGACGAGAACGGTGAGATCGTTCGCTATGAGGGGACGGTGCGCGATATTACGGACCAGAAGCGTGCCGAAGAGGCGGTCGCAGAGGGCCGGCGGCTCGTGCAGCTCGTCATCGACACCGTTCCCGCGATCATCAACGTCAAGGATAAACAGCTCCGCTACGTCCTGATGAATCGCTACATGGCCGGCATTTTCGGAATAGAGCCCCGTGACGCGATCGGCCGTACCACGTCCGACCTGATGTCGCGCTATGGCGCGCAGAAGACCGACGAAAACGACAGGCGGGTGCTCGCGGCGGGTAAGGAGCTCGGATTCTACGAGGAAGAGTATCGCGACTCCTCGGGCAGTCTGCGGCATTGGCTGGTGAACAAGCTTCCGCTGCTCGACGCCGGCGGCGAGGTTGAGAGCATCGTCACCGTTGCGCTCGACATCGGCGAGCGCAAGCGCGGCGAACAGGAGATGCGCAAAGCGAAAGACGCCGCCGAAGCCGCGTTGCGCAATTTGCGGGAAACCCAGAACTCGCTGATCGAGGCGGAGAAGCTTGCCGCCCTCGGGCGCCTGGTGGCGGGTGTTGCCCACGAGGTCAACAATCCCGTGGGCATCAGTCTGACGGTTGCGTCCGCATTGGAGCGCAAGACCATGTTGTTCGCCAGCGAAGTGGCGCGCGGCGGTCTCAGGCGATCAAGCCTCAATGAATTCCTCGAAACCAGCCGTGACGCATCTTCGCAACTGGTGGCCAATCTCAATCGCGCAGCCGAATTGATCACGTCGTTCAAGCAGGTCGCCGCCGATCGCAACTACTCGGATCAGCGGACCTTCGACCTCGGTGATCTGACCGAGCAGGTGGTCATGAGCCTGCGGCCCGGCTTGCGAAAGCACCATTTGACGCTGACCGTCGACTGCCAGCCCAACCTCACCATGAACTCCTATCCAGGGCCCTACGGACAGGTGCTCACCAATCTGTTCCTCAACGCGGTGGCACATGCCTTTCCGAACGGCAGACCGGGCTCGGTCGATATCAAGGTGCGCGAGTCCGGCAAGGACAATGTCGAAATCATCTTCTCCGATGACGGTTGCGGGATGTCGCTCGATGTCCGGCGCCGCGCCTTCGACCCGTTCTTCACGACGCGGCGCGACCAGGGCGGCACCGGGCTCGGTCTGCACATCGTCTACAGTATCGTGACCAATCGCCTGGGCGGCCGGCTCGAACTCGATTCCGAGCCGAACCGGGGTACGCGGATCCGGATCGTCCTGCCGCGCGTGGCTCCGCTGGAGCAGGCTGCGGAGTAGGAATCTACCGCTGTATTACGCTCTAATCCGTCTCGCTGAGCTTGCGCAACGTCGCCTTGAAGATCTGGCTGGCCTTGCCGACAAGCGCCGTGCCATTCATCTCGGCCGCGGTGTCGGTGAACGTGCCGGAGACGCCGATGCCGACGGGGCTCGGCCCGCCGAACAGCGGATTGGCGTCGGGACTGGAGGTATGGCGCTGCACCAGAACCTCGCCCTTGAAGGTGTTCCCCTTCACCGTATAGCTGCCGGTATAGAAAAGAAAGGCATCGCCCCCGAGGATTTTGCCGTCCCGGAATATGACCACGCCGCTACCTTTGCCGGAGCGCCCGTCCTGCAGGCTGACATGGATCGAGTACAGACCATTCTTCATGATGAGGCCGATCAGGACGCCCGTCACCGTGGAGCGGGTAACTTCTTATGCCAAGCGAGGAATGCAGCGTCAACGCAGCAGGTTGGGCACCGCATTCGGGCCCATGCGCCCCTGGTTCGCCTTTCCCAGGTGGTTGGCTTAGGCGTACTTTCTGTCGCGCTCCAAGAGCTCGATCGAGATGCCCTGCGGCCCGCGAATGAAGCAGATACGGACGCCCGGCCGGATGGTGGTTGGCTCTTTGGTGAACTCGACGCCCTTGGCCTTGATTTCAGCGGCCACCGCGTCGATGTCCTTCACTGTCAGCCCGAAATGATCGAGCCCCTGGTAGGGGGTCACCGGCGGCGTGTTGACGCCGTCACCTGCCGTGACCGGGGCGATGAATACATTGGCGCCGCCGAGCTTGACGTCGATCCGGCCGTGGCCGCGGACAACCTCTCCACCAAGAATGTTCTCGAGCCATGCTGCAGTCGCCTCCGGATCAGGACTGCGCAGGTGGACGTGGTCCCAGGTCACTACCGGCATTATGCGTCTCCCAGCTGGCTGATATGGCGTCGTCTGGCACGACAATGGCAAGAAATGCGGTGCGATGACGCGCCGGTCAATTTTAGCGGCCCGTCTCCGGCGTGGCTATCCCCCTTTGACGGCCTGATGGGCCGCCATCCCGGTTGTATATTGTCGCCTGACCATGCAACCATTTCGGGCTTTGCGGATTAAGTCTCTTGCGGCGGAACCGCGCAGTCGGCAGTCGTGATTGGAGCCGTGCGGTGTAACGCCCGTGCGGCTCCATTGCTGTGCGGTGCAATACGCCGGGGTTCGTCGCCGCCACGGGTGATGGCACCATCATGATGGAAGGGTTTTACCAGATCGAAACGTCAGGGCTCGCCGGACAGGCGAACCTCGCCAGTGGGCACCTTTCCGGTACGCCTGAGAGAACGACTGTCAGTCATTTCAGGGCGGCCATTGGCTGGCTGCCGCTTGCCACTATCGTCGGAATTGGGGCCTGGTTGTTGCTGTCCGGCTACGTCAGCCGACCAGCAGGCGATAAGCCGATGCATCTCGCCGCGGTCGCATACCCGGCTCCGCCGCCAGCGACGGTTGGTTCAGCGAAAAGCCCTTCATTATTGTTTGATCCCGCCACCAGCGAGGCGATTGCGCCTGAGCAGCCCGCGCCGGTCGATGGGCTGAAAATTTCATCGCAATCCTGGCGCAGAGGCGGGTTAGGATCTAACGCGTTCGTTACCTTCACGCTGCGCAATACCAATGATTACGCGGTCAGGGATATCGAGATTTCCTGCGCCTTCGACCGCCCGGACGGCAGCCATCTGACCGATCGCACGCGTTTGATTCGGGACGCTGTCAATCGGAAGAGCCGGAAGACGTTTGCCCGAGTGCATGTTGGCTTCGTCAACGTTAACGCCACCAAGGCGAAATGCTCGCTGCTCGCGGCCAGTCGCATCTAGCTCCAGCCACATCCAGGTCAGGGCAATTGGTATAGTCCGCAACGAAGCGGTAAATTCGTCGTTCGCCGCCCCGGCCCGGAACAAATCGCGCCCTTTCCAGTTGAGGAAGGGGTCCGCATGGTCTGCGGACGGGAGCGATCCTGAAATGCCCGTGGCGCGGTACTTTTTCTTCGTTGGCGCGGTGTTGTTGACGCTGCTTTTTGCTCTTGATGCTTTTCTGCCGAAATCGTCGCCCGTAGCGCGGACCACTGCCACGGCGGATCTTTCCATCATACGGATTCGCTCCGATCAAAAATGGCCGGAGCGCGTTGTCTTCGACACCGCTCGTCCCACGGTCGCGCCACCGCGGATGATGGCGGCGGCTGTTCCGGCGCCCGACCATGTCGCCGACGTGCCGCCGAAGGTTGCTGCTCGGGAGGCCTTTGCGCAATTGCCGAAGTCCAGCCCAAATCATCTCCAGCAGGCCGATGCCAGGAGGGCGGAGCCGAAGCCGCAGCGGAAACGCAGAACCTTCGCGAGGGCCTATGGAGGTCCGCCGACCATGCTGGTCGCGCAGCAACCGCGCTTTGGCTTTTTCGGCAACGCTATTTGGTGAGCGGCTCACGCGCCCGCGCTAATCAAACCCGCCGATCCGAACTTGTAGAAGGTTCCCAGGAGCCAGTATCCCGTTTGACTTGCCTTACAAGCTCTTGATCAATCAGGGCACGCAAGATGTTGCGGCCGGGCGGCAAGGGATCGTATGAAACTTGCGGGGTCGACCTTCGCGGCACTTCACCCTCCGCCGATGTTCGGGATCCGAATTGATGAGCGCGGAGCCGGAACACTCTTGAACTTGAGGTAAAAGGAATGCGAGTTTGCAAGCTGGCGGCCGCTGCGGTGATCACTCTGGCGCTGGCAGGGAGCACCCAAGCGGTCGCCCGGGACAGCTCTCATCGGCATTGGCGTGGCCATGTCCGGCACAGCTCAGCCAAACCTGCAAATCCATCCGTCGCGGCGTCTTCCCCGATAACACCTGCGGCGTCCGACCAGCGCCATCCCGAGGACCTCGCGCTTGACCGAAAGATCAAGAGCATTTGCCGCGGTTGCTGACACTGAGCGGCCCGAGACATAGGTGACATTTCGTACCGGACACATGGGTCACACTTTCTGCTTTTGTTCTGCGGGAGGTCGGTGATGGAAGAACGGCTTCGCTTTGTGGCCCGTCTGTTGGACGGTCAGGCCATGACCGTCGTTTGCCGGGAGTTCGGCATATCCCGAAGACCGGTTACAAGATTTTCGACCGCTACAAAGCAGCAAGGGCTGGAGGCACTGAGCGACGGTTCCCGGCGCCGGGGCGGAGACCGGTTCGATGACTGGGTGGTGGTCACCAGTTTGAGCCCAACAACCTCCACCACCCAGTCTTAGGGGTTGAACCTTCGCAAGCAATCTCGCAGTTCGTGCGCGAAAATCGGGGCTTTCTCGCTTCCGACGTGTCTCTGAATCCGTCTC
>Ga0210396_10005838_pt1 | contig 11833 bp, 9 predicted proteins | sample IncBWH17OmetaG_FD_155466 | JGI IMG/M metagenome (GOLD analysis project Ga0210396, IMG submission 155466) | Forest soil microbial communities from Barre Woods Harvard Forest LTER site, Petersham, Massachusetts, United States - Inc-BW-H-17-O ...
TGGCATCCCAAACTTTATTTTAAAAAACAAAAAAATAAATGTTTATTTGACAGGAATTCCCTCATCCTACAAAATTTAAAAAGAAGGCCTCCGCCATATGGTAAAAGACAATTTCGTCATCGGGGTGGACTACGGTACGGACTCCGTTCGATCCCTCCTCGTAGACGCTGCAAACGGCATTGAACTCGCATCCTCCGTTTTCTCCTACCCTCGTTGGAAAGAGGGATTGTATTGCGACCCCGCCGGGAACCAATTCCGACAACACCCCCTCGATTACACGCAAGGGCTCGAATCCACCATCAAAGCCTGCCTCCAACAAGCCGGCCCCGCCGCGGCCCGGGCCGTCCGGGCGATATCCATCGACACCACCGGCTCTACCCCCGTGGCGGTAGACGCCACCGGCACCCCCCTCGGCCTGCTGCCCGCCTTCAAGAAAAACCCGAACGCCCTCTTCGTCCTCTGGAAAGACCACACGGCCGTTAAAGAAGCGGCGGAGATCAACGCCCACGCCCAAAGATTCGATGTGAACTACCTCCAGTTCGTCGGCGGCGTCTATTCCTCGGAATGGTTCTGGGCCAAGCTCCTCCATATACTTCGTATAGACGACTCCGTTAGAAACGCCTGCCATTCCTTCGTCGAACATGCAGATTGGATACCTTTCCTGCTCACCGGCGGCAATGACGTCCGCCAAATGCGCCGCGGCGTCTGCTCCGCCGGACATAAAGCCCTCTGGGCAAAAGAATACGGCGGCCTCCCGCCCGAGGAATTTTTCGCCTCCCTGGACCCGCTGCTTAAAGGCTTCAGGTCCCGCCTGTTTACCGACACTTACACCGCCGATCAACCAGCCGGCCGTCTCTCCCCCATATGGGCGGAACGGCTCGGCCTCTCCACCGATACCATCGTAGGCGTAGGCGCCTTCGACGCACATATGGGCGCCGTCGGTGGCCAGATCGAAGCCTACCACCTCAGCAAGGTCATGGGTACCTCGACCTGCGACATGCTCGTCGCACCCCTCGGGGAAGTAGAAGGTAAACTCGTCCGCGGCATCTGCGGCCAGGTCCCCGGCTCCGTGATCCCGGGCATGATGGGCATGGAAGCAGGCCAATCCGCCTTCGGCGACGCCTATGCCTGGTTCCGCGACCTGGTCGCCTGGCCCCTCAAACAACTGACAGCCGACTCCCTCACCCCGGCACAGCTGCAAACGGCCACCGACCGCATCATCCCCGAACTAAGCCGCCAGGCCGCAGCCCTGCCGCAAGACCAAAATGCCGAGCTCGCACTCGATTGGTTCAACGGTCGCCGCACTCCCGACGCTAACCAGGAACTCAAAGGCGCCATCACCGGCCTCAGCCTCGGCAGCGACGCCCCCCGCATCTTCCGCTCCATCGTGGAAGCCACCTGCTTCGGCGCCAAAACGATCGTCGACCGCTTTAGAAGCGAAGGCATCCCCGTCAAAGGCCTCATCGGCCTCGGCGGCGTAGCTAAAAAATCCCCCTTCATCATGCAGATGATGGCCGATATAATGGACATGCCCATTCGCATCCACTCCTCCGAACAAACCTGCGCCCTCGGCGCCGCCATGTTCGCCGCGACAGCCGCCAACCTCTATCCCAAAGTAGAAGACGCCATGGCCGCCATCGGCCAGGGCTTCGACGCCACCTATACCCCCGACCCCGGCCGCACCGCCGTCTATGCCGCCCGCTACCGGCAATACACACAGCTCGGCCACTACATCGAACACTCAATCAAATAACAACCAGCAATCCCATCATGAGCAAATACACCGATATTCAGGAGGCCGCCTACGAGGCCAACAAACAACTACCCAAGCTGGGACTCGTCCTCTTCACCTTCGGCAACGTCAGTGCAGCGGACCGGGACGCCGGCGTCTTCGCCATCAAACCCAGCGGAGTTCCCTATAGCGAACTCTCCCCCGAGAAAATGGTGATCGTCGACTTCGAGGGAAAAACAGTCAAGGGAAAACTACGCCCCTCCTCCGACACCCTTACCCACGCCGTACTCTATAAACATTGGGAGAAGATCGGCGGCATCGCCCACACCCACTCGACCTTCGCCACCGCCTGGGCCCAGGCCGGACGCGATATCCCGATCTATGGCACGACCCACGCCGACCACAACACCGTCGACATCCCCTGCGCGCCGCCCATGAACGACGAGATGATCCTCGGAGACTACGAATACGCTACGGGCTTCCAGATCATGAACGCCTTCCGCGACCGTGGTCTCAGCTACGAAGAAGTAGAGATGATCCTCGTCGGCAACCACGCCCCCTTCACCTGGGGAAAAACAGCCGACAAGGCCGTCTACAACAGCGCCGTCCTCGAATCCGTAGCTCATATGGCCTGCCTCACCGAACAAATAAAGGCCGACGCCCTACGCCTCAAAGACTCGCTCATCAAAAAACATTACGAACGTAAACACGGCCCCAATTCCTACTACGGACAATAATCACCAAATCACCGTCACGGAAAACAAATCCCGAAAAAAAGCATATATGGATCTAAAAACATTCGAGGTCTGGTTCGTCACCGGCAGCCAGCACCTCTACGGAGAAGAAACATTAAAACAGGTAGCCGCTCACTCCGAAACGATCGCGGGAGCCCTGGACGCCGACGCCGCCATTCCCGTCCGCGTCGTCTACAAACCCACGGTAAAAACACCGGAAGAGATCTACCACACCTGCGTGGAAGCGAACAACACCCAACACTGCATCGGCATCATCGCCTGGATGCATACCTTCTCACCGGCTAAAATGTGGATCGGCGGCCTCAAGGTGCTCCATAAACCGCTCCTGCACCTCCATACCCAGTTCAACCGCGATATTCCCTGGAACGAGATCGACATGGATTTTATGAACCTCAACCAAAGCGCCCACGGGGATCGGGAATTCGGCTTTATCATGAGCCGTATGCGCCTGGACAGGAAGGTAGTCACAGGCCATTGGCAAGACCCCGTCACCATCGGCCGCATCGATGCCTGGACCCGCGCCGCCGCCGGTTGGCACGATTGGCAGGGTGCCCGCTTCGTCCGCTTCGGCGACAATATGCGCCAGGTCGCTGTCACCGAAGGCGACAAGGTAGAAGCCGAAATGCGCTTTGGCTATTCCGTCAATACCCACGGCGTCGGCGACCTCGTGGATACCATCAATGCTATCGCCGACCATTCCATCGATCAGCTCGTAAAAGAATACGCCGACCGCTACCGGCTCGCCCCCGCCCTCCGCAAAGGCGAAGTGCTCCACGACTCTCTGAGAGAAGCCGCCCGCATCGAGCTCGGCCTCAAAGCCTTCCTCATCGAAGGCCGCTACAAAGGCTTTACCGACACCTTCGAAGACCTCCACGGCATGGTACAGCTGCCCGGTATCGCGGCGCAACGGCTGATGGCCGATGGCTTCGGCTTCGGCGGCGAAGGGGACTGGAAGACGGCCGCTCTCGTCCGCGCGATGAAGACCATGGGCAGCGGCCTCCCCGGCGGCAACTCCTTCATGGAAGACTATACCTATCATTTTGAACCGGGTAACGAGATGGTCCTCGGCGCCCATATGCTCGAGATCTGCGAATCGATCGCCGACGGCCCCGTGTCCTGCGAGATCCATCCCCTCGGCATCGGCGGCAAGGCCGACCCCGTTCGCCTCGTCTTCAACTCCGCCGCCGGACCCGCGATCAACGCCTCCATCATCGACATGGGCAACCGCTTCCGCCTCCTCGTAAACGAGGTCCAGGCCGTCGCCCCCACCCATCCGCTACCCAAACTGCCCGTGGCCCGCGTGCTGTGGAAACCCTATCCCGATATGGCCACCGGCTGCACCGCCTGGATCCTGGCCGGCGGCGCCCACCATACCTGTTACAGCCAAAACCTGACGGCAGAACACCTGCGCGACTTCGCGGACATGGCCGGCATCGAACTGGCCCTCATCGGCAAAGACACCGAGCTCTACCAATTCCGCAATGAACTCCGCTGGAACGAAGCCTACTATAAATAATCGTCGAGGGGGTGCTTGTCACCCCCTCTTCCTAACTCGCTTGCACATGAACAAAAATCTCGTCTTCTCCGACTACGTCGTCTTCATCGTCTACTTCATCATCGTATCCACCTACGGCATCTGGATCTATCGCCGCAAGAAGAAAGCCGTCACCGATACCAAGGACTTCTTCCTCGCGGAAGGTACCCTCACCTGGTGGGCCATCGGCGCCTCCCTGATCGCCTCGAATATCTCCGCCGAACAATTCATCGGCATGAGCGGCGACGGCTTCTTCGCCGGTATCGCCGTAGCCGCCTACGAATGGATCGCCGCCATAGCCCTCATCATCATCGCGATCTGGTTCATCCCCGTCTACCTGAAGAACAAGATCTATACGATGCCGCAGTTCCTGAAGACGCGATACAACGAGACCGTAGCTCTCATCATGGCCATCTTCTGGCTCCTGCTCTATGTCTTCGTCAACCTCACCTCCATACTTTATCTCGGTGCCGTCGCCATCAACGGCCTCGTGGGCGGCCAACACCTCCACCAGATCATGATCGGCCTCGCCATCTTCTCCCTCGTGATCGCCCTCGGCGGCATGAAGGTCATCGGCTTTACAGACGTGATCCAGGTAGCCGTCCTCATCATCGGCGGCCTCGCCACCTCCTACCTCGCCCTCACCGTCGTAGCCCGGAGCTTCGGCCTCGGCAACAACGCCCTCGCCGGTTTCAACGCCATGATAAAAGATGCCCCGGAACACTTCCGCATGATCTTCCACCATCCCCCTCCCCAATCCCGCCAGCTCGAGATCAATAAATACCTCATCCTCCCCGGCCTCGCCATGTACGCCGCCGGCCAATGGATCGTCAATCTGAACTATTGGGGCTGCAATCAATACATCACACAACGTGCGTTAGGCGCGAATCTGCAAACCGCCCGCACCGGTATTCTCTTCGCCGGCTTCCTGAAGCTCCTCATGCCCATCATTGTCATGCTGCCGGGTATCGCCGCCTTCGTCCTGTACAAACACGGCCATCTCAACCTCGAAGGAGGCAGCAAAGACTATGCATACTCCGCCGTGCTCGGCTTCCTGCCCGCCGGCCTCAAAGGACTCTCCATCGCCGCCCTCACCGCCGCCATCGTCTCCTCCCTGGCTGGCAAGATCAATAGCATCTCCACCATCTTCACCCTCGACGTGTATAAAAAATACCTCGACAAAGAAGCCGACGAACAAAAAATGGTCTGGACCGGCCGGCTCTCCATCGCCATCGCCCTGGTCGTCGGCATCCTCTTCACCTGGAAAGACCTCCTGGGCATCAGCAGCAGCGGCGGCTTTACCTATATCCAGAAATACACCGGCTTCATCAGCCCCGGCATCCTCGCCATGTTCCTGCTCGGCATGTTCTGGAAACGTACCACCGGCGCGGCAGCCGTGGCCGGCCTGATCACCGGTTTCGGCCTCTGTGTCTTCTTCAACGAATTCGCCCCCGAAACACTCGGCCACGCGACCTGGCTCTATACCGCCTATCCCACCCGGATCATCCAAAACGGCGCCCTGGTCACCGTCTACCAGATCCCCTTCCTGATCTGTATGGGCCTCGCCTTCCTGTTTACCATGCTGGTGATGATCGGCTTCAGCCTTGCAGGACCCAAATTAAACCCCAAGGCCTTTCAGCTGGACCGCGAAATGTTCAAACTAAAACCGTCGACCGTGGCCCTGATCGTAGCAACACTAGTGATATTAGCAGCCCTTTATGTAAAATTCTGGTGAAATCGTTATTTTACGGCCCCAACAAGGATGGGAAACATAAATAATTAATTAAAATAATATGAACCGATACACGGGCGAAACCCGCATCCTGGTCGCCGTTGACTGCATCATTTTTGGTTTCGACGGTGCAGCTATCAAACTCCTGCTCATCCAACGCGGTCTCAAACCGGAAAAAGGCAAGTGGAGTCTCATGGGCGGCTTTCTCCAGCAGGACGAAAGTCTCGAGCAGGCGGCCAACCGTATCCTGAAAAAACTCACCGGTATCGAAGGCGTCTATATGGAACAACTCCGCGCCTTCGGCGAACCCGACCGCGACCCCGTCGAACGCACCCTCAGCATCGCCTACTTCGCTCTTATAGATATACATCAATACGAGAAACAGCTCAGCAATGATTATCATGCGGAATGGGTCCACGTACACAAAATGCCCGAACTCATCTTCGACCACAAACGCATGGTCGAGATCGCAAAAAAACAATTGCGCTATAAAGCCGCCCTCCACCCCATCCTCTTCGAATTACTGCCGGCAAAATTCACCATCCCCCAGCTCCAAACCCTCTACGAAGGCATCTACGACACCACCTTCGACAACCGCAACTTCAGCCGCAAAGTGCTGTCTACCGAACTCCTGATCAAACAAAAGGAAAAAGACAAGGCTAACTCCAAAAAGGGCGCCTTCTACTACAAGCTGGACAAGAGGAAATACAAAGCCAATTTCACGGCCTTCCTGAACTTCATTCCCAACCCGGACAAACTGCTGATCTAAACCCGCATCGACGCCAGCCCCCGTCGGACCGCTGGCCCCCCTGTGACGCAATCGTTTGCGTTCGCCGCCTGCTAAATATTTATCAAATTATTTACGCAAACGTTACCGGAAAAGCAACGCTTCTGCCTGTCAATGCGTAGTGGTTACACAAATCCCGCCCGTGACGCCCATTCCGACAAATTATTTGAGCGAACGCAAGAATTAGTGGTCCGAAGGATTTGTATAATTCCATGAGAATGGTAATTTTGACGGTTATCTGTCCTGAACCTGTCCTGAACCTATCCCAAACTTGTCCCGAACCTTATTAGCTTTCACTTATATTTTTAGTTTTGAATGGTCACAAAAGTCGTGACGCGAGGGCAATGTCTATTGCCCTCTCCTTTTTTTAATAGAGACCGCCGAAACGCGGGCGCCGGCGATATAAAAAACCTCCGCCCACCGGCAGAGGTTTATGTTTTACTCCCCATCACTATTTTTAGCAGCGCAGCCGCCTTTGACCCCATAATAATAGAAAATACCTTCCTAAGGACCCATCGCGAAATATACACAGCCGGTGCATAAGCCCGCGCCCCATGTGGCGCCACCCATCAGCCCGCCGGCCCGTCAGCCCGCCGCCCCCTTACCCCCGATGCTGGCCACTACCCCCTGATATGATAGGCTTTCGGCTGCACGAATGCCCGTATCCCCTGGTACGACAAGGTCATCCCCAACCCCGAATGCTTTCTCCCCGACCAGGGCAAGCCGGCCGACACCCGATCGCAACAATTCCAATAAACCGTCCCCGTATTCAGCTGCCGCATGAGCTGCTCGGCTCGCTCAAAGCTCCGGGAATAGACCGCAGCCGTCAACCCATACTCCGTATCGGCCATCAACGCAGCCGCCTCCGCATCATCCTTCACCCGCTGTATCCCTACCACGGGCCCAAAAGACTCTTCGGTCATCAGCTTCATCGCATGATCGACATCCACCAACACCGCGGGTTCGAAGAAATAGCCCTTCCGCTCGACAGCCTTCCCGCCATATAATAACCGCGCTCCTTTGTCCACCGCATCTTTGATCTGCGCCAGCAGGAACTCCCGTTGCCCCGGCCGGCTCAACGGACCGACCTCGGTCGCGGCATCCGTAGGATCGCCGATCACCAGTTTCCGCGCTTGCTCCGCGTAGGCATCGACAAACGCGTCATATACTTTTTCATGCACATAGATCCGCTCCACCGCGCAACAACTTTGCCCGTTGTTATAGACCACCCCTTCCAGGGCCGCCGCCGCAACCTTCCCGACGTCTTCAACATCATCCATGACATACAAGGGATCTTTCCCACCCAGCTCTAATTGGACTGGCACCATCTTCGACGCGGCCTTCTCCGCGATCGACCGCCCCGTCCGGTAGCTGCCCGTAAAAAAATATCCATTCAGCGGCAGCTGCAACAGCCACTCGCCGGCCGCTCCGCGGCCGGCCACCAGCCGGAAGACACTCTCCGGCACACCCGCCTTATACAAAAGCCGTTGAATATGCAAACCCGTCAACGTCGCATATTCACTAGGTTTGTACAATACCGCATTGCCCCCCAATAAAGCAGGTATGAACACATTCACCCCGACCAAATAAGGATAATTCCAGGCCGAGATATTCGCGATGACCCCCAACGGCTCATACACGATCTTCTCCCGCGTAGCCCCTTCCGTTACCACCCACTCCTCCGCCAGCCACTTCGCCGCATGATCGATCAGCCAGCGGATCCTGCTCCGCGCACCATTCAATTCATTAAAGGATTGCTGCAACGGTTTCCCGCTCTCCGCCGTCAGCGTCCCCGCCAATACCTTCTTCTCCTCCTCCAGTAATACATAGAACCGTTCTATACACGCTATCCGCGCTTCGACACCCAGCGCTGCCCATCCCGGCTGCCCCGCCTGTAAAGCCGCATGCTTTTCCTTTACCGTAGCCTCGGTATCTTCCGTAACCACACCGATAACTTCTTCCGTCGCCGGATTAATGATTTCCATGTTTATGCTTTATCTCTTTTATAAATCGATCCCTCAACGCCTTATAAAACGCCGTATCCGTATATCCATTAACATACATCCGCTCCGGATGCCACTGCACGGCCAACAAAAAACTCCGCCCCTCCGGTGCCATCCACTCGACCCCCTCGATGGTCCCATCCCCGGCAAAACAATTCACCCGCAACCCCTCCGCCAACCGCCCAATGGCCTGATGATGCGCGCTATTGACCAAGCCCCCCGCACCACGGCCGCCAGCATCCGCGCCGGCAGTGCCAGCATCCGCACCGACAGTGCCGGCATCCGCGCCGACAGTGCCAGTCCCTCCGGCAGTCCCCACGATCGAGCCCAGCAAACTGCCTGGCTCGACCCGGAGCCCATGCTTCTTGTCGATCCCACCCGCTCCCTCATGCACCGCATCACCCACCTCGCCCAGGTCCTGGACCAGGGTCCCGCCCAACACGACATTGATCAATTGTAAACCCCGGCATACGCCGAATACCGGTAGCCGCAGTTCCAACGCCCGCTCCAACGCCTCCATTTCAAAAAGATCCCGTGCCCGCTCCCACCCACCCGGTGCATGAGCATATTCGTTACCGCCGCCATAGAACTCCGGCGCAATATCCACTCCACCCGATAACACCAGCCCGTCGAGATCACCTCCGGCATCGCCGCCCGCCTCGATCCGCACGACCTCGATCGAACCATCCCCGTCCTGTATCCACCGGGTATAATTCGCATGTTTCGTGTCCGATCCGGTATATGTCAATCCAATTCTCATAAAGCCTCCAGATAAAGATTTTTAAAATCTTCCCTGCTCACCGGCTTCGGATTATTCGGATGCGCAAAATCGGCAATGGCCAGGTCGGCCAGTGTATCGATGTGCTCGGCTTTTACCCCGGCATCCCTCAATCGCACCGGCAACCGAAGCTCTTCGTTCAAGGCAAACAACCGCCGCACCACGGCCTCCCCGCTTTCTTCCGAAAGCCCCATCGTCCGCGCGATCTGCCGGAACTTGTCTTCAAAACCGGCGATATTGAACCGCATCCCATACGGCAGGTTAACGGCATTGGCCAACCCATGATGCGTGTCCAGCAAAGAAGACATGGGATGCGCCAGCGAATGCACGACGCCCAGCCCTTTTTGAAATGCCACCGCTCCCATCAGCGAACCGATCATCATCCTGCTCCGCGATTCGATATCGGGTTTCAATGTCGCCTGCGCGATCGAGCCATTGATCAGCTCCACCCCCTGCAATGCAATACCCTCGCACATCGGATGCCACATTTTGGCCAAATACGCCTCCAGGTTATGCGTCAACGCATCCATACCCGTAGCCGCCGTCACGAAAGGCGGCAGCTCCATCGTCAGCAAGGGATCGGCAAAAACGATCTTCGCCAGCAATTTCGGTGAAAATAAAATTCGCTTCCGATGCGTGTCGTCTTCGGAGATAATTGCACTCCTGCCGACCTCGCTGCCTGTCCCACTGGTGGTAGGCACGGTGATAAAATAAGGGACTTCCCCGGTGACATATACGTCTCCGCCGATGAGATCGTCATAATCGAACAGATCGCGCCGGTGATGGACCCGCAAGGCGATGGCCCGCGCGACATCCATGGCCGCGCCGCCGCCGATGCCGACAATGCTGTCGCGATCCGTACCCGCAAAGACATCCCCGCCTTTTAACACATCCGATTTTACCGGGTTCTTATGGATGTCTGAAAATACCTCGACCGAAAGCCCCCGGGCGCGCAAAGCAGCCACGATGCCGGCAAAAAAATCCAGCTGCGCTACCATCGGGTCCGTAACCAGCAAAGGCCGGCCCAGCCCCACCGAAGCCAGGTGCTCCGGCAGCTCCGCCACAGCTCCGGCCCCAAACCGGATCACCGTCGGAAAATTAAATTGCCGGATGAGGTTGAAATCTGTCCGCATTGATTTACATTTTATTTTGGGTACAAAAATTAAATAATTTCTCCAGGTCGCCCTGTTCGTTAAAATTAATCTTATTCGCCTTTACATATTGTTCAAAGCTTTTCTTATCCCCGTCATATATTTTCATAAAAGCTGCCCTTCCCGCATTCTCCATCTCGCCGCTTTTATAGATAAGTAAATAAGTCGTTTTTTTCACCACATATATATCCTGATTCAACACCAGGGGTATCGTCCCCTGCCGGCCGCTCACCGAGTTGATCATCTCAACCCCGCCGCTCTGCTTCGCCTCTCCCATTCCACCCTTTTGCACCGGTTCGAACGTGCTCCGCCGGTAAATGGCCAGCCTGGCGGCATCGGACACCGCCACGATTTGAAAGTACCCCTTCCGATAATCAAAAATAAAATAGGAACTGTCCAGCAGGATGGAATCGACATCCACGCCATTGGTGATCGTTAAAGTATCTCCTTTCGTGTTGATAAATTGCATATCACATAACAGCGTATTGAAATTCATTTGATAGGTAAACGATCTTCCATCACGAAATTTTACCATAGCCTCCCTAAAGGAGGGAAAGAGATAGCTATAATGATGCGAAATGCTGTCGCCCCCGGAAATGATCGTCCTGTCATACGCCTGGGCATGGGCAGTACCACCTAGCAGGACCAGCGCCGCGAAAAACAGGACCGCCGGTACAGCTGTAATCTTACGCCGTAGTTGTAGCATGTCGTTTATTAGCATGTCAGATGATTTCAAAATACCTTTTCCATTCCCAATCCGTCACCGCCTGCCCAAACTGCCGCCATTCCCATTCCCGCGTCCGCACAAAATGATCCACAAACCCCTCCCCGAAAAGTTCCTTCGCCAGCGGGCTGTGTTTCATGTTTTCCGTAGCCTCCCAGAGATTCCGCGGCAAGACCCCATGACTCTTGTCGGCATACCCATTCCCCTTCGTCGCCGGCGTCGTCAGCATCAAACCCTGACGTACGCCATACAACCCGGACGCCAGACAAGCCGCCATCGCCAGATAAGGATTGGAATCCGAACCCACCACCCGCGTCTCCAGGCGCGTCGACGCCGCGCTTCCCGGCAAAGCCCGCAACGCCACCGTGCGGTTGTCGATCCCCCACGTCAGCGTCGTCGGCGCCCAGGCGCCTTCCACCAGCCGTTTGTAGCTGTTCACCGTTGGCGCCACCATGGGCAGGATATGCGGCAGACAATACAGTTGCCCGGCAATATAGCTCTCCATCAGCGCACTGATCCCGGTGGGCGTCGCCCCATCATAGAACAGATTGCGGCTCCCATCCGCCGTCCAGAGACTCTGATGAACATGCCCGCTGCAGCCCGGCAGGTCAGGGCTGATCTTGGCCATGAATGTCGG
>Ga0210396_10005839_pt1 | contig 11832 bp, 11 predicted proteins | sample IncBWH17OmetaG_FD_155466 | JGI IMG/M metagenome (GOLD analysis project Ga0210396, IMG submission 155466) | Forest soil microbial communities from Barre Woods Harvard Forest LTER site, Petersham, Massachusetts, United States - Inc-BW-H-17-O ...
GTCATTGAGTCCTTTGGCAGTCGGCCGGATATTCTCTTTCATGCGCAGGTCAGAGGTGGTGCCGTAAACTACGCCGGTAGGGTTAGTTGTTGAGTTGGTTGCGACTGTTCCAATAGTAGTATTGTTTTAAAGGAACTGTATTAGCCAAGGGTTAGTGTAAGTTGACGGTTTGCTCACACAAAGGCCGGCGCCGGCAGAGCGCTGAGTGCCTATTAAACCAAAGAGGTCGATCTCGGTCCCGTCGGCGTCTGCGGTTCCAGCCCAGAACGCACCCGTGATGCCGCCAGGTGCGACCCATATTGACCCGTCTACATGCAGAGGGACTTGTGGTGCCGTTAGACCGATACCAACATTGCCTTCGATCAGTGCGCCGTTGGTCGGGGCGATTGTGCCAGTAGTACTTGTGTAGCTCGAGTCACCAATGGCCAAACCACCGCTCGAGGTTGTACCGTTCACGCTGAGCATCGATTTGGGACTGGATACGCCGATCCCGACATTTTGGGCGGGCAAAGTTGCCGCATTGAGGTTACACCTAAGCACATAGCTCCGACCAGGGACGAATGATCTTCATCTGAGTGAGAAATTCCTTAACATCTCTACGAAATTTCCTTGCTGTCTGCCTATAGTACGTCGGTACTAATTGATAGCGGCACTAGCCACTGCACCCCTTGGGATAGTGCGATAGATAAGCCTTCATAATATAACACTTGCATTATATAACATTAGGATTATTTTATGGCATGGACACCTTCGAGGCGATTGCCGAGCCTACGCGCCGAGCGGTTCTTGATCTGCTCCTAGAAAAAGAACGTTCGGCCGGGGATTTGGTGGCAGCTTTTCCCCGGCTGACTCAACCGGCGGTTTCCCGGCACCTGCGGGTCTTGCGAGAAGCAGGTTTGGTCAGTGTACGCGCCGAAGCGCAGCAACGTATCTACGCGCTAGAACCCGCTCGACTGGGCATCGTGTACGAATGGTTAAACCGGTACCGCGCTTACTGGGCGGCGCATCTCACCAACCTGGAGCAACACCTCGAGAAGCGTTCAGCACGCAAACGTAAGCAGACTGGATAACCATGAACAACCTAATCCCTAATGGCTTTATTGATGTAGACGACGGTTTAGCGACACTAACGTTCAAACGTCGTTTAGCTCACCCGATTGAGGAAGTCTGGGCGGCGATTACCGACCCCAAACAACGCGGCGACTGGTTTGGCGACACCGTGATCGATGGCCGGCCAGGCGGCACTATCGAAATGATTGCCGAGGGTCCGCCGGTTTCGCGGGAACAGCGGACCATTACCGGCCGCATTTTGGTGTGGGATCCACCACATATCCTTGAGCATGAGTGGAACCAGCCATTGGTCGAAAAAGGTGTAGTCCGCTACGAGCTTGCCGCGGAAGCGGATGCTACCATCCTGACCTTTACCCATCGTGGACTCAGCGTTCCGAACGCACAGGGATACATTTCCGGAAGCCACGCCTTTCTCGATCGGCTGGCTGCCCAGCTTGACGGAACTGACCTGCCCAACTGGCAACAACGCTTCGTCGAGGTTCAGCGGACTTACTATACCGTGAGAAGTGAGAAGTGATTGGTGAGAAGTGAGAGGATCGTAAAGCGTTTCTTTGCGTGTTCCGCTAACAGAAAACTAACAAATTCGGACGAGCCGGAGCTCGTCCCTACCGTACTCTATGCCTACTCTTCTTCATATCGATGCCAGTCCTCGAAGTGATCGTTCTGTTTCTCGCCAATTGACGGAGGAGTTTGCCGTTGCCTAGAAACAGTCTAACGCAGGCGGGCAAATCATTTATCGAGACCTTGGCCACAATCCGGTTCCGCTGGTGACGGAAACTTTTATCGCAGCAGTTTACACGCCGCCTGAGATGCGATCACCAGAGTTGCTAGCTGCCATTTCGACGTCGGACCAGCTCATATCGGAATTGCAAACGGCGACCGATTACGTTTTTGGAGTGCCGATGTATAACTTTTCCGTACCGGCTGGATTTAAGGCTTACATCGACCAGATCGTTGTCCCGGGCCGGACCTATGCCTACGCCGGTGACGGGTCGGGTTCCCGTATTGGTCTGTTAAAAGGGAAGAAAGCGACCGTGATCATGAGCAGAGGCTGGTTATACCGGGACGGTTCACCGCTCTCGAGTTGCGATCTTCAAGAGTCGTGGATCAGAATGATCCTCGGCTTTGTGGGAGTGACTGACCTCGAGTTTGTGGCCGCGGAAGGGATTGCCAACCTTGAGCGCGGCAAAGTGGGCCGAGATGAATACCTGCGGCCAATTCGAGAGCAGGTCCGGCTTAAAGGTCGGGGCGGTTTGGCTGCCCTGAAAAGCTGAAACGTGCCGCGGATTTTTCTTTCCATTCGCTGGCAAGGTTGTCCAGCGCCTAGCGTGTGGATGATGGGCAATCAGGTTCTGACCACGAAGTGGTCGAATAGAACAGCCCAGGGCTTCAGCCCTGGGTTAGGACGTTAACAAATGCGCCCTGAAAGTGGCGCCCGAGAGGCGTTGTTAGAGTAGGCACCGTTTATGCACAGGCCGCGCCCAAACCTCGGGTGCCACTTGCAGGGCACTCTTCCTACTCACCTAACCCAGGGTTGAAACCCTGGGCTATTCTGCCAGACCATTTCATGGTCAAGAATTGATCTTACCTCTACAACTTCACTCAAACGGCTGATCGATGAGGTACGATACCGCCTTCGTAAAATCGGAATAGGTGCTGCTGGAGCCGTCGTGGGTTGGCGCTGCTTCATAACCGTGGGAAACCAGTTTGCGATCCGGGTAGGTTAACTCCACCTGCCAACTGTAACCATCAGTTGGAGCTGCAGTATCAACGTACTCGGGTTTCCAGGACCACACGCTCAGACTGTCAAGGCTAGTGCGGAATGTGCGCCACTTGTCGGCAGACGGGTGCAGAGCGATCACAGACTCGATATTTTGGCCCCGTCCTGGTGTAGTTCTGAGTATAAGATCACCGCCATCGTGAAGTTCCAACACGAGCTTGGTACCGAAGAAAGTACCAGCGCTGATTTTTAGACGGGTGGGGATCGAATTCGTTGCAATCGCAGGATCGGCGCCGGCCCCTGCAATAAGCGAGATCAGAACTAACCAAGCGAGGCAAAATCGGCGGTTGGCCAGAGAGAATGGATTAAAAAATGTGCACGTTTGAAACCGGATACCTAGGAAAACTCTGCTTTTACGGAGCCGAGAGGCTACGGGGAAATCAGATCATCTCCGTGTGAGTGCGGTCCAGCCAAATTTTAGAAGAGGCAGGCCTTCCGACGCGAACAGAGTGAGCTTGTCCGGGAGGTCCGGAGAACGCAGATCCGTTTCGGTTAGTCGCCGCGAAACCACGAACGATTTGTATTTAAGATAGTCGGCGCACTCGGTGTCTGCGAACGATTCGAAGCCTCGAGGCAGCCGTTTGAGTACCTCGCTTCCTCCTAACACCAATCCCGCCCGGTCGAGCCGGCCGATCACCGACTTAAACTCTTTCCAACGGTCAGCAATCGCCTCTCGGATGCGGGTCAAGCCGAGCTGATCGGGGTGATAGAATCCGATTGCTGTGAATGACGCCTTCGGTTCTACATGAACGTAAAGAACTCCCGAACCCGGTTTCCCTCCGGTGTTGAAGACTGCTCCCAGGTTTGTTTTATACGGAGTCTTGTCCGCGCTGAAACGGGTGTCTCGGTAGATGCGGAAAATCGCTTTCTTCGGTTCGGTGGAAAGCGGTATTTTCTTTCTAGCCAATGCAGCGGAGGTAGACACAACCAGCAGTCGCAACTCTTCTTCGACGGTTTCTTTATAGAAGGCTTTGCGCTCGTTAAACCATTCGCGCCGGTTATTCTTTTCGAGCTCGACCAGGAAGCGCAGGGTTTCAGCCGAGAAACCAGTGAATTTCGCGGGGCTTGTTGGCATGAACTTTCTCGAGAATAAAAACAGGTGTCACCGACGGTGAGCAATCCAAAAATTGATCTATCAAACAATAGGAATGAGCGATGACGAGGAGAAGAACGAAGCTCCCCGCTCACTCGATGGTCAGCGGTTCCAGGCTGCAATCCAGCAAAGCAGGATCAAGCTCACGTCCAATCACATCGAACATCCCATCGACAAAGTTTATCAACTCGTCCGACGCAGCTGTCGCCGCTTTAACTTGATGATTGGCGATCGTTTCTAGGACGTCAATGTGACATTCGATTGACTGATTGGGGCCAACGCCGGTGCCGGTTTTCGTGTGATAGAGCCAGCCGACTCGCCTAAAAATCGTGTGGAGAGGCCGAAGTGTATGCCCAAGGAACGGCTCTTTCGCAGCGGTTAGAATCAAGCGGTCGATCCGCCGGTCGAACTTGTTAAAATCCTCGATCGTCATGGTTTCGCCGCGTTCCCGCAAGATGCGGGCGAGATAAAGCATCTGGTTATGATGCGATGCCTCCGAGCGCTCAGTGGCTAGTCGGATCACGAAACGCTCGATATCAGCGCGCAGGCGAAGGAGGAGTCGTTCACGTTCCAGGTCGACTGGAGCGATCTGGAGCCCGTGTCGTGGTCGAACAAGAATTATGGTATCGGCAGCGAGCCGGCTAACCGCCTGATGTACCGGTGTCCGTCCAAGGCCGGTCAAGTCCTGCAGATCTTGCATCGTAAGATACTGACCGGGCTTTAGCCGACAACTAACAATCAGATCTTCAATCTGCTCATAGGCGAGATCGAAAAGATTCATCCGGTTGTACCGGCGATCTGCCGCCTGCAGATTTTGGTCAGTTGACCTTGATTGCGGACCGCGATCCTTTTTCAGGCCCCTGGATGCCGCTTTTGCCTTGGAATTCATGGTGCGTTCCTAAAGTTGGCTCCGGCGGACACGCAGATCCGAGCGTTTAAACACTGCAGGCTGAAGGTCAGTGCATAGGCCGATCCCTTCCATCGGATACACAAACCCGTTCTTAATCGCCGGGACTCCGGTCACGAGTTCCCGGTACCAACCGGTGTAGAAAGCGCGTACTGACTCCTGGATCAGGGTATTTGGCTGGCTGAATGAGGCGTGCACTGCAGCGGCGAAACCGACTGGTCCCGTGCAGTCGTGAGGTGCGAATGGTCGATGCCAGGTTTCTGCCAGAGCCGCAATCTTGCGGCCTTCGGTCAATCCACCGGCCCAACAAAGATCTACCATCGCAACATGTGTCGCGTCGCGCTCCAGTAACTCCTTGAAAGGCCATCTAGAACCGAGCGTTTCGCTGGCACAAACCCAGACACTGGTCGATCGCGAATATTCGGCAAGGGCCTGCGGTGAGTTCATTCGAATTGGATCCTCAAACCAGGTTGGGGCGTATGGTTCTAGTGCTTTGGCAATCGTTTTCGCGGCCGGCAGGTTCCAGAGACTATGGAATTCGACCATGATCTCCATGCGGTCACCGACGGCGTTGCGAATTTTTTCGAAAGGCGCGATCGCTTTCTTCATCTGCTCCGCTGTGATATAGAGCCCCCCGGTTTCCTGGGCAGCAGCATCGAAGGGCCATATTTTCATCGCGGTTATACCCTGAGCAAGCAGGCTTTCTGCCAAAACGTCGGCATGATTTAAGAAGGCAGAAAGATCCTCGTAGGGTCCTTCCTGCTCCGCGATATTCCAGGTATCAACCGGACGGATGTTTCGAGTACGAACGTAGCGATAACCCGCGCAGGTGTTATAGACCCGTAGTTTATCAGCGCAGAGTCCTCCGAGCAGTTGATGAACCGGTTGCTGGGTAGTCTTTCCGAATAGATCCCACAATGCAATGTCGACCGCAGACGCCGCGCGATATTCTGCGCCGGTGGAGGATTGGGCCACTGGTAGATTTAACATCTCTTTGTTGAGGAACTCGATCCGCAAAGGATCGCGGTCAAGCAAACGCTCGCTCAGCGTCTCGTGGATATGAGCTTCGACTGCGCCTGCGCCGTAGAATGTCTCGCCGAGACCGACGAGGCCGGTGTCAGTGTGAACGCGGACCCACAGAAGATTGAAAAATTCGTCCAGGCGTAAGGTTTCTAGGGCGATGATTTTCATTAAACAGCCGGGAATAGGTAATCGCCGGGGGCTTGCGTTATCCGAAAAATATCACAATATATCACAAGCAGGCAACGCGAGTCTGCGCCTTTTCTTTCGCCCCCCAAAATGAAAAAGTTATTCGATGGCGTCTTTCTCTTGGAAGGTCAGGTCGGGCGCCGGCCTTTGTATTTGCCTCTCTTCCGCGGTGACTACGGCGCTCTTCTCTTGGATACGGGATGCGCCGAGCACGTCGATAAATTGATCCTCCCGGGCTTCGCCGAGCTAGATATAAACCCCGCTGACCTGCGGTTTGTGATCAATACCCATCCGGATACAGATCATGTCGGAGGTAATGGTGGCGTGAAAACGTGGGCGCCACATGTCTTACTCGGTTGTGGAGACGCTGATCGCGAGGCCATTGACGATCCGGAAGTACTTTTCCGGTCGCGATATGACGCCTACCGGCCCTTCGGTGTTTTCTATTCTGAGGAAATTGCCGGCAATATGAGGCGAGATCTTGGGGAAGCCCAACCAGTGGATCTGACTTTTCGCGGAGGTGAGCGAATCCGGCTAAGCGCGGATTGGGACCTCGAAGTGCTTTATCTGCCAGGCCATAGCAAGGGACATCTCGGTCTGCTGGACCGGCGCCACCGGACGTTGTTTGGAGGCGATGCCATTCAGGGTTCCGTTTACTTGGATGTCTCGGGCAAGCCGGCACTTTGCCCAACCTACCTTTATCCTGAAACCTACCTGCAAACTTGTCAGTTAATCGAGCACCTGGATCTTGATTACTATGTTAGTTGCCACTGGCCCATAAAGAAGGATCGAGAAATCTCGGAGTTTTGTCAGGAGACGCGCGCATTTGTGGAACGCTCCGGCATTCTGCTGCGAGACTCAGGTATTACCGATTTACGAAAGGCTTGCCTCGAACTCGGACCACGGCTCGGACAGTGGCCGGACCCGGTTCACCTTGAGTTGGCGTACGCGCTGGCAGGTCACCTCGGCTTACAGTGATCGTATGAAGATCGAAAAGCTCAGGACCGTTGTGGTCAACGCCGAGATGCGAAACTGGGTGTTTTGCAAAGTCGAAACGGATCAGCCCGGTCTCTACGGCTGGGGGGAAGGCTCGCTTGAATGGAAGACTCGAGCAGTGGTCGGCGCGATCGAGGACTTCGCGCCGATGGTGATCGGCGAGGATCCACGCCGGATCGAGCACATCTTTCAGAAACTCTATCGGCAATCGTTCTGGCGCCTCGGTGTAATTGGCATGAGCGCGATTTCAGCGATCGAGCAAGCCCTGTGGGACATCAAGGGCAAAGTATTGGGTGTACCGGTCTACGAGCTACTGGGAGGCCAGGTCCGGGATAAAGTCCGAATGTATACCCATCTTGGCGGCGGGAACATGAAGTCGGTCTACGAAACTTTTGATGTTGGGCCGCTGATTGATCTTGCGCACAAGGTGGTGGACCAAGGGTATACGGCGGTGAAGGTGGTTTTCGTTCCTTATTCCGAGCCTCTGGAAGGGATCGGAAAAGTGAAGCAATTCGCGCGGCTAATGGAGAAGCTCCGGGAATCGGTGGGAGAGCAAATCGATGTGATGATCGATTTCCATGGGCGCACCTATCCGGCGATGGCCATCGAGTACATTAATGCGGTCGCGGAATTCAGGCCCTACTTTTGTGAAGAGCCAGTACCACCTGAAAACGTCGAGGCGCTCTGCGAAGTCCGGGAGAAGGTTCGGGTCCCCATCGCGACCGGTGAACGTCTGGTCGGCCGGCACCAGTTTCGGCCACTTTTTGAGCAACGAGCTTGTCATGTAATTCAGCCGGATCTCTGTCATTGTGGGGGCCTTTTTGAGGCGAAGAAAATCGCCGCGATGGCCGAGGTCTACCAGATGGGGGTAGCGCCGCACAATCCACTCGGTCCGGTAGCAAATGCGGTCGCCCTTCAGTTCGCGTTGTCGACCCCGAATTTTCTAATCCAAGAAGACATGCTAACCGATGTCCCTTGGCGCTGGGATGTCGTTAAGAGTTCCTTGCGAACAGAGAACGGTTACTGGTTGCCTTCCAACGCTCCGGGACTTGGAATTGAAGTGGATGAAGGCAGAGCGAAGGAACATCCATTTCAACAAGAGGTGATGCATCCGCTCACGATTCGCGCCGCCGACAACGCCATTCTTGACTGGTAAACCCTTGACCACGCAAAACCAATTTCTCGCTCGAGTAGCCAGCGCGCGGATCATTGTCCAACGGGTCGGAGCGGTATGGTTTGTCGTTGTGTTGCTTTATCTGGTTTCGGGACTCTTCTCGCCTGGCATGTTTCAAGTGAGTCAGGTCTTAAATATTCTTCAGGTGGCAGCGTTTCTTGGTGTGGTTGCGACCGGACAAACGTTGGCGCTTCTGGCAGGCGGGATCGACCTTTCAGTCGCCGGTGTCGTCACCATGGCAAACATCGTGTCCACTGGCCTGATGGCGGGGCGAGACGGTAATATGTTTATTGCGGTCGGGACTTGTATCCTGGTTGCCGCGGTTGTGGGTCTCATCAACGGCCTGATGATCACCATCGTTAGAGTGGCGCCCCTGATCGCGACCCTCGGGATGAATTCATTCCTGTTTGGCGCTGCTCTTGTGTATACGAACGGAGCCCCGCATGGGGGTATTGCGCCCGGATTCGCTTTCTTTGGCCAGGGGCATCTGATGGCATTCCCGATTAGCACTGTTTGTTGGTTAGTTGTGGCGCTGACCATCGCTTGGATAACGCGCAGGACTGTGTTTGGTCGACAGCTCTATGCAGTCGGTGCGAGCGCCACCGCAGCGCAGATGATGGGAATCCCCGCACGAAGGATTGTAATCGTTGCTTACATCCTGAGTAGTGTCATGGCCGTGTTGGGCGGATTATTGATTACCTCGTATATCGGCTCGCCCAGTCTGGGTATAGGAGATCAATTTCTGTTGAGCTCGATCGCTGCCACGATTGTCGGCGGCACTGCGCTGACCGGCGGAATCGGAAGCATTGTCGGAACCATCGGTGGAACCATTTTTGTTACTGAACTTAACAGTTTTACTAACATTGTACGCGTCTCAACGGCACTCAATTCGTTGCTCCAAGGCGTGGTAATAGCGCTCAGCGTCCTTCTGTACCGCTTTGTCGGAGTCAGCCGGACAAGCCTAACCCCCCAGTAGAAACCCCATGGAAAACCAGAACTATCCCGGTCGTTATTCGCGCAGACAAGCGATCAAATTCGGCGCAACCGCACTCGGTCTGGGTGCATTTGCGCGTGCCTTCCCGGCTTCAGCCGATGATATCATCAGCAAGGCTAAGATTGTTCCAGTAGGTGAAACCGTCAGCGGAGCAAAATACAAGAAAGCCGGTCCGTTCCGCATCGGCTTCAGCAACGGCTTTTCTGGTAACACCTGGAGAACGGAATGTCTCTACGCTCTCAAAAAGGAGGCAGGTCAGCATAAAGAAATCTCCGATCTTATAGTAGTCGATGGTCAGGGTGACATCGCGAAGCAGGTAAACGACATCGAGAATCTGGTTTCGCAGAACGTGGATGCGATTCTCTGCATTCCCAACTCCGGTTCTGCAGTTGCGCCTGCGCTGCGCGACGCAACCAAACAGGGCGTTGTAACTGTGCCATTCAATTTGCCGATCGATGGCGAAGCGTGGACTGCTTATACGGGTACTGACCCACAAAAGAAAGGGTTTGAGCTCGGGAAGTGGTTACGCGGAGCGTTGGGCGATACCGGTAAAATCGTCGCTCTGGGCGGGCTACCTGGCAATTCCTATACCGCAGCAGCCTGGGCCGGCGCGCAGAAGGCGATGGAAGGAAGCAAAATCCAAGTGCTGGCTTTTAAAGATGCATCCTGGGAAGAGGATAAAGCTAAAGTCATTATGGCCGATTTAATTGCTGCGTATCCACAGATCGACGGTGTTTGGTGCGATGGCTCCCAGGATGCGGCCGGAGCGATGAAAGCTTTGATGGACGCTAAGCGACCCTTAGTGCCGGTTTGTGGAGACGATTACAATGGGTTGCTCAAACTGTATGATCAACAGAAGGCCAACTATCCTAAGTTCAACATCGGTCTACTATCTGAGCCAAGTTGGGAGAGCGTGGTTGCCCTCCACATCGCTCTAAAACTTCTGAATGGCGAAGAGGTACCTAAACGGCAGATTATCGAACCTCAGCTGATCACCTCTGAAAACTACAAGAAATACCTGAGGGCTGATCTACCCGACGGGGTATTCGTCGATACAGATCTTACTGACGATGAGCTGAAAGCATTATTCAAGTCGTGATGGATACCGGGTCCGCCGCTCAGGCAGGAGGGGCTCCTTCGGTCTTAGCTGTTCGCGACGTCAATAAATCGTTCCCTGGAGTCCAGGCGCTCAGGAACGTCTCGTTCGATTGCCAGTCTGGTGAAATCCATGGGTTAGTCGGTGAGAATGGCGCCGGCAAGAGCACCCTGATGCGCATACTGGCTGGCGCAATGCCGCCGGACTCCGGGTTCATTCGACTACGAGGAGAAGGCGTGGTTCTGCGGTCGCCGCGACATGCGCACGATCTTGGTATCGCCATGGTGTACCAGGATACGCGGCTGGTCGACGATCTTGATGTCGCCCAGAATATCTGGCTGGAGCGTGAACCGGGCTCATTTCTTTTGGTTAATCGCCGGTCGATGGAAACACAGGCGGCGGCGATTTTGGAGCGATTGGGCCTTGAGATTGATCTCCGGAGGACGGCGCGTGAGCTGACCAGCGCGGAGCGGCAAATTGTGGAGATCGCTCGCGCCCTGACGGTGGAACCAGCCGTGTTAATTCTCGATGAGCCAACCTCAGCGCTGGATCTGAGCGAAGTAGAAAGGCTGGGAGAAATTTTACGGAGCCTGCAGAAGGGCGGCACGGGAATCGTCTTTATTTCTCACCGTCTGCCTGAGGTTCTCAAATTCGCCAATCGAATAACCGTCATGAAAGACGGTCAGATTGTTACCACTGTGGCTAACGAGGGGATCACGGAGGATTTCCTGGTAAGCAGAATGGTGGGACGTCAGCTATCGCTGGCGTTTCCGCCAAAGAGCAGCAAATCCGGCCGCGACAGGTTGGAAGTACGAAATCTCTCTAGCCCGGGTAAGTTTCGTGAAATTTCATTTACCGTTGCTGCCGGCGAGATCGTCGGCCTCGGTGGTATCCAAGGCAACGGCCAGAGCGAAATCGCTCGTGCCCTGTACGGAGTGGTTGCGGCTTCGGGCGAAATTAAGCTCGATGATGTGCGGACGGCGCTGCGATCGCCTGGGGACGCCATCCGAGCAGGAATTGTCTATGTTCCGGCTGATCGCCGGGCCGAGAGCATCTTTGCTCCGCACTCGATTCGTCGAAATGTGGCCGCTCCTCATTTACCGTCTTGGAGCCGGTTCGGAATTCTAAATCGTTCATTCGAACAAAATGCTGTAAACGACGTTGTCACCCGGTTTCAGGTGCGCACCCCCTCGCTTGAGCAGCCCATCGGGCTTCTCAGCGGTGGCAATCAGCAGAAAGTGGTGGTAGGACGTTGGGTTCTAGCCCAACCAAAGCTTTATATCTTCGATGAGCCGACCCAGGGAGTCGATGTTGCCACCAAGTTAGAACTCTATCGGGTTATCCGGCAACTCGCTGATCAAGGTGCAGCCGTTATTCTTTTGTCCTCTGATTTGTTGGAACTTATCGGGCTAAGTGATCGAATCCTGGTGATAGCGCACGGATCAATTGTCGATCGCGTGGCAGCCGCAGATGCAACCGAAGAGCGAATCATCGGCAGTGCAGTCAGTCGCG
>Ga0210396_10005840_pt1 | contig 11828 bp, 10 predicted proteins | sample IncBWH17OmetaG_FD_155466 | JGI IMG/M metagenome (GOLD analysis project Ga0210396, IMG submission 155466) | Forest soil microbial communities from Barre Woods Harvard Forest LTER site, Petersham, Massachusetts, United States - Inc-BW-H-17-O ...
CCTCCGGCATCAATGCCCTTTGCTCCGCTGGCGAACTTGATCAGAATGCCGAATTTGGTTGGCAGCCCAGGCGGTTTCCAACAGTTGCCATCAATCGTGATGCCCTGACCGGTGACTGACCAGCCGGTGTTGAAGACCGCTTGGGCGTCCATGGAAGCCTGCCAGCCGGTATCAGCGCCGTGATCGGCGGCAGTCGCGCGACGAATGGTTATTGGGCTAGAAGCGCTACCGCTCACTGAAACCGCGATTCCATTCCCATAATTTCCGCCGGCCAAATAGACGACATCACCAGCCGACGAGCTATTGATAGCACTTGTACCGGCTGGCGTTGACCAGCTGGAGCCGTTCCCTGATCCGCCAGGGGCAACGTATTTATTAGCAGCATGAGCAAAAGTGGCTGCAAAAAGAATCCAGAATGGAAGAGCGAATTTAATGAGAGGCATTAGGTGGGTTTTTTCCGTTACCGTTTTTGGTTTCTGTGTATTTGTCTAAACTGCGAAGGCCAGCCAGTCCGAAGACAAGGGCGGTCACTGACTGAAAATAAGGTGATAGAAATTTGTAATCCTTGACGTGATCATGGAATGCGGTCCAGCCGTACTCCTGAGAAATAAAAGCTAGGGCAAAGATCATCAGTGGCATCGTGAGAAAGGTCAGGACTGCGCCCCAACACAGAAAAGAACGCCATCTGGGTTCAGACATTTTTAGCCAGCACCTGGAGGTGGTCCCTCACCGCCGTCTCCTTGATCAGGCGGTCCTCCGGAAGATAAAGCGTCTTCCAAATCAGCCTGGGACATCTTGGCTTTCTTGGGATGATTGAATTTGATCGAGTGCACCTTCAAATGAACATGGTGCGTATGCGCTCCCGGTTTATTCGGATGCCGGGTTTTGGTATGTGAATGCTTGTGAAAATGGATCGTCGCCGATCCTTGTTCCGGCGCTTCACCCATCTGCGGCGAATCACTCGACATGCTTAAATCAGGCGCGCCTCCACCAGGGGGTCCGCCCATCATCGCTGACGGATCGCTACTACCGTCACCGCCTAAAGGGATTCCAGAATCGTCTCCGTTACTCATTATCGTAGTCTTTTGGGTCGCAGTGGTCGTTTAAGGGCGTCCCTCGTCAGTTTGATTCCAGGGACAGTCACATCGAAAGGCACAAAAAGTTTGCGCGATGGAGGATCGGATTTCTTCGGTTCCGTCACGTCGCTCCCATCGCTTGAAGAAATGAACTGGGGGAGCCACCGCCCTGGTTTGCACCAGCAGTGGCGGCAGCTCCTCCTGGTGCCGGTGGCTGGCCTGCCCGTCGTTTCTCGGTTTCTTCCTCGCCTCCTTCAACAGGCAGACCATCAAGCGCAAGGAGTTGCGCCGTGCCGTCATCGCCTACGGAAATAGTCGCCACTGCATCGAAGCTTTGCCCGGGCTCAGTTTGATCTGGAACCTGAAATCCATCGGGCAACTGAAATTCTATCGGCATACCGACATCCTTATTCAAAAAATGCCGAGCCTTAAAGGTTTCCCTTCAAAGCCCGGCATCGAGTTTCCTAAACAAAAAGTTTAGCTGGTCGGGCAAGCCCCAAGATCAAGCGGACAGTCGCAACGAAGGTGTCGCAACACATAACCAAAAGCCGGGATCACCGGCTTGGATGCCTGCATGAAAATGGCACGGAAGAACCCAATCGTTCCATCCGGGTTATCCGTCTGATGGAGAATGTTCAACCACTTGAACTCACCCCGATAAGTAACCGGATCAAACCGGGTATTGCCGCCGGGAGCGGTGATCGGGGAAGGCACCAGACTGATCATCACGTCGTTATGAAAAACGACTGAGTCGGTGTAGGCCGCATTCTCGTAGAGAGGATCGATCTCGGCTTTCTGTCCCTGAGTTGCGGGCATACTGACGTAGGGATACCGCCGTACCCAGGCTCCTCCCGAGAAATCCCAACGGGCAGGCAGATCGTCCACAATATGGAAAAACCCACCGTAAGAACGCTCAACTCCAAGAGGAGCAAGTAGTTCGTTAACCCTGGAACTGAACCGGTAGTCCTGCCGGATATCAGCGTTCTGCAAGATGAGGTTTTCACTGGTTTCTGCGTCGGTGATTAACCCGTAAACCGGCCGGCCGTTTTCACGATCCAGGGGGTTCATCGAACCGCCGTCACGGTTCAACTTCATGTAAAACTTCTTGAGAGCTCCCTGACTGAGCGTATAGGTCGGCGCAGTCAATGGGAATCCGGCACCGGCTCCATCCGGGAAACCATCGGTCACGATGATCTGATGCCCGGCCATCCGGGTGTACTCGTCACGATAACGGTTGATCCAGGCGTAGGCGCTGTTTTCGGTCAGCACATACATCATGTTGGTCAGCTGCTCTTTGCGCTGGAAGGTGATTCGAAGATCGTTGACGCAGAGAGGCGGGCTCTGGAGAGCCGTGTGCTGCAGCTGGTATTGGAGCAAGGTCTGCGCCCAATCGACTTCCGAGACCGGCGGCAAACAGCTTCCCCCGGCATTACCGGTGGATTGGCCGACATTTTGCCAGGCGAGCGGATAGGCTGGGAGCGATCGCTCATACGTCAGAACGGAGATGATCTGACCCATTTCTTCAGGAAACTCTTCCTGCTTAATCAACTTGAGCCACGGGCTCATGTTGAGAGTACGACGATAAATATCCGGCCCGATACGACCGGATTCAGTCACGAGCTGTTGCTCGATTGTGTAAGCCATTTTGTGAAAATCCTTTAGAGGGCAGAGTGATTGCGCTGGTCGATGCTTAAGAGAAACCGACCGTTTCTCGGACCAGGAGGATTACTGGCGCCTTACACTCAGATTAGGGAATCAGGATTTTCAACCACTTACCGGGGGCGACCGTATGTTTGGCTTCGCAAATTGTTATCAGAAAAGCAACACAATTTTTTCACCATCCATCTGAAGCGTCCCAATCGCCTAAGACATCCGCATAAGACGCCACCGCAGAAGCGGCGGCGAGGGTAACGCTGTTCAAACCCGTAGTGAATGCGGCATACGATCCGTTGGTTGCCACTGATCCGGCTCCCTCCACATAAACCGTGTTTAGAGTGGTTGAATTTCCAACCATCCGGATGGTGGGAGCTTTGGCCATTTCGACTGGAAACCGGATATTGCACCTGACTGAAGTTGAGCTTGGGACCAGTGTTCCGATATTCGTCCAGTTTCCCTGACAAGGAGCGGTTAGATAATTAACATTTTTGCTGTAATGCCGCTGACAGTAGCGGAGATTATCTTCCCACCGTAAATCGATCAGTTGGCCACACGTCGGTCCCGGTTCATGCTGGATGAAAGCTATGTCGAACGTTGAACCGACCGGGCTTGCACAAAAATTGCTAGCACCAATGGCGCTGTAATAAACTGCACTATTAACCCAGACATCATTCGCTGTTGTGATTGAAGCTGATCCAGACCCCAGACCAATCAAAATTTCGTACCCGTAGGTGCCGGGATCTAAACTCCAAGTGATGTCGGAAGCCCACTTGGCAATGTTAGGAATCTGTAAAAGCGTCCACTGATTAGCCACTGGAATCGGAGGGCAAAGCTTGACGATTGACCGGGAATTTGCGGAATTGCGAAGGATAAAGCTCGGACGAAGACCGGCCACGCTGGTCCGAACCAGCATTTGGGCCGAAGTCACGTCATTGATCAATTCCCGTAGAGTGATGCTTTCGATTGTACTGTAACCGGCTAGCAATCCATCCGCTGCTGCTAGCGTAGAAATCACCTTGGTGTTGGTGACTCGCAGATAAGCGCGACCAATGGCAAAGTTAGTGCCGGGAATGCTGATCCCCAACGGCGAAGTGTCAGCATTTTGCAAAGCGCTCATGGTCACTGCACCAGTGTACCAAGTGTTCCAGCGATCTACGTAAGGTTGCGGAGTAGTCCCGGTGCCAATCCGCCGCTGATTGATCTCAAAATTCGGGTTACCGCAAGCATTGAATCCGCGCGGCCTGATCAGTTGAATGGCGCTTCCGAGATCCTGACAATTATTCGTACCGTCGACGAAATCGGTGGTCAGGCCACTGACTTTGCGCAAGTAACCGTTCTGCGTATTATCGGCAATCGGCACATTGCTGATTGATCCAGGAGGACCTTGATCGCCTTTGCTAGCTAACAGACTCCAGTAAACCGTTCCACCACCACCCGTGGTCAATAGGGAAGCGTAAAGGCTGAAGTTAAAAGCGCCAGTCGACCCGCCGCTGGACGGCGTAGACGGCAATGCGCCGGTCCAAGCCTGGCTGCTGTTAAAGTAACCAGGTCCGCCGCCCGAATCGAAATTGCCAGTTACTCCGCTCTGATTCTCCACCATCAACCAGACCTTGGTCCCGGCAGCAATCGTCGGGTTGGTGGTCATGTTCAGTGTCTGTTTCCCGCCGTTGGTGGTGGCCAAAGCGCTGGTTGCCAGCAATGTGCCAGGAACACCGGAAGCGTCGGAATAAACGCCAAGGAGAAAATTGATTCCGGTTACCCCTGACCAAAAGATGGTGACCGATTGCAGAGTGCCGCTTTGCGGCACCGTCACCTGCACACCGGTCAAACCGGTGTAAGTGCCGCTTGATGCTCCAGCCGCAGTATTACCGGCAGTGAACGCGGTACCACCGCCTCCTCCGCTTGGGTTGGCTGGATCCTGCCCGGTATTGGCTACCAGACAAATGTAGGAAGTGCCATTCTCTTGCACCCCGTCGTTAATGGCGTAAGCAGTGCCGACGTTCCAAACTCCGCGCCAATTCATCCCGGCAGGCCCAGTTGGGCCGGTTGGTCCAGCTGGTCCAGTTGAACCGGTAATACCTTGCGGTCCCTGTGGTCCAGTCGGTCCGGTCGGCCCAGCAACGCCTTGTATCCCCTGCGGTCCCTGTGGTCCGGGAACACCATTGACGTAATCGCCTACCCCGTACTTGACGATGTAAACCAGGACTGCAAATGGCGGCATGGTGTTGTGTGCCGCACCGCCACCGCTGGCGTCACTAGTGTTTGTACTCGGTCCGGCAGTAGTCAGATCCCGATCACATGCGCCGGTCGTATTGGTATTTGGGCCTCCAGTACTAGCCCATCCAGCACTGGTCTGACTAGCCCAAGCAGTGTTTCCGGCCGGTGTCGCTGCCGCTTGCAAACCACAACCAACCGCACTAGTAGCCGTTCCTTGGCCACCGCCGAGTACCCAAATAGCAGTTCCTGCTCCTCCGGTCACCTGGCCTTGTGGTTGAGCGGTATAAGTGTGGGCGTGCCCAGGATCACCGTGATTATGACTCCCTTGAGCGGGCCAGGTATGATAATGGTCCATCCCATGGCTGTGATTCTGCAAATCATGCAGGTGATTCACGCCAAGATGGGTGTGATTCCCCATCGTATGGGTATGTGAGGCGTGCTCCGAAATAAGTAAAACGTGTGCTTCCTCACCGCCTTTTGCTGCTAGCGCCCGGTTAGTTAAACCAGAGCCTTGACCAGAACCGAGAATGAACCGGCCACGGCAATCCGGAATATTGAAAGTGGCGCTTCCATCACCAGCACCGAACGTGGTTCCAATCACCGCAAACAACGCGGAATAAGTGGTGCGCGACACCGCGCTGCCGTCTGCCAATAGCCAGCCTAAAGGCGGTGTGATTGAAGGGAAAGGGGTTACAGCGCCGACCGGCGATCCGTCCAAGCCGGTCAATCCTTGTGGCCCTTGAATTCCTTGCGGTCCTTGCGGAACGGTAAAATTAAAGACCCCGGCATTTGGCGTTCCCGAATTAGTGACTGCCGCCGCTGATCCGGGAGGTCCGGTCACCGTCGTGCCAACCGCAACTGTCGCCGCAGTTCCAGCGGTTCCAGTTGGCCCTTGCGCCCCTTGAGTTCCGGTTGGTCCTTGCGGTCCAGTTGATCCCGTTGCTCCTTGCGGTCCGGTTGGACCAGCTGGCCCTTGCGGACCAGTTGCGCCGGTATCGCCTTTGGGTCCCTGAATTGGCCCAACGTTATTCCAGTGAGTACCGTCCCAAGCCCAACAATCGCCGGTATCATTGGCCACCCACATGTCGCCGGGAGTGTTCCCGGTCGTTGGCAAATCGGCGCTGGTAGGAACCGTACCTTTAAGAACAAGACCTGTTCCGGGAGTACCTTGCGCGCCCGTGTCGCCTTGTGGTCCTTGCGGTCCTACTGGACCAGTTAATCCTTGCTCACCGGTTGCGCCGGCCGGTCCTTGCGGTCCTTCTGGACCAGTCGCGCCGGGAGTCCCGCTTGGACCTTGTGGCCCTTGTATTCCGGCTGGCCCGACATCGCCAGTTTCACCAGGAGGTCCTTGCTCGCCGGTATCGCCTTGTGGTCCTTGCGGTCCAGTTGGGCCTGGAACACCGATTGAACCTTGTGGCCCGGTTGGTCCCTCTGGTCCTTGCGGTCCTTGGACACCGTTTGTTCCATCCGCTCCCGAAGGTCCAGATGGGCCTTGTGCTCCGGTTGCGCCGGTCGCACCCATTGGTCCTTGCGGACCAATTGGACCGGTTGGCCCCGGTGGTCCTTGTGGGCCGACCGGCCCTTGCATCGGACCAACATCCGCCCAATTACCAGGGTCCGGCATGGTCCAGACATAACCGTGCCCACTATCTGTGACTATCCAGAGATCGCCATAAGTATTGCCGGTTGGCGGAAGATCACTAACATCAGGAACCGCACCTTTAACAGTGAGGCTGGCGCCAATCGGACCGACCGGACCTTGCGGTCCTGGAGGTCCAGCACTACCAGCTACGCCTTGCGGTCCAGCAGGACCGGTTGGACCCGCCGAGCCTTCAAGTCCTGGAATGCCTTGCGGACCTTGCGGTCCTTGTGGCCCTGGCGGTCCTGGCGGACCCGCGTTCTGGCCGCCATAATCGATCGGTGGAAAATGGTCGATGTACGATCGTACCGGCGCACCAATCGGCCCCGAGACCGTACGAATCTCGGCCATAAATATTACGTTGCTGCGCTTACTTCAATCTTCACCCAGGCACCATTCTGACGCGCATAAAAACCATCGTCACTTGGAGCGTCGGCAAACGCAGCGCCGGGATCACCTTTTGGTCCTGTTGGTCCTGTTGGTCCTGCTTGCCCCGTATCGCCTTTTGGTCCTGCTTGTCCCGTTGCTCCAGCATCACCGACATCACCTTTTGGTCCTGCTGGACCCGTTACTCCGGCTGGTCCCGTTTGTCCATCTGTCCCTGGATCGCCTTTTGGACCCGTAGGTCCTTGTGCCCCTGGATCGCCTTTTGGACCCGGAGGTCCTTGAGTTCCTTGTGCTTGCCCTGCACTAAAATGGTCAGTATATGACCGAGGCATAGCGACCTCCTTACTTTTTCTTCTCAGCCTTTTTCTCTTTCATCTTCTCTTTGAGTTTCTCAACTTTCGCTTCGCCTTTTTTCTTAGCCATAATGAAGGATCGGCCTAATTGATTTAACCATTCAATGAAAGAAAATTCACTTCCTCGTCCCAGAAATCCGCGATTCGATCGCATCGATGAAAGACATTCCGGATTCTTCACTTCCGGCTGGTAAATGTCCGTTCCCGCTTTGGCCACCAAACGCTTCGCCCCCACTGGAACTCCCACCGCCAGCTCCAGGGGTAACTCCTTGATATCGTTTGAGAGCACTATTGGCCTCCTGGTACATGTTCCAGAGCTGATGAATGGCTATCACCGCGCGCGGTAACAAGGCCGCTTGGACCAAAACCTTTGCTCGATCAACCGCTGGCAACGCCTCCAAGTCGGTACTGGCCACCATCTTCCTGGTATCTTCCAGGCCCTTATTCCAGTCTTCGTTTCCTTCGAGCGGTCGAGCCAGATACAAAGTGTTCGAGATCTCTTTCCAAGCCTTCTTTTGCGAACCATCCCATTCAGCCTTCTTCTCCGATTTAGATTTCTCCGCTTCAGCCGCCCGCTTGGCTTCGATGTAATCCAGGGCTTGTTTTACATCGCTTTGAAGAACGCCACGACGCCGATTGATCTCCTTAGCATCGTCCGCCAGCTTGAACAAAGTAAGCCTGTCACGATCGTTAAAGGTATCGGTGACCTTGCTCAAAAGATCGGCTTGCTTATCCCGATCAGGTTCATTAATCGCGGATCGGATCTGAAATGTATTAACGCTGTACTTAGTGCCTAGACGTTTGATCTCATCCTCAACCACGCCCATCGGACGATGCACCGCTTTCTGGTATTCCGGCGTTGCTTCAAGCTTTACCAACCGAAGTTCTTTGGTCAACGTCTCCCGTTCTTGAGTCAACTTATCGTATTCGTCCGACGCCATCGGCGTCTTGCCGTCGAACTCTTTGAGCCGTTCTTCGTGCTCTTTGAGTTTGGCCGTCAGCTCGGCGTTCTGTTTAAAGAGCGCCTGATTACTGGTCCGCATCCGGGCCCAGGCATCCTGCGCTTGCGGCGTTCCACTGGCTAACTTCTCTGGAAACTCTTCTGGTGGTTTAACCGCTGGAGTACCTTGAGCTGCCGGAGTGTGATCGCGCTGGTCATCCGCTGTCTGTTTTTCAGCCTGGGTACCAAAAGCCAGCTGGCTGAAATCTGGCAACAAGACTTTCGATTGGTCAGGAGTGGTCTCCGGAATCTTCGGAGCTTCATGTTGCTGACGATCTTGAGGCTGCGGTTGTTGGGCAGTCTCTCCGGGAGGCAGATCTTTATTAAGAGCAACCATCTTCGGATTCTCTTTCAGAGAAGCGCCGATCTGATCGCTTAAGAAACTTTCAAAATTAGGGGGCGGCGATGCCGCTGGCGGGGCTGCTTGTTCACTCACGTTTCAATCCTTCTGGTCGTTTAGGTCCGGCAGGCAACTGAATTTCCTCTTCCTTTATGTCCCAGGGTTTAGGAATCTTCTCACCCTTTTCCCTTGGCTGATCAGCCAGGGTTCTGAACGTATGGATTGCGGAATAAGTGCCTTCCTTAAATGCGTTCTGCAGCGCTTGGGTTGGAATGTCTCCGGTTGTCCGATGCCGGTAGATCTCTTCCAGAATCACGCTGCAAGCGGCTTTGAAAATCTGGGTGTTAATCACCGCACGCCACTGCTCTGCGTAGCCTAAAACTATCCATTCGTCGTGGGTCATTCGTTACGTGCAATTCCAGCGTTAGCCCACATCACAGCTTCCTGGATCTTATTGATCGCATGAGTCTGCTCGCGACTGGGTGGACTAAGCAGTACAATCATCTCCGCGAAATAAGCTCCAGCATCACGAATTTGAGTGTACTTCTCAGCCTGCCCGTCTTTAGGCGGATGATAAGTAAAAATCTTCTCTAAATCTGCCTGGGTAAACCCGAGCATAAATTAATCGGTTGGGTTGATCTCACCTTCTGAGGCAGCTTCGCCGCCAGTCATCAGCGCCTTCTGACCCTGCATTCCCATCAACTGCGCTTCGCGCGAAATCCGGCGTGCCATCCGCGCATCTTCGAAGGCGATCTTTTGCTGGCCCTGATCGGCGAGGATCTTGTTCTTCATATCCGCTTCCTGCTGCATGATCGACATCTTGACCTGATGAGCCTGGATCTGAGCGATCAATTGAGGATTGAGCGGGGGCTGACGTTGAGCCGCAGCTTCATGCTGCGCATAAGACGCCGCGGTAGTAGTCGGTACTCCAGCACCACCGGGAGGCGCACCTGCTCCTGCAGCAGGAGCACCACCGCCAGCACCACCAGGGGCAGCATTGACCTGGCCGCCGGGAAGTTGACCGTTTTGCGCTCGTTGCGCGAGCATCGCCTGCGCTTGAGATGCTTGCTCGCCTTCTTTAGCGGCAGCAGCCTGGGCTTCCTGAATGTTATGGTCAAGCGCCGTTAAGAATCCTTCCACCAGATTCAGTCCGCGATTGATGTATCGAACTTCCTGAATCCGGGTCGGATCGCCAGACATCTGTTGAACGTGCTGGGTGGTGTGATCCAGGATGGTGTGCAATTGCGGAGAGCCTTGCATCGCCGGGATCTGACCGCCTTTGATCCCTTGCACGATCTGGGTCAACGCCGTGAAATGAACCGTGATGTGCACTCGCGGTACGTCAGTTCGATTGACTGGCACCACTTGGCCCAGCATCATGATCGCATTCTCCAGCTCTGCGTCTTTCTGATCCTGCGGCTGACGACCGGCTTGCTCGAGCGGCGGCGCGTATCGGTCGGCCTGAGAGTACCCGACATAGGCCGCGACCCGATCGCGGATCGCATTACGCCGGCCAATCTCATCAAACTGCGGAGCCAGTTGACCAACCTGTTCAAGAGCCAGGAGCCGTGCGCTGGCGCTGCCGTAACCCATGGCCCGGTTAGCTCGAACCCGTTTTACATTGATCAACGCCTTCATCGGCACTTGGCGCTGTAGACACCGAGCCCTGAATTCGAACGCCTCCCGGCCACCAGGATCAAGCTGAGAAAGTTCCGGACAAGTAGCGCGACGATAAGATTCCGCCAGGACTCGATCCCAGGGAATATAGAAAAGGTTCATCGCACTGGTGGATAGCGTCGACTCCTTCTGCAACTGAGACTGGACCTCAAAGCGGGTCTTCTCCTTTTGTCCCTTAGCAGCGTCGGGCTGCTGACGAGGCTGATATGTCCCAGTATTGGCCTCGATCTGCATAGAGAGATCCCGGACGATGGGCAAAATGTTGTCCGAGATGTTCTGATGCTTGAGATCCACAAAACGGATATTAGGCGGGACCAATGTGAACGGGCCCATGTAACTAAATGAAAGCTCGTCAAGCGCGGTTGAATCCTCGGGTTGTATGACCGGGCCAGCCGAGAAGAAAGTTGCATCAATGACCGCGCATCGAAGTTGATTGCTGACCTGGATCTGGGGGAAGATTTTGTATCCCAGTCCGCGAATAGAGTGATAATAACCGTTGCCGATCCCGTAAGTAAAAATGTGGAGACAGTTTCGGATCGACTTGAACCGGCCAATCCTTTTAAAGAGAAACTCTTGATTAAGTCCATTTTCTAAAGTCATGAAGTGGCTGACGGTGCCGTCGAACTCCTTGATCCAGAAATGCAGGACCCAGATTTCTTTGGCGCGAACGCGCCCGAAATAAACGTCGTTCTGTTTAATCTCGCGTTCTAGCTCTTCCCATTCCCACGAGGTGGGGGCGGAATTGCGAGAGGAAGTTGCCCAGTAAATTGCTTTCTTAACTTCCTCCACATCCCAGCCATTCTCTTTAGCGAACTTAGGGTCTTTGATGAACTGGTAAAGCTGGGTCGTGGTATACCGTCGCCGGGCAATCGCGTAATCAATATCGTCCTCGTTAGCCGGGGTATTGCGCGGCAGGATGAAATCAGCCAGGCCGCAGACTTTCCAACGCCAATCGTAATCGTCTTCGAAAAAGGTTACCCCAAGACCATGGATAACAAACTCGCGAGCCAACGCCTGGTTATTGAATTCAAAGCGATGCCAGGTCCTGAGCATCCGGTCGAACTCTTCACTTATGATCTGGTTCCACTCTGTTCGGGTTTGCGGATCACCTTCTGCGGATTCGATCTGCGCGATATGATCGACCGAGGAGGTCAGATCATTGTATGGGGCGAGCGCGGCCTCGATAAGAGCCTGCCCCTCCAGAAGATTAAGATTTGTACGCTGGGACTGCCCTAGATTGTCGAGTTCCGCCTGATCGTACGGCGGCCAACCGTCGATCATTTCCTGGACCCGGGCCCGGTTGTAAGCGTTGGACCGGTCCGCTTGCCACGCCGCAGTCCAAAGCGCCCAAGCCGCATAGACATCCACCAACCGCGACCCCTTGGGAACATCTCCCTGGTAGTCGATATTCGCCAACTGGTCTTCGGTCAGCTGATTCATACGGCAGCTTCTTCACTCACGGGTTGGGGGTCAGGATGCTCCA
>Ga0210396_10005842_pt1 | contig 11827 bp, 10 predicted proteins | sample IncBWH17OmetaG_FD_155466 | JGI IMG/M metagenome (GOLD analysis project Ga0210396, IMG submission 155466) | Forest soil microbial communities from Barre Woods Harvard Forest LTER site, Petersham, Massachusetts, United States - Inc-BW-H-17-O ...
GATTCCTCACGGGAAATCGGCAATGTCGCCGGGCTAATAGGCTCGCGGCGGAGAGATCGAAATGACCATCAAGATGCCCGCTCCGGATCAGGCGGTTCTAGGCCGCCGCAGCACCATCGTCGAGGCGCTGCGCGCCATCGTGCCGGGCGAGGGCGTGATCGATACGCCGGCCGAAATGCTCCCCTACGAGTCCGACGGGCTGATGGCCTATCGCCAGCCGCCGATGGTGGTGGTGCTGCCGGACACGACGGAACAGGTTTCGCGAGTGCTGAAATACTGCTTCGAGCAGGGCATCAAGGTGGTGCCGCGCGGCTCCGGCACGTCGCTGTCGGGCGGCGCGTTGCCGCTGGCGGACGCGGTGCTGTTGGGTCTCGGCAAATTCAAGCGTATCCGCGAGATCGATTTCGACAACCGGGTGGTGGTGACCGAGCCGGGCGTCACCAATCTCGCGATCAGCCAGGCGGTGGCCCATGCCGGCTTTTATTATGCGCCCGATCCCTCTTCGCAGATTGCGTGCTCGATCGGCGGCAACGTTGCCGAGAATTCCGGCGGCGTGCACTGCCTCAAATACGGCATGACCACCAACAACGTGATGGGATGCGAGATCGTGCTGATGACGGGCGAGATCCTGCGCATCGGCGGCAAGACCGCCGAGAGTGCCGGCTACGACCTGATGGGAATTATCACGGGGTCGGAGGGGCTACTGGGCGTCATCACCGAGATCACGGTGCGTATCCTGCAAAAGCCGGAGACCGCCCGTGCCTTGATGGTTGGCTTTGCCGAGGTCGAAGCAGCCGGTGAATGCGTGGCGCGGATCATCAGCGCCGGCATCATTCCCGGCGGCATGGAGATGATGGACAAGCCGGCGATCCACGCTGCGGAAGCTTTCGTCCATGCCGGCTATCCGCTCGACGTCGAGGCGCTCTTGATCATCGAACTCGATGGCCCCGGTGTCGAAGTCGACGAGTTGATCAAGCGGGTCGAGACGATCGCGCTTGGTTGCGGCTCGACAAGCTGCCAGATCTCGAATTCAGAGGCCGAACGCAACCTGTTCTGGGCCGGCCGCAAGGCCGCTTTTCCCGCGGTGGGGCGGATTTCGCCCGACTATCTCTGCATGGACGGCACCATCCCGCGTGGTGCCGTGTCCAAGGCGCTTGCGCGCATCCGCGATCTCTCCGAGAAATATGGTCTGCGCTGCGCCAATGTGTTTCATGCCGGCGACGGCAACCTGCATCCCTTGATCCTCTACGACGCCAACCAGCCCGGCGAGATCGAGCGGGCGGAAGCATTTGGCGCCGATATCCTGAGGGCTTGCGTCGAGTTCGGCGGCGTGCTGACCGGCGAGCACGGCGTCGGTATCGAAAAGCGCGACCTGATGCCGGAGATGTTCAGCGAGATCGACCTCAACCAGCAGCAGCGCCTCAAATGTGCTTTCGACGCGCAAGGGCTTCTCAACCCCGGCAAGGTGTTTCCGACCCTGCATCGCTGCGCCGAACTCGGCCGCATGCATGTGCATGGCGGCAAGCTCGCTTTCCCTGATCTTCCGCGATTTTGAGCGTGAACCGCGTGGATACCCTGAAAGTACGTGACGCCAAGGATGTCGAGCAGGCGGTGCGGGCGGCGATCGCCGGCGAGCAGCCGCTCGAGATCATTGGCCATGGCACCAAGCGGATGGTCGGCCAGCCGATGGCGACCAATGCGCTGCTCGACCTGTCGGCGCTCAATGCCGTGAAATCCTACGAGCCGAATGAGCTGATCATCACGGTCGAAGCGGGTGTGCCGCTTTCGGACGTCAAGTCGCTGATCGATTCGAAAAACCAGCGCTTTGCGTTCGAACCGATGGATACCGCACGGCTCCTGGGCACACCCGAGGAGGGGACGATCGGGGGCATGATCGCGGCCGGGCTCGCCGGCCCGCGCCGGATCCAGGCGGGAGCCGCCCGCGATCATCTGCTCGGCGCGAACGCCGTCTCGGGCTTCGGCGACAGCTTCAAGGCCGGGGGGAAGGTTGTGAAGAACGTCACCGGCTATGACCTCTGCAAGCTGCTTGCGGGCTCCTGGGGAACGCTGGCGGTCATGACCGAGGTAACGCTCAAGGTGATGCCAAGGCCGGAGAGCGAGCGCACGCTGGTGCTGCGCGACCTCGACCACGCGGCCGCCAACCAGGCGATGACCGCGGCGCTCGGTTCCCCGTTCGACGTCTCGGGTGCGGCGCATGTGCCGAAATCGGCTTTGCGCGACGCGGTCGGCGCGCTTGGCAGCCTGGGGTCGCCCCGAAGTGCTCTGACGCTCGTGCGGCTGGAAGGAATCACCGCATCGGCCGTGCATCGTGCGGCCTCGCTCGCCAAGCTGCTATCGTCGTTCGGAACCACCGAGGCGATCGAAGATGAGCGTTCAGCCGCGGTTTGGGAATGTGTCCGCGATGTCGAACCCTTTGCAGCGAGGGGCCCGCTCGGCGCCTGGCCGGTATGGCGTATCGTCTGCCCGCCGGCTTCAGGCGGTGCCTTGGGCGAACGTCTTGCCCGCGAAACTGGCGGCGACGTGCTCTACGACTGGGGCGGCGGCCTGATCTGGGCGGCGATGCCGCCGCGGCCGGACGCCCAAGCGACGTTGGTGCGTCAGCGCACGGCCGCCGTCGGCGGTCACGCCATGCTGCTGCGCGCACCGGACGAAGTGAGAGGGCAGGTCGACGTGTTCCAGCCGGCCAGCGCCGGCGTGGCTGCGTTGAGCGAACGCGTGCGGCAAAGCTTCGATCCGAAAAGCATTCTCAATCGCGGCCGGATGACACGTCTCGGCACCCTTTCGAGGTCCCCGGCATGAAGACCGAATTCAGCCTCGCCCAGCTGGCCGATCCCGATATCGCCGAAGCCGACAAGATTTTGCGCAAATGCGTGCATTGCGGGTTCTGCACCGCGACCTGCCCGACCTATGTCCTGCTCGGCGACGAACTCGATAGTCCGCGCGGCAGAATCTATCTCATCAAGGAGATGCTGGAAAAAGATCGTCCGCCGACGCCTGAAGTCGTCAAGCACATCGATCGCTGTCTTTCCTGTCTTTCCTGCATGACGACGTGCCCGTCGGGTGTGAACTACATGCATCTGGTCGATCAGGCGCGGGTGAAGATCGAGCGGAACTTCAAAAGGCCATGGACGGAACGGCTGCTGCGGGCCGTGCTCGCGCTTGTGCTGCCGCGGCCGAAGCTGTTCCGCGTCAGCATGATGCTGGCGCGGCTGGCGCGTCCGCTGGCGGGTCTCTTGCCTTCGGGCGGGGTCTCGGCAACGCCGACTTTGCTGAAGCGAATCAAGGCGATGCTGGCGCTGTCGCCGCGCGGCCTGCCGCAGGCCGGGCCATTGGCAGGAAGCGTTTTTCCGGCTCAGGGCGAGCGTCGCGGGCGGGTCGCGCTGCTGCAAGGATGCGCGCAGCAGGTGCTGGCGCCGCGGATCAACCAGGCAGCCACCAGCCTGCTGACCCGTCACGGCATCGAGGTCGTGCTGGTCAAGGATGAGCAATGCTGCGGCGCATTGACCCATCATATGGGCCGCGAGGACGCGGCACTGGCCTTCGCCCGCGCCAACATCACGGCGTGGCTTGGAGAGGCTGATCGCAGCGGGCTCGACGCTATCCTGGTGACGACGTCAGGCTGCGGCACCGTCATCAAGGACTATGGTTTCATGCTGCGCGAGGACCGCGATTTCGCCGCCGGCGCCACCAGGGTTTCAGCGCTGGCGAAGGATATTACCGAGTATATCAGCGGGCTCGATCTCACGCCGGCACAGCGCCACGACGACATCGTCGTCGCTTATCACTCGGCTTGTTCGCTTCAACATGGGCAGAAAATCACGCAACTGCCGAAAGAATTGCTTTCCAAGAACGGATTCGTGGTGAAAGATGTACCGGAGAGCCATTTGTGTTGCGGTTCGGCTGGGACCTACAACATTCTCCAGCCTGACATTGCGAACAAGTTGCGCGATCGAAAGGTCGCCAATATTGCGATGATCAAGCCGGACATGATTGCTGCGGGCAATATTGGGTGCATGGTGCAGATTGCCAGCGGTACGTCAGTTCCTGTGATGCACACGATTGAGCTTCTCGATTGGGCGACGGGCGGCCCGCAGCCGGTATCGAGCGGACTCGACAGGCTAGTGCGCAACGACGGCCTGAACGCCCGATAGACACGGCTCAGCGCAACAGGAGGACGACATGGCTAAAGCGAAGAAGAAGAAAGGCAAGAAGGCGAAGAAGGCTAAAAAGCTTCTCGCCGCGAAGAAAAAGTCCGCCAAGAAGGCGGTCAAAAAATCCGCGAAGAAGTCCGCGAAGAAAGCCAAGAAGGCCGTGAAGAAGTCGGCCAAGAAGGCTGTCAAGAAAGCTGCCAAGAAGGCGGCTCCGAAAAAGGCGGCGAAGAAGGCTGCGAAAAAGAGGGCCGCTCCCGTCAAGGCCGCGATGCCGGCGGAAGCCGCGCCGTCGCATGAGACGGAAGCTCCAACTCATAGCTGGGCGACGCCAAGTCATGACGAGCCGGCTGCTGCGCCGTCATGGGAGCACTCCTCCAGCCACCACAACTCTGGCAGCGAGGACGGAAACTAGAACAATCTCCGGCCAACTGGCCTTCAAAATTGAAGGGCCGCAGCGTCGTATCGCTGCGGCCTTTTAGTTTTGCGCTGCTCAACCTGATTGGTCTGGCCCGAAGCGGGGGAAGAGTGATTTGTGATCAGATTACAACAGCTTGCAGCAATACCCGTTTCACACTCTGAAATGGATAAAAAATATGCAGATGATTACGTTTTAATCTTCGTGTTATAGCCGCCCTATACCAGATTGCCTCTCGCATAACGGACACCGCGCCCATCGAAGGCGCCGGTTTCCGGACACGGATGGATGGGCCGCTAATGAAAACGCTCGTTATAGTTGCCGCATTGCTCGCCGTGTCCGGACCCGTTTTTGCTGCGGATTTGCCGGTGAAGGCCGCGAAGGCGCCGGCGTTCGATCCCTGGGATATCGCTTTCGGCGCCGCGGTCATGAGCGACTATGTCTTTCGCGGCATCACCCAGTCGAATCACCAGCCGTCAGTCGCTGCTTATTTCGAACCGCGTTACAACATCAACAAGGACCTGCAGCTCTATGTCGGCACTTCCGTCGAGAGCATTTCGTTTGCCAACCATGCCGCGGCCGAGGTCGATGTTTACGGCGGCGTTCGGCCGAGCTTCGGCGCGGTTGCGCTGGATTTCGGTCTCTGGGGCTACCTCTATCCGGGCGGACAATGTCAGGAAGGCTTTCCCGGCGGTGTCGCGGTTTGTCCTGCGGGCTCGCCCTTGGCCTCTGGTCCCAATTTCGTTCAGATCAAGCAAGACCTCAGCTTTTACGAGGCCTACGGCAAGATCAACTGGACCATCAACGATAGCTTCGCGCTGGGCGGCAACGAGTATTACACGCCAAGCTTTTTGAATTCGGGAGCCTGGGGCGATTACGCCTCGATCACCGCGAAGGCGACGGCGCCGGCAAAATGGTTCGGCTCAAGCGGCGTCGGAGCGTATGTGTCAGCCGAAGTCGGCAGACAGTGGTTCGGAACGACGGACGCCTTCTATCGCATTTCGGCTGCGCCTGTGGGCATTGCCTATCCGAGCTACAACACCTGGAATATCGGCATCGCCTTCACCTACAAGGTGTTCACGCTCGACCTGCGCTATTCCGACACCAATCTGAGCAAGGGCGATTGCGCGGCGGTGACGAGCGCCTTCAACGCCAACATCCCGGGCAATACGACCGCCATCAATCCCAACGGCTTCGGCTCCAACTGGTGTGGCGCGGCCGGCATCGTCAAGCTTTCCGCCGACCTGACCGCGATGACCAACCTGAAGTAATTTGTAGAAGCTTCTCGTTAGGAAGAGCTTTTCTGCGGTCTCTGCTCATGCGCGGCGAAGTGGTCGCCCTCACGGTCCAGCACGATATGGCCGTCGTGAAATGCCTCGAGCGTGCTGCGATGACCGATCGAGATCGTGGTCGTCGTCTTGAGCTTGTCGGCAAGCAGGCGATAGAGCGCCGCCTCGGAGGCCTCGTCGAGCGAAGCGGTGGCCTCGTCGAGGAAAAGGTATTGCGGCTGGTGCAACAGCGCGCGGGCGATGCCGAGACGCTGCTGTTCGCCGAGCGAGAGCATCCGGTTCCAGTGGGCATCTTCCTCCAGCCTCGGGGCGAGTTGCGGCAGGCCCACGGCGGTGAGCGCCTGTTCAACGACAGCCGAGCTGAACGCATCCGCCTTCGAAGGGTAGACGATCGCTGCTTTCAGTGCGCCGACCGGAAAATACGGCCGCTGCGGCAACATCATCAGCGTGGCGTTGGCGGGGATGGTGATCACGCCGTCGCCAAACGGCCATATGCCGGCGATCGCGCGAAACAGCGTCGACTTGCCGGCTCCCGATGGCCCGGTGACAAGGACGTGCTCGTTGTTCGTAATACGCAGGCCATCGGCTGCAACCAGCGGCGCGCCGTTGGGTAATTTGACCAGGAACTGCCGCAGCTCGATCGCTTTGCTTTCGTCCGAACGCACGACATTGATCGAGGGAGTGTCGCCTGTAAGGCGGGCGGCGCTCGCGATCGTTTCTTCGAAACCTTCGAGACGGGCAACGACCGAACTCCATTCGGCCAGCGTGCGATAGACCGAGACAAAGAACGACAGCGATTGCTGCACGCTGGAAAAGGCGGAAGCGGTCTGCATCATGCCGCCAAGCTGGATCTTGCCGGCGAAATAGGCCGGTGCCACCAGAATATAGGGAAAGACTACTGCGGCTTGCGCATAGCTCGAGGTGAACGCGGTCAGCCGCTTGGTGCGGGTCATGATCTCGTACCAGTTCTGGACGACGCGGCCGAAGCGCCCCAACAGCCGCTCCTGTTCGGCGCTTTCGCCGTGGAGCAGCGCGATCTGCTCCGAATTCTCGCGCACCCGCACGAGATTGAAACGGAAGTCGGCTTCAAACCGCTGCTGCTGGAAATTGAGCATGACCAGGGGCGAGCCGATCCAATGCGTCAGCGCCGTGCCGAAGACGGCGTAAATCAGCGCGCCCCATACCAGATAGCCGGGGATATGGAATTCGCTGCCGAACAGCGTCAGCGGCGAATCGACCGAAAGGCCCCACAGAATGATGACAAAGGAGGCGAGCGTCACCACGGCGCTCAGGAAATTGACGCAGATGTTCAACGTCTGCTCGACGAACATCTTGACGTCGTCGGCGATGCGCTGGTCCGGATTGTCGGCCGTATCTCCACGAAGCTGCATGCGGTAATGATTGGCGTTATGCAGCCATTCGCCGAGATAATGGCGGGTCAGCCAGTTCCGCCAGCGGATCTGAAGCCATTGATTGAGATAAAGCTGATAGACGGCGAGCGCGATATAGACGGCCGCAAGCCCGCAAAAGATGCCCATCTCACGGACGAAAGCGTCCCAGTCTTTCTCCTGCAGCGCATTGTAAAAGCGGTTATTCCACTGGTTGAAGAGAACATTGAGCCCCACCACCATGAGTTCGATTGCGATGACCGCCGCAAGCAGCAAGCGGCCTGCGAATCTGTCTTCGGAACGGAAGTACGGAACTGCGATGCGCCACACAGTCGCAGGTCTCAAGCGGATATTGTTCACAGATCGGGGTCTCCGGGGGAATAGCTGCGCCGATGAGGTGTTGGTTTGGCCAGTGCAGGAGGTTGTTTTTCGTTACGGGTTCGCTGCGGTCTCTTCCAACATCTGCAAAACCGTATGCGAATGCCGGCTCCAGAACTAGACTAAAGTCGTAACAACGTCGGTATGGGTTCGCTTGTCGCGACATGCAAGTCAACTCTAGCATGCGGTCAACGGCGGGTGGCGGGGGGCCCTCTCATTTCGCGCGTTTGTGAGCGGGTTTGGCAGAAGTCAAATTCGCCCTTGAAGCCGCGCTTTGCTAAAGGCCCTCAGTACTAGCGCCAGCGTACCAGCCGTTCACGCGGGCTGGCACGCCACAAAAGCGCGTGGGGAGGAATCATAATGTGGAATCAGGTCTATAATCCTTTTAACAACGCCGTGCTGTCGACGATCGCCGCGGCGGTGCCCGTCGTCACGCTGTTGATCTTGATCGCTAGCGGCAAGGTCAAGGCGCACATCGCCGCCATCATTGCGGTGATCCTGACCAACCTGATCGCGATTTTCGTGTTCACCATGCCCGCGGGCATGTCGATCCGCGCCTCGCTGCTCGGCGTGGTGTCAGGTTTCTTCCCGATCGGCTGGATCGTGCTCAACGTCATCTTTCTCTACCAGCTAACGGTCGCAACGGGTCAATTCGAGCTATTGAAGCGCGCGGTTGGCGGCGTTACCGAAGATCGTCGTCTGCAACTGCTGCTGATCGCGTTTTCGTTTGGCGCGTTCTTCGAGGGCGCATCGGGATTTGGCACGCCGGTCGCGATCACCGGCTCGGTTCTGATCGGTCTCGGCTTCTCGCCGCTCGCAGCATCCGGTCTCTCGCTGATCGCCAATACGGCGCCGGTTGCCTATGGCGCGCTCGGCACCCCGATCCAGGGGCTCGCTTCGGTGACTGGACTCGATCCCTATATTCTCGGCGCCATGGTCGGACGGCAGCTGCCGGTGTTCTCGCTGATCGTGCCGTTCTGGGTGGTATGGGCCTTCGCCGGCTGGAAAGGCATGAAGGATATCTGGCCGGCTATCCTGGTCACCGGTATTTCGTTTGCTGTCCCGCAATTCGTGATCTCGAATTACATCAATCCCTGGATCGTCGATATCGGGGCGTCGCTGATCTCGATGGGCTGTCTCATTCTGTTCCTGCGCGTGTGGCAGCCGAAACAGCTTTGGTTGTCGCCGGCTCTGCGCGGCAACGACGAATCCCTGGCGACCATGGCACCGGCAAAGCCGATGGATAAGACCCCCCTCAGCCAGGGGCAGCTCTGGAGTTCATTGCTACCATGGATCATCGTCTGCATCGTGATGCTGATCTGGGGCAACGGCGCATTCAAGACCTGGGCTAACTCGATCTTTACCTGGAACTACCCCGTGCCCGAGCTGCACCAAATGATCAACAAGGTGCCGCCGGTTGCGGTGAAGCCGACGCCTGAGGGCGCCGTATTCGGGTTCACCTATCTGTCGTTCACCGGGACGGGCATGTTGATCGCGGCGATCATCTCGGGCTTGCTGGCGGGCTTCTCGCCGATGAAGATGATCGTCGAATACGGCCGCACCATCAGGCTCTGTGCGATCTCGCTGATCACGATTTCGGCGATGCTCGCAATCGGAACGCTGACGCGGCTCTCCGGCGTCGACGCAACGCTCGGTCTCGCTTTCGCGGCGACTGGCGTCTTGTATCCGTTCTTCGGCACGCTGCTCGGCTGGCTGGGTGTCGCGTTGACAGGATCGGATACCGCGTCGAACATTCTGTTCGGCAACCTGCAGAAGATCACCTCGGAGCAGCTCGGCCTGTCGTCGGTCCTGATGGGCGCGGCGAACTCCTCCGGTGGCGTCATGGGCAAGATGATCGACGCGCAGTCGATCGTCGTCGCCTCTACCGCGACCAACTGGTATGGGCATGAGGGCACGATTCTGCGCTTTGTGTTCAAACACTCGATTGCACTGGCCTGTCTGGTCGGCCTGTTCGTGATGTTGCAGGCGTATGTCTATCCGTTCACGGCGATGGTCCTGAAATAGACCTCGATCCGATCTGGATTGATCAAGTCCCCCGCGTCCTGCCGGACGCGGGGATTTTTTTGCCGCCGTCAATCTGGTCAATGTCACGTTGGCCGACTACAACCGCGCCCGTTCTGGATTTTGTTGGGGAACACCATGTGGTCTATGCGCGCTTTATTGAGGCAGGCAGCGGTCGCCGCCTTTGCGATCGCCGGCTTTGCGGCCGGCCCCGCCGGTGCGGAGGAGGGCTTTCCGTTTGGCTTCGAGATGACACTGGATGCGCTCCCCCAGGCGGGGTCGAAGCGCATTCCGACACTTGAGATCGGCGACAACGGCGAGGCGAAACTCGATTTGTGGTGCAAGACCGGCACGGGTCAATTCTCGGTCGCGGGCAATACCGTGATCTTCGTTCCCGGCCAGTTGCAGGACCGTGACTGCCCGGCGGTGCGGGCGCAGGCTGACGACGATCTCGTCTCGGCACTCAGCGAAGCCACCACCTGGCGGCGGCGGGGCGATCAGGTGTCCTTTGCGGGCACCAAGCCCCTGCGGTTCCATATCAACACGAACTGACCGTTCTTACTTTTTACTTCCAGACCGATTTGTCGGCGTCCCAGCGCTGCCCTTTGAATTCCTTGGTCAAAGCGTCAACGACGCCGTTGTCGTCTTTCTGGGCGCCTTCTTCATCGCCGCTGGAATCGTTGGCGAGGTTGAGGGCGGGCCCGGAGGTCTCGTCGGCGGTCGAGATGGCGGGACTAGAGACCCACAGGACCAGCCGGTCCGATCCGCCGGGCTTTTCGGATGCGACGAGCGCGGTCACCTCGAGGGTGTCGGTGAGATCGAGCGCGGGATAGAGCTCGCTGGGGCGTTTGAACGTCAGTTTCAGTTTGCCGTTACTGGTGTTCCAGGCGGAACTCGCGGGCTTTGCCGAAAAGGCTCTAGCCAGGACGTCGGTAATCGTCGCGGCAAGCTTGTCCTTGTTGAGCCGCTCGCCGTCGCGCCAGCCGGTGGTCGAAAAGCGGATGGTGCGGTCCATTTCCAGGATTCCCGTGGTCCAGCCGGCTGCGACCACGCCGGGTGCCGATTTGAATTTTGCGATCATCGCAGCAGTGCGCTCCGGATCGGTGCTGAGCGTGATGATCTGCTCGCCCGCGCGCAGCACGTCGCAGGTGACGGCGAGGCTGCTCAAGGAAACTTCGACGTCCTGCCCTTTCAGGCTTTTGAGAAAGTCGGCGGCTGCCTCGAGCTTGACGCGAACGCCGATTGCTTCGGGAGATACTTCGGTAAAATCCTTCGGCGCCGGCGTGATGCCGTCGTCGCTGGTCTGGCTTTCCTGAAATTCCCGTTCGCTGAGGTCCGAATTGTCGGTCGAATTCACCTCGGTGACGGTTTGCCCGATGCTGATCTGGCCCTTGAACTCAAAATTGTCGCCGGCCGGCTTCCGGGTCAGTTTGACCGTGACCGGCAACTTGCCGCCGATGCTTTGGGTGCCGCCGGTGAGTGTCTGGCCGTTGACCGCCAGATTGACGACGAAGCGATCCTTGCGGTCCGAGCCTTTGGCGACGGGATAGCAGACATCGAGGGTGGCCGCGGTGAGGGTCTTGCCTTGTCGTGTCTCTTTCAGGATCACGTCGGCATTGCCATCCATCAGGCCATCGATGGCGGTGAAATATCTGACGTCGTTGGCGCCCGGCGCAGCTTTCGGCGAAAGCTTCATTTGGCCGTGGGCCATGCCGGTCAAGGCCGCGGCAAAAATGGTCAGGAGAAGCAAAGGTGCTCGCATCTGCACTTCCTTGGCTGGGGCTTGAGATCGGTTGGCCTTTCCTAGCAAAGCTCAGGACAATCGCCAAAAAGAAGGCCGCTGTTCGGCGGCCTTCTTCGAGAACGGATGTTCGGATCGGCTCAGAAGCCCATACCGCCGCCGTGGCCATGCCCGCCGGCTGCGGCCGGAGCGGGTTCCTTCGGCAACTCCGCAACCATGGCTTCCGTCGTCACCAACAGGGCGGCCACGGAGGACGCGTCCTGCAAGGCGGTGCGCACGACCTTGGCCGGGTCGATGATGCCCTTGGCGACCATATCGACATATTCTTCGGTCTGGGCATCGAAGCCGAACGTCTCCGACTTCTCCTCGAGGATCTTGCCCACGACGATCGAACCTTCGACGCCGGCATTCCCCGAGATCTA
>Ga0210396_10005848_pt1 | contig 11823 bp, 8 predicted proteins | sample IncBWH17OmetaG_FD_155466 | JGI IMG/M metagenome (GOLD analysis project Ga0210396, IMG submission 155466) | Forest soil microbial communities from Barre Woods Harvard Forest LTER site, Petersham, Massachusetts, United States - Inc-BW-H-17-O ...
GATCGTGCCCATCAGGCTCGGCTGGAAAATCTGGGGATCGATGTCATAGGTGTACAGATTGGTCCGGTCCGCGACGTAGAGTACTTGCTCCAGCGTGCTGGGAGCCGCGTTGAGTAATGTCGTTAAGTCTTGAGTGTAGGCAACACAGGAAAGGGCGAACATCAAGGCTATTGCGTACTGCATACTTCCTCCCAGCCGTGCGCCAATCAGATGGCATGCCCGGAACAAAGGTTGTGAAAGAGTGGTGCAACCACCAACCCAAGCATCGTGAAGCCAACGGCGACGACAATTCCGGCCACTGTCTACGGGTTGCACCCGACATGTCCACACTGTCACAAACCACTTCTCTCCGGCAGGATTGAGCGTTCGATAAAAGAAGCCAAGAAACAATAGATGGGTTCAGGAATAGCGGGGCGTTAGGGGCGCGGAGTTTGTCCTAGCTGAAACCGTTCTGACAGTCGGCGACGCGTATTTACTGTCATCCTCGAAGCCGACACGAAAGACACCGTGAAGGTGATAGACCATCCTGCAAGCTCCGAAGGCTACCGCCCGGCCCAACCCCCCTCGACCACCCTGACGGCCATGTGCCAGGCAAATAGGGCCGTATCTACGGAGTGTGTACGGATCGTGCAGACAAAAGGGCGGAAGCGAGCTAGAGTTCAGACCTTCCGTTTTGGCGCAAGGTTGGCGCATATCGAGAACATCCGGAAGCCAAGTTTCTCGGGTCGGACGGCGAACCTTATAACAAGCTCACGCGCGGCTTGCTGCGAAGGAGCCATATCGTCGCGAATCGTCACGGTTACATCGGGAAAGAGACCTCGCGCCGATGGGAGCAGGGAGACGACCCAAGCATGGTGGACTTTCAATGCACAGAATACAGCGACGGCAAGACCGTGGCTGATCAGGAACTAAGAAGACAAATCGGCGAAATCGGCATTCGTAAGACCGCTCGCGCGACGAAAACAGACAGCAAAACCGTCATGCTGATCAGTAGGGGTGAGCGCGTGAAACCAACCACCTTGGCGAAAATACTCCAATTTCTTGATAAACGGGAGAGCTGAATCCATGCCGTACAAAGACCCAGAACGTAAACGCCAGTGGGAACGAGAACATCGCGAAGAACGAAATGCAATGCGACGAACAAGAAGCCTGCCCGTCGTTCCTGGGCGCCCTCGCGAAACGGCAATGCCCGACCTGATTACCGAGCAAAAGGCGGACACGGGTTCAAACGTGATCGCTGCTTTCGCAGTCGGGGCGAGTCTTGATGGGTCACTGAGTGTGGCAACAGCAACGCAAAAGTTTGGAACGTTTTGGAATACGCAACCGTGATGTTTCTAACCTTCTCAAAGGGCATTCCAGCGGCTGGCGGAACATGGGGTGTTCCTAACGCTTCTTAACGGCAGAGTTGGAGGGCAGCAGATTCTCATTCTCAGCCAAGCGCCGAATCGCAAGCCGAATGATGTGAATCATACGGAGCCCGAGTTTTTCTTGCAGGCAGTCAATGAAATGCAGGTCCGAGTCGGTGAAGCGAACGGTCGTAGGCTTGAGTTTCTCGTTCTTCATGACCGTTAATTCTTGCATCAAGAAGGATAGGCCTGTCGTTGCCCAAGAGCATCGAGGATGCCAGAAGACGTCTGAACGACATCTTGGAGATATCGCATTGCGAAGAATATTTGGTGAGAATTGCGTCACAATCACAAAGGTGATCTACAAATTACATGCGAGAGCATGCCTCCCCCAGTGCAAGTGGCCTGCACCCTGGATGCAGGGGCGGTCGAATCTCGATTCGACGACCTCCCCTGCCCTCCTCCAAATCGGAAATCAATGGCCCGTTCGTGTGATTCACACACAGCAATTAAAGCGTAAACTAATGCCAACCTTACGACCGTTGAGGAACAGCAAGGCCAGCGGAACGCTGTTCGAAAGCAACTCAACATTGCTTCTGAGTTAACGAAGCAACAATACAGTAGCGCCATGCTTGGTATTCGATTGCAAGAGCGGACAGTAGTTTCTGGCCTTGAAGAGGTTAGAAGGAGACTACATGCCTGCCTCCTCAATCCGGGTTCTCGTGGTGGAGGATTACGCAAGTTTCCGGCGTTTCCTGGTTTCGACGATGCAACGCAGGGCGGAGTTACAAGTCATCTGCGAAGTGGCAGATGGTTCGGAAGCGGTTCAGAAGGCCCGGGAACTCCAACCAGAATTGATTTTGCTGGATATTGGACTGCCTAGCCTGAATGGAATCGAAGCCGCAAGACAAATCCGAAAGCTTTCTCCCGCCTCCAAAATCCTTTTCGTAAGTGAAAATCGCTATTCAGACGTTGTAGAAGAAGCCTTGCGCCTGGGGGCGCTCGGCTACGTCGTAAAGTCGAACGCCGGACGCGACCTGCTACCCGCTGTGGAGGCCGTCCTTCAGGGTAAGGAGTTTGTTAGTGCCAGTGTGTCGGTTCACCCTTTCAACGACCGTAGAGATGAGGACACAGCTGATCATGTTTCGGAAAAGAAAGTCGGACCACTTCCGCCACACAACGCTGAGATTGTGGGCCATCACAAGGTTGTGTTTTATGCAGACGATCGGCAGCTTCTGGATGAGGTGTCGCAGTTCATCGGAGCTGCTCTCGAGACCGGAAATGCGGCTATCGTTGTCGCGACCGAGTCACATCGGGACGGCCTCGTTCGCAGATTGCAGGCTTACGGTATGGATATTGGGGCGGCTATTGAACAGGGCAGATACATCGCCGTGGATGCTGCTGACATGCTGTCGCAGTTCATCGTCAATGGCACGCTTGATTCAGTTCGTTTTCTGGAAGGCTTCGGCAATCTCCTTCTCAAAGCGGCAAATGCCGCTAAGGGCGAGCATCCCCGCGTTGCAGTTTTTGGAGAAGGTGCGGATCTCCTGTGGAAACGAGGTAATGTAGAGGCGGCGATTCAGGACGAAGAACTCTGCAACCAACTGATCAAGAGATACGATGTGGCTATTTTGTGCGGGTATTCTCTGGGCAACATTGAAGGTGGGATGGACGATGAGATTTTCCAACGAGTCTGTGTAGAGCATTCAGCCGTCTATCGCCCGTGAACGTTATCCCGACAGGCCACTTCATGTACTCGAATGCTCACTGATCTTTCGCGATTAAGCCACACCCGAAACATCGTCCGAACCATGTTTACGAAATGGCACCTGGACTTCAATTCGAGTGCCTGAATTCGGGGAAGATGAAATGTCAATGAATCCGCCTACTGCTCGGACTCGGTGTCGCATGCTTTCGAGCCCCAGACCTGCTTCTTCGTGACCGGGATCGAAACCAACTCCGTCGTCGATAATCCGCAGTGATATTTGCGTATCATCGGCACCCAGCTCTACCTGCACGTTCTTGGCTCGGCTATGGGTAATGATGTTATGCATCGTTTCCTGGGCGATGCGATATAGGGAAAGCGAGATCGAGGGCTGCAATTGGTCCGGCAAATTGCCCATCGTCAAATGAATCGAAATGTTTTTCCCACTTCTACATTCATCGCACAGTCTCTTCAAAGCCTTTGCAAGGCCTAAATACTCCAACTGCGTCGGGTAGAGACCGTGCGAAATCTCACGGGCCGTGTCGGAAATGGCGGAAATTTGACTTGATAAATCAGTCAAAGCAGGCTTCAAAGACTCGCCGGATTCTTGTATAAGCCCATCAAGCGTTACGCTAGTCAACGCCAACGCCTGTCCGAGGTCGTCGTGAAGTTCACGTGCGATCCGGTGACGTTCCTGCTCCTGTGCCTCAATCAGGCTGCCACTGGTCCTACGCAGCAACTCCTGCGTCCGTCGCGCCTCTCCCATGACCGCCGAGAGGAACATGAGCGGCACGGCGACGACACAAAACAATATCTGCAGGGACAGTATGTTCTGCGACATGGACGCGTTCGGGAACGGTTCTTGTCCGTGAATTGTGTACCACGTTGAGATCAGCGCGAGGGACAAGAGAGACGTGCTCAATCCACCCAAGCCAAACCGGGAAGCCGCCCACAACAGGAATGGAAGAGGAACATATAGCAATGCCGGAGTAGTCGCAGGCGATACAGCCTTCAGGCCGAATACCACATCCGCAACGAGCACTGTCCCAATCGCTAGCAGAGCGGCCTCCCCAAGTCGAGCTACACCGGCTCTCCGAATCCAGGAAACCGGGTTTGAGCGCCAGAGCACGATTGGTGGGACAATCGTCAACACGGCCAACGCGTTCGTCCAAAATCGCTCTAGACTGAGTGGCCAATAACCCCGACCCCAGCCTGTGGTTACCACGGCAAAAGCATCAAGAAATGAAGTTGCCAAGGGGGCAAACAGGACACCAAAAACTACAAAGACGAGAACCCCGCGCACGCCGTCGAGCCTTCTTGCGGAATCAGTGAATCGTGTAATGCAATAGGCTCCGATTAATGCTTCGCCACTATTGGTTAAGAACCAGCCGCCTGCTGTCCACGCCGGTACTCCGACCTGTAGTTGAGCGACCATGTGAGCCGCAAGCACTGCAAGGAGCAGCGTCCACCACTCTTTCCGTCGAACCACCAGTAAGGCGGCAAGAAGAATGGCGTTGGGAGGCCAAAAAGTCGAATTCGGTCGACCGGTAGGAGTCCAGGTAAAGCCGATCCGCGTCCCAACGTAGTAGCTGATTCCAACAAGCAGCGCAACCATCACGACCGGCAGGATTCGGTTCGCTAAAACAGGGGACTCATCACCTTCGGATGTGCTAACCGGCGCGGTCGTGGTTGTGGGGAGTGCAAAGAGCAACATTCTGCTCATCACTGTCGCCTCTCTGTTACTAGGGTCGCCAAACTATTGCAGTGAATCATACTGAGCCTGTCTATATCGTCAAGGGCAAAGAATCATTTTGGTCCATAAAGAAGAACCGTCGGAGTTTTGTGCTTCTTTGAACCCGGAGCAATCAGATGCTCGACTCAGTCTTAGTACATTTCGACGCACTGCCTTATCCGTTTCCTTGAGGACTGGAGGCGATGTTCCACTAATTGCTTCGCTCCTCCGCGCCTCCGCACTAGACCTGGTACGCGCGCACGAGCGCACGTACTCGCGCTCGCGCCCTGCCCCACGCGCGGGCTGCCCCAACGTCAAAACCAGTTCCGGGGCGGAATGGCGGGGGTGTAGGAATTTTCACGCGCCCTATGGCTATCCCCCTCCTCGGCTTGATGGGAGAAGGGAAAGAGACCACCCCAGAGACACGTGACGAGATGGTAAACAGATGAAAATCAGGTTTGGACAGGGAGCAGGACCGACTCGCACTCTGCTCAGCCCTCGATCAATTCAACCCGGGATCCTGTTTCGAGAAGGGAAAGAGATGGTCCCAGAGACACCCCCTATCTGAAATCGTGTTGGACGGGGAATGCATCTCTGCTCTGGTGTTAGATCAACTCATCACAACTCATCTCATTTGTGTCTGGATCGGTCCCTTTGTTGTCGGGCGCGGGGCTCCGAGTGGAGATGTGTGGATGTTGAGTTAGGGACGTGGGTAAGGGACCGACAAAGGCCGTTCGCTGGTGCCGCGAACGAGTGTTTGAAGTCATTGACAGCCTAACAACAGCGTGTTCAACTTTCCGGCTATGGATACTCGATGGAACAGGTGTTTGCCACCGGGTCTAATACCGCAAAGCGCGAAAAAGCTGGGCACTGGTGCCGATATTACGAATGATGTACTGGACCGCGAAAAGCGGCGTTTTTGGCCAAGTTTCTTATGGCTGATTATGCCGACGTTAGTGTTCGTCCTTTTGCGTGAACCTGCGAACGCGGCTAGTAATCGTTCTACGTACATTCCGTACGATGTATCCTGGATCGCTTCGCCTGACTTCAGAACTGTCAGCTTTGATCAAGTTCATCAGCAGATCTTCACCGCCTGGTCCCAACTGGATCGTATTGATGTGCTCTCCGCTGCAGACTACCACCTGATTCGTTCCATTGTCGTTCCTTCCCCCTCTACGTTAGATATTTCTCCGGATGGCACTACGCTGGCAGTTGGAACTTCGGGCGCGCACGTTCTGTTTTTCGATACTGGCACTTTTGCGAAGACAAATGACATTGTCTTCCCGGACTCCGCTCTCGGCATTACAGCCTTCGTTTATACCGCCAATGGAAATGCTTTCATCCGCGCTGCAGAAGGTCTCTCCACCGGCGGCGGAATCACTGCGTATTGGAACCAAGCGACAAACTCGTTCAGCAACGAGTCCAACGCCGCCAGCTTTACCGGAATCTACAACACCTCTGGACCACTCGCAAGAAGCGGCGATTACACGAGGATCCTCCTAGGGGACGAGAGCGGGGCCGGAAGCGTCCAGATCATAGATGGGAATACCGGAGTTGTGCTGCACACATTCAGTGATTTCGACACTTACATCACCGGGTTGGCTGCCACCGCGAACCGCTTTGCCATCTGCGCTCAGCCACTCCTGGTGATCCTGGACTCCGCGTATAACGAAATCTATCAAGATGAATCTGGTTGTGGGCCGATGGCATTCAGTAGAGACGGGAACACGCTCTACCGCGATGGGTCGGCAGACGGCGTCGCTACCACACAAGCTATGGATATGTCGACGTTTGCCGTCCACAATACGCAAAACTACTTCCAGTCGGGGGGCTATCCCACCCTTTGGCAAGATGCGGATAGCACGGGGATGGTTTATGGGGTCAACTCCAACATCCCAAACGGCCCAATATTTGTGGCAGTCGATACTACGGTTAGCTCTACGGGAAATCCGCCCGCACTTAGTGATCCGGTGCGCATCATCCGGGTTATCGACAACATTGGATCGCCACAAGGCGGGGACCTGATCCGGATTCTCTGTACCGGCGTCGACAACGTTGCTGCGGCATCCGTATCGGTGAAATTGGGTGGCACTCTGGCAACTGGCGTTACTGTGACTACAGTCCCACCCACGTCCAACATCGCCAATCTTAGGATCGTGACCGCTAAAACGCCGCTTGGAACCCCTGGCGTCGTGAACGTCACGCTAAGCGCAGGAACAACCTCCGACACAGCAACCGGGGCGTTTCAGTACGCACAAGTCAGTAAGCTGTTCCCGTTTTCGACGAGTCCTAATTTCCTGCTTTACGATTCATCTCGCCAGAAGCTCTACGCCTCCCACAAAGATCAGGTGGAGGTGATCGACCCGATAGCGCAGCAGGTTTTGACTCCGCTCGTTCCTTCCGGCGGGAAGCTGGCAAGCTCACAATTCGCAGGGCTTTCCTTGTCGCCGGATAGCACGAACCTCTACATTGCCGACGCCGGGGCAAACCTGATCCACACAATCGATCTGACGAATCCGAGTAACGGGAGCAGTATCGATCCTGGCAAGGTTCTCGGATCGCCCGGTTCTATCAGCCCTGTCCGGGTTTTTGAAACCAGCACCGGCGAACTGGTTGGCTCACCGACAAACGGCGGCGTATTCCGAATCAACACCAGCACAGGATCGGGTAGTTGGATCACGGATATCAACGGCCTCAATTTGGGTTTCGCTTGGACGTCTACGAATCAAGGGCAATTTGTCCTGATCTTAACCGGAATCAACGGTTTGATTTCGGGCCAAGCCGGATTGTGGAACGCCACTACTTCGCAATACACCGCTTCCAGCAACGAGATTGGCTGGCCTGTGGAGGCGGATGCTAACCAGGACGGCACGATTATTGCCAACGGTGGTTCTACGCCGGGACTGCAGGACAGTTATCCCGAATTTGCCGACTTCGATCTGAACTCTCTGGGATTTCTCGAACAGCACTTTGACGTTGGGATGCCTACGGGAACCCCGAGCTTTTTCTTTCATCCGAGCGGAGCCCTGCTCTACAAAGCAGGTCTCAGCGCCGTGGGAGGGTCGGTAGAGATCGATGATGTCCGTCAATGGCAGCCCACCGCAACCGTCACTTTTCCGGAGGCATTCGTTACTTCCTATTCCCCGGCCACAGATCGAATGCTCGCAATTGATAACACTGGGGCCTACTTATTTGGCGTGACTAACTCCGGAATTACTATGATGGTAATGAATACGGTGCCGCTTTCGATTGGTAATTTACAACCTCCATTCGGCTCGCCTTCAGGCGGAGGGACGATCACCATCCGCGGAAGCGGTTTCCAAACCGGAGCCCAGGTGACTCTTGGTGGTGTGCAAACGGCAGGCACTTACGTCGATCAGGACACCTTGACAGCGACACTTCCTGCGTTACCCGCTGGATGGCAAGATGTGTCGGTGACCAACACGAACGGAATGAGTTACAGCGCCCCTGGATTGTTTCAGGTCGTCGCTGCTCGATTGACACCCGTGATCAGCGGATTTTCCCCCTCTCCGCTGGCGATTTCCCCACTGGCGGTCTACCCAACGCCTGTGACGATCCTCGGGTCCGGTTTTGAAAGCTACGACTGGGTCGAGATCGACGGGCAGCCGGTAGAAAGCTCCTACACGGATTCAGGACATATCGAGGCCACAATTCCGTGGGAGTTTCTCCAACAAATCGGATCCATTCCGTTTCGGGTGCTTTCTCCATACTCGGGCTCTTCCAACACCCGCCGACTTTCATTGGTCAATGTATTGCCCACGGTCCACAGCCTGTGGCCGCTCACCTTGGCGTCCGGGGGTGCCCAGGTCAATTTCGATGTCTATGGAGTGAACTACGTTTCGGGATCGCAGGTGTACTGGAATGGACAGTCTTTGGCGACGCAGGTGGTCGGCGGGTCAGTTGCTGGTACAGGCGACGAGGTACTGATAGCGACCGTTCCAGCAACGCTGCTTGCCACTGCGGGTACTGCCACCATAACGGTAGTCAATCCCGCCCCAGGGGGAGGAACTTCGAACAGCCTGAGTATGGATGTCTCTCCTGCTCACCCGTTCGTTGTGTATCCGTCGACCATCGATTTCGGTACAGCGTTGCTCAATTTCGCTTCGACGCAGACGCTTCAGCTGGTTAACGTCGGATCGGCGAACTACACGATCAGTTCTATATCACTGAACTCGGGCCCTTTCTCTGTGATTTCACAAAGCAATTGCACGAACACGCCATTTAATTATCTTTATGAGGCGTCCTGCATTGTGCAATTGCAGTTCTCGCCAACTTTAGGGCAGTCGAATGCGACGCTCACGATTGTGGACAATGCTCCGGGTAGTCCGCACAGCATTCCGGTAACGGGAACAGGAACACAGACCCTAGTTCCGGCCGTCACATTGGGCTCGATCAATGCCTTGGGTCAGCCGGTTTCTGCCCAACTGGCCGGAAATGCAATTGTCGGAGGAGGCAACGTCACAGCAACAGCGTGGATTGAGTATGGGACTGATCCGCAGTTGGCAAGCTACTCCTCGTCTTCGACATGGTCGTTTACGGGTGATGGAGGACTCTTGGGCACTGTCAACGGCCTCACGCCCTCAACCACATACGCTGCGCGCCTCGCCGTACAAACCCCAGGTGGGATTGGCAGGTCGACCATCGGTTTATTCGCAACCATGGGGGCTTGGCCGGAACTGGCGCTATCCCTGGCACCGAGCAGTTCGAATGTAGCGACTGTTCATGCAGGACAGACTGCGAGCTATCAGCTGCTAATTTCTGATGGAGGCAACGGCTATACGGGAACCGCATCGTTGTCTTGTTCAGGACAGCCCACAGGGACGACGTGCTCGATTTCTCCAGCAACTGCGCAGGTGGGAGTCAATACGACTGCAATTGCGGTCAGCATCCCAACAAACGGCGGATCGTCGGCTTCCTGGGTTGCGGCAGGGAAAACCCCTGCGAATCGATTGTCGATCTATCTTTTGTTTCTCGCAATGGTCCTTCCGTTTGCAGTTCCAAACGGCCGTCGACGGATACAAAGATTCGTCTGTGTTTTCTCGTTGCTAGGTTGCGTAACTGCTTGCGGAGGTTCTTCAGCCTCGCAAGGAGGAGGGGGAAAGGGAACTCCCCCTTCCGCCCCAGGAACCTATTACATCACCGTGAATGCTGCTAGTGGCACGGCGCAAACAAGTTATCTATTGACGCTGACTGTGAATTGATCCACCAAATCGGACATCGTGAACTGCCCATCCTCGCGTGCGACAGTCAAACGATCCTCCGTTCGATCTTCACGCTTTTGTTTTGCAGGTCATGAATCGCCTTTGTCAGCTTTCGCAAAGTACGCGGCTTGATGGTGTTTCTTCCCTTTTTGAAGTTCATGATTGCGGACCTGGCAACTCCGGACTGGCGCGAGAGCAGCTTGTTCGAAAATTCTTTCGCTCGCGTCCTGATCTGATCGAGATACTCCGGATCGACCACTCTCTCGTACTCGCGGCAAGTCTCGTCCGCCGGGTCCAGTGCTCCCGCGTCTGGCATCATGGAAAGATCGACCCCGCCCGCCCATCGCGTAGATGCCTCTTTGCCGATGAAATGGAACTCACCCGCGACGATATGCCTGCGCACCAGTAAGCCGATCGTTTTACTCGTGCAGACCCCGCCATTGGGAGTGCAGAATTTACTTTCGACTCTCGACAGGATGTGATTGATTTCATCTTCCATTGTCTTGAGAGACAACCAGCCTAGAGGCTTGGGCAATCGCGATGAATTCTTATCGTAAATGTGGAAGCTCTCACCGCTGACAATGTTCACCATCGTGCGTCCATGCAGATCATTGAGTTTTTCTGTGTGCGGCATGATGAAGTATCCCGTCCACAGGGGGTCCCTGACTGTTTCCCGCTTGGGCAATGGGACTGTAACCACCGTGAATGGACGGAGCTCATCCTTGAAAACGCCAAGCCGTTCCCAGACTTGAGGGGTCGTAACTGGTACCGACATCACTGCGGGCTGTTGAAACCAGGACGGCGGCTTATGTGGAAGGCCGAGTTCTCGCGAAAGGGCCAAATGCCAGGTCTCAAAAATCCATGGCGGCAAATGCTCTTTCCATTTCCGTTTCGTTTTGCCCTGCCAATCTGCAATTGTGTACGGAGCCTGTAAGAATCCTATTCCGTGACCGGAAGGTTTGCGGACCAGCAGCCGGTTTCCTTCCAGATTGAACAGACAACACGGCTTCTTGGGTTTGTTGCGGCTGACTGTCAGAACACCGAACGAAAACTACGACAGCGATCTTCTCGGCTACGCGCGAGAAAGGCACAGGGAGCTGGAGGCCGAAATTGATCGTGCAGTGGAGGAGACGCTGGGGCCGGAATTCGAGGTTTTGAACGTTGAATTCCGCAAGGGCAGTATCGAGGTTCTCGTTCCGCTGGGCGCGGTCGGCACGCTCTTCATGGGATTCTCACGCTACGAAAGCTTCGTAAAGAGTGTGAATCTCTTGGTGTCGCAATTAAAGGGGGTGCTCCAAAGGTTTTTCGACCAAGCACCGGGCGGTGTGACACGCACTCCGGTTAGCGTTACTGGGTCATGGCAACTTGGGCCAGTCGTCATCGCCGCAAATCAGGTGCTGAGTTCCTCGAGCGGGATCGATTCCTGCCGAATCGTACTAGCGTATCTTCTGGTCAGCCACGCCGTATTGCTCGGAGTACTGATCTGGCTTGTGATACGACATTTGAAATAGACTGCACTCCTTACGAAACAACTTTGAGCGCAGCCACCGCCCCTGCGCACCACCTCCCCAAATCAACATCCACACATCTCGACCCAGCGCCCTGCGCCCCACAACAAAGGGACGCCCGATCCTGACATGAAATGAAATGAACTGAGCTTTGCTGAGTTGATCTGACACTGTTCAGAAATGAGCCGATTTCCATTCCCCGTCCAAACATGATTTTCATCTGTTTACCATCTTGACACGTGTCTCTGGGGCTGTCTCTTTCCCTTCTCCCCTCCTCGGCTTGATGCCTGTCTCGCTTGCCACTATGTTC
>Ga0210396_10005849_pt1 | contig 11823 bp, 12 predicted proteins | sample IncBWH17OmetaG_FD_155466 | JGI IMG/M metagenome (GOLD analysis project Ga0210396, IMG submission 155466) | Forest soil microbial communities from Barre Woods Harvard Forest LTER site, Petersham, Massachusetts, United States - Inc-BW-H-17-O ...
CTAGGCTATAAGTCCAATTGATTTTATGATATACCTCATTTTGCAACCTGATTTTAATGAATATTATTCGTACCTAAGCGCATCTATTGGGTTTAAATTGGCGGCTTTGCGGGCCGGATACCATCCGAAGAATATTCCAACTACTGCTGAGAATAAAAACGATATTGCAATAGAGGAAGTAGTAATGGTAATAGGCCATTCACCAAACCTGGCTACCAACAAGGAAACACTTATTCCCAGAATCACACCAATAATACCGCCTATAAAACTTATGAATATTGATTCTATCATAAACTGAATCAACACGTCTCTGCTTTTTGCACCTATTGCCATTCTAATACCAATTTCACGTGTTCTTTCAGTAACCGATACAAGCATTATGTTCATTATACCTATTCCGCCAACAAGTAACGATATACTGGCAATGCTGGCAAGCAACACAGTCAAAACAGTGGATATAGTTCCAAAAATATTTGCTATTTCCTGTTGGGTACGTACTGTAAAATCATCATCGTCAGATGGGGCCAATTTATGTCTCTGCCTCATCAACTTACTTATTTCATCCACTGCATCATCCATCACATCTTCTGATTTTGCTGAAGCATAAATACTGCTAAGAAAAAGGTTCGACATCATTCTTTTTTGAACAGTTGAAAAGGGGGCTATAATTGCATCATCCTGATCCATGCCAAATGCGTTCTGTCCCTTTCTGTCAAATACACCTATTATCCTTAAAGGAATACTGTTTATCCGAATGGTCATACCAATAGGGTTAGCATTGCCACCAAAAAGGTTTGAATCGACAGTATGACCAATCACACAAACCTTTGCTGCGGTACGTTCATCCAACTCAGTAAATTTTTCGCCCATAGAGACGGTAATATTTCTAATATTAAAATATGATTGTTTGGCCCCAATGATCATAGTGCTCCAGTTTTGTGATCCTGCAATTACCTGTACACCTTTATTAACAACCGGGGAAACATATTGGAGAAGATCACAGCGAGTAGCTATAGCATCAGCATCTTCATTTTTCAGGCTATTGGATGAACCAGCTGAAAGCCTTACCCCTCCTTGCGTTATTGCGCCAGGCATTATCATTATAGTGTTTGTTCCAAGGCTCTCTACCGATGTTTGTATGTTTTTCTTTGAACCCTGCCCTATTGCCAGCATGGCAATAACAGAGGCAACACCAATAATAATACCCAGCATAGTAAGAAAACTTCTCAGTTTATTCTTACTCATTGACCTGTATGCTATTATTATAAGATTAAGTAATTTCATTTTATTTGAGTATCTCCTCCGCAGGTAATTTTTTTAATTCTTCAGGGGCATTCTTTCTATCAAAAACTTTATTATTACTGATTATAGAACCATCGCGGAAAACAATATTGTCTTTTGCAAATTCAGCTATATCAGGTTCATGGGTTACCATTACAATGGTTATCCCTTTATCATTCAATTGCTGAAAAATATCCATTATTTCATAACTGGTCCTGGAATCGAGGTTACCGGTTGGCTCATCGGCCATAATTACTACCGGGTCATTGACAAGAGCCCTGGCGATAGCAACACGCTGTTGCTGTCCACCCGATAATTGATTGGGCATATTGTGCATTCTAGATGCAAGTCCTACTGAAGTAAGTGCTTTTATAGCCCTTTCTCTTCGCTCTTTGGAACCAACCTTATTATTATAAACCAAAGGAAGTTCTACATTTTCAAGCGCCGAGGTCCTGGCCAAAATATTAAATGATTGGAAAATAAAACCTATCTTCTGGTTCCTGAATTCGGCTAACTGGTTCTTGTTCATTTTAAGAGCATCTACCCCATCCAGTTTATACTCACCACTTGTAGGTTTATCAAGGCAACCTATAATATTCATGAAAGTAGATTTACCTGAGCCACTAGCACCCATTATAGCTGTAAAATCACCAGAATTAATCTCGAGTGATACTTTACGAAGGGCATGCACTTCTGTATCGCCCATTACATAGGTTTTCACAAGATCCTTAACCGCTATTAATGTGTGTGTCATTGGTTGTTTTATTTCTTCGGCTTAGTTGGAAATTTAGGCATGAATGGGTTTTGAGTACCCGAAGAAGCAGGGGCAGCAGCTTGCGATGATGCGGCTGAACTATTCAAACCTGTTACAACCATATCTCCTTCTTTAATATCGCCATTTACTTCTGTATATATTCCATCTGTTAAGCCTTTCTTAATCGGTACCGGAACTATATCATTCTCCTTTTTAACCCATATATATGCAAATGCCTGCTCTTCAATAATTTTATTGGCAACCTGTTTAATCCGAACTTCTATTCTTTTTTTAACAGAGTCAGGTAGCAAAGTAGAATTTTCAATATATGCTTCAGGCGGCTCAAAACTCAAAGCATTGGCTGGTACCCTTATAACACCTTTATGCACCAGCACTCTGATATTAACGTTAGCAGTAAGTCCTGGAATAAGCTTCAATTCAGGGTTAGGAGCTTCAACGATAACAACGTAATTAACAACATTCTGTACCATTACCGGGTTCAATCTTACCTGGTTAACTATTCCGTGAAACACTTCGTCAGGATATGCATCAACTGTAAAATCAACTTCCTGTCCATTTTTCACCTGACCTATATCTGCTTCATCAACATCGGCCTGTACTTGCATTTTGGTCAAGTCGTTAGCAATGGTGAATAAGGTCGGAGTGCTGAAACTTGCAATTACTGTTATACCAACGTCATATGTCCTTGATATTACTACTCCGCTTATTGGGGCCCTTATATAGGCGTATTGCAGGTTTATCAATGCACGTTTGTATTCCGATTCCATTGATTCTGCAGCTGCCTTAGATGTTTCATAGTTTGTTAACGCCAGATCATAATCTTGTTGGGCAGCAACTTTACTATCAAGTTCAAGTTTAGTTCGGTCAAGTTCACGTTTATATTCATCTCTTTGCGCTATTGCTTTATCCCATGAAGCTTTAGCGTCAAGCATAGTTGGATATAGCGTGGTAGTATCTATCTGCGCAATTAACTTACCTTTTTTTACCACCGAATTAAAGTCGACATATTGCTTGAGTAATACTCCTGTTACTTGCGTTCCAACTTGAACTGTAGTGTCAGCGGCAATTGAACCAGTTGCAGTGACTGTAACCTTTACATCACCTTTTTCTATGGGCGATGTTCTCCAGTAATAGACTTCTGCCTTATTCCTGTTTAAATATGCACGCACTCCAAAACCTATAGCAGCAACTGCAACAATAATTGATATTATTATGATAATGTTCTTTTTCATGGTATTACATGGTTATAGGTTTACCCAGGTAGAAATCTATTAGTTTCATTTTAAAGAGGTAGTTGTATTTTGTTTGAACTACAGTTTGCTCAACTTTTAGATAGTTCGCTTTTTCCACAAGAAAATCAGTAGCGCTACTCATACCTATGTCAAATTTCTTCTCAATATTCTGATATGTAAGGGCCTCAGTAGACAGTGCCTCTTTTGCTGCATTGTATTGTGCAGCAGCAGCAAGCAATTGTGTATAGGCCTGTTCTATACTTTGGCGAAGTGCAATGCTTACAGCATCCTGATTCAGCTGGGCGATTTGATTATTTATTTTAGCAATAGCTGTAGTATTCTTTGCCTGAAAGCTATTGAATACGGGTATGGTAAGGTTAAAACCGATAACCTGGTTAAAATTGTTGTCCGTTTGGCTGGAAAGATTCGAAAAATTATTACTTGATGAACCCGACGCAGTGAGCCCAATAACCTGGTCAGCAGGATTACTTTGCAAATATCCAATAGTGCCAGGGGCATATGCTTCCTGGTAAGCCAAACTGCTTCCCGAGGTTTTGATACTTCCACTAAGTGTTAATTTCGGCATATACAAACTTTGAGCCACCTTAATAGCCGCTTCGCTGGCGCTTACATTCAGCATCGCGTTCTTAATTTCAGGCAGAAACCCTTCAGCTATTTTATAAATATCAGTCGATGCTAATGCTGTAACGGCTAACATATTATCATTCACTTCAGGGCGCTCTATATCAAAGTTGTTTATCACCGATATATTCATTGCCTGCATCAAATTAACTTTGGCCAGTTCCAGTTGGGTTTCGGCATTCACTTTTGTAAACTTATCTGCAGCCAACTGCGATTCTATCTGCAATTGATTCAGTATGGGGATCTTTCCAAACTCAACCCACTTTTTTGTCTCTGATAATTGGGCAGTATCTGATGCTATCTGTGAAACTGCTATATCAACCTGTTCATATGATGCTATAACCTGTAGATAATCGGCAAGGATATTTAAGGTTAGATCATTTTTCATTTTCTCAATGCCCTGTACACCGGCATCAAACAAATACTGGTATTGCCTTATAGTGTTTTGGTATTGCAACCCTTGATAAATTGTAACATTACTTGTTATTGCTAAATTGTTTGTTGTAGCATTCTGATCCACGTAATTGCCCGTAATTGGACTTACCGATTTCCCGAAATTAAATCCGGGTGCATCAGTAATATTAAGATTAGGATATTGATTGTCTTTTGATTGCTTAAAGTTAATCTCACTTATTTGATTACTTAACTGACCTTGTTTAACAGTAATATTTCTCCGTATTGCAGTATCAACACATGCTTTCAACGACCATACTTTACTCTGAGCATTTGATTCCAGGTATAAAGCAAGCAGTGAAACTGTTACTATTAAAGGGGTTAATTTTTTCATTAAATTCTTTACAATATGATATTGCAAAGGAACGGCATAGCGTCAGTTGCATGAATGACACTCATCAGCATTACTAATGATATAAATCATATTAGTCTCTGAATGCTAGAAAAGGGCAATAAAAATACCAGATTCAGACGTTGAACAGAACCTGTTCATCATTCTGTTGAGGTACTATCACTTCAACTTTGAGTTCGTCTTTTATTTTTAGTCTGAAGGCTTCTTGTGCCATAGGTTCTCCATGAACAAGAAATATTTTACCGGGTCGTTTCTTAAATTGCTTTAACCAATTTAACATCTCACGTTGGTCGCCATGGCCTGACAGAGATGTTATATTCCGAACACCTGCATTAACCGGATAATATTTACCATGAATTTTAATTTCATGTCCGCCTTCTTGCAATACACGTCCACGTGTACCCTGCGCCTGGTAACCTACAAGTACTATAGTGTTCCTTTTATTTCCAATATAATTCTTGATATATTCTAATATCCGACCACCGGTTAGCATGCCACTGGCCGCAATAATTATCTTACTTCCTTTCTTTTTAATGATCTTGGCTGTTTCATGATAATCTCTCACAACTTCAATATCCTTACACATAGCAGTATATTCCCTTTCAGACAGCTTATGCCATTCCGGGTATTTATCCATAATTGCAATCACGTCAGCGCCCATTGGGCTATCCATATAAACAGGTATATTGGGGATATTCTTCTCTTTTTTAAGCACTGTTATTATATGCATAAGTTCCTGTGCTCGTCCAACTGCAAAACTCGGAATAAGCAGATTGCCTTTCTTCCTGATTGTTGAATTAATTACATCAGCTAATTGTACTCTGGCCGAAGCATCAGGATGTAACCTATCACCATATGTACTTTCCATTACAAGGAAATCCGCCGCCTCAATAATGGATGGTGGATTAAGTATTTCCGATGTTTCTCGCCCTATATCTCCTGAAAAAACAATTTTCTTTCCAAAACAATCCATTTCTATAAAAGCGGAACCCAGTATATGGCCATTCTTGATATACCGAAACTTTATATTATCCGATATTGTAACCCATTCGTTAGCATTATAACTCACACAATGAGGCAGTGTTAGTTCTACTTCAGCTAATGTATAAAGTGGCCGTGCAGGGTCATGTTTTGTATATCCATGCCTATTGGCTTTCTCAGCATCTTCTTCCTGTATCTTGGCACTATCTCTAAGGATTATCTCAACCAGGTCCCGGGTTGGGGCGGTCATTAGTATATCACCTTTATAACCTGCTTTTACAAGTAATGGCAAATATCCACAATGATCTAAATGGGCATGAGTAAGTATTACCAGGTTTATCTGATTTACCGGAACAGGCAAAGGGTCCCAGTTTTGCTTACGTAGTGATTTAATTCCCTGGAACAACCCGCAGTCGATAAGAATATTCTTATCAGGTGTTTTAAGCAAGTGCTTTGACCCGGTAACGGTTCCCGCAGCGCCAAGAAACTGAATAGAGACCTGCTTATCCATAGTTAAACTATAATTCCGGGTTAAATAATTGGGACAAGTGATTGATTACTCCGTTTCATCCATATCGAGATCACTGTTCATCTCTAATTTCTTACCATCGCGTCTTGCCTTAACTTTCTCTTTCTTCAATTGCTTCTCAAGTGCATGAACAGCTTGTGTAATAGCATCCTCAAATGTTAGCGCTCTGCTTGATGCAAATAAATTCCTGTGTGGGCCATTAGTTTTCACTTCACAGATCTTATTATCATCTGTTTTCGATTTATCAAGCTTAAGTAATACTTCGCTTTTTATTAATCTTTCATCAAAATGAGTCAACTTACCTATTTTCTTCTCTGTATATTCTTTAAGCAGTTCATTAACTGTAAAGTGAGGTGATTCAATTATAATTTCCATATTGTTTGTATTTTATTATTTATACTTATTTGGTTTTCTCTGTTGTTTCATTTTTTCTTATAGCTGCAAGTTCGTTAAATAAAGCCAATTCCTTGTCAGAAAGGTTTTTAGGTAACATTACATTTATCTTAGCATAAAGATCTCCGTGCTCATCAGTTTTTTCAAACTTTGGCATTCCCATACCTTTTAATCTTAATACTTGTCCATTTTCTGATCCCTTTGGGATATCTACCCTGATATTGCCCTTCATTGTTTTAACTACTTGTTTGCCACCAAGTACAGCAGTGTATAAATTAACGGGAATATCGCAATACAAGTCATACCCTTTCTGCTCATAATGCGGGTGCTTCGCCACAATCACAGTTAGCAATAAATCTCCTTGTGCACCACCGTTTCTGCTCTTTGCTCCTTTTCCTTTAAGCCTTAATATTTGCCCGCTTTTTACGCCCGGTTTAATTTTAATTTGCAATGTCTGGCCATTTACCTGTATACGACGGGTAGAACCATGATAAACTTCCTCAAGAGAAACTTCTATCTCGGCTTCGTAATCCTGCCCTTTCATTTGCACATTGCCGCCACTATGGCTTCTTCCAAATATTGACTCAAAAAAGTCAGAAAAACCGCCTTCACCTTCAAAACTGCTCCTGCCAGACCGAAACCCATCGCCGCTTTGCCCCGACCATCTTGACCAGTCAAAGTCCTCATTCGGGTTTCCTTGTTGGCTATGTGAATTCCAGTTTGCTCCCAATTCATCATACTTCTTGCGCTTTTCCTGATCGCTTAGTACTTCATTAGCCTCGTTTATCTCTTTAAACTTCTCCTCCGCAGCCTTATTATTAGGGTTCTTATCAGGGTGATATTTAATGGCGAGTTTACGATATGCCTTCTTTATATCATCTGCTGAAGCACTCCGCTCCACTCCAAGTATTTTATAATAGTCTTTAAAATCCATAATTCAAAAGTAATTTGTAGGGTAGCTAAGATACATGATAAATATCAACCCACGACCTGATGCTTCTCATTACCATCGGCAATATGCGGATGTAGCTTTGTCTTAAAATAAAAAAACATCATGAACAACTCAGAATCACACAACACAGGCAAAATTATTGGTGCCTTATTGGTTGGCACCATAGTAGGAGCAGGATTGGCTTTACTCTTCAACAGCGAATCGGGCAACGAAATGAAAGAAAAGTTGACAAGTGAAATAAAAGAAGCATTAGACGGACTGAAAGACAAGATGAAATCAGAGCATTGCCAGGAATGTGGATGCAAAAAAGAAGAAGAATCCGCAAAACAAGCTTAATACTAAATACTATGGAAGACCCTAGTAAAATAGAAAACTTGGCTAAAAATGTTAAAGAATTTATTAACATTCAGGTTGAAATTGTAAAGCTTAATGCTATCAATAAACTATCCATTCTAGTAGCCAAAATAGCATTTGTGTTTACTATTGCCTTACTAAGTCTGCTTTTCATAATTTTTGGAAGTATGGCTTTAGGCTATTACCTGTCAACACTAACAGGAAGCATCTATACAGGGTTTCTTTCAGTTACAGGGTTTTACCTGATAATCGGAATCATTCTTTTTAGTGGTCGTAAAGGCTTAATCATTAACCCTATCAGAAATTTACTGATCAAACAAATACTTTCCGATGAAGAATAATATATTGAATCATATAGAACTAAAGCAGCGGGTAGCACACCTTAAATCACAAAAAACTGACAAAGAAGAGTTGATCAAATATAATGCAAAAGAAATATACACCTCATTCAATCCTGTAAATATTCTAAAGAAAGCCTTGTCTCGTATTGCAACCGATAATGAAATTAAAAGCGGAGTCATTTCTCTTGTTCTTAATAAAGCAATTGGCTTTGTTTCCGATAAAATATTCAGTAACAATAAACATACTCATCACTCCTCTTCAAGTAATAAGAGCAATAACCTCTTTACATCAATTAGCAGTGTTATAACAAATTTATTCAATAGCAGATAGCTGATTAAAATCATTTGTGAGCCTGATGACGCTCATTTAAATTCCTGATAAACCGCAGTTATTTTGCATCATAATCAAACAACAAACATCATGAGCACCTACACGGAACAACATCACGGAAACCACTCATTATCTTTTTTCTTATGGACATACGTAGCAATTTTCTCCGTTATTCTACTTGCAGTAATGGTTGAAGAAGGATTCTTCTTGCACAACTAAACATTAAAACCAATCAAACACTAATCTTACACTAAATGAAACCAAAAATTGAAATTTCAGACAAGAACAGGCAAGCAGTTGCAGATTTGCTTAACACCTTACTCGCTGATGAATATGTGCTTTATACCCAAACTCGTAATGCTCATTGGAACATTTGTGGCAGTAACTTCAACGAATTACACAAATTCTTTGAAGGCCAATATGAAATATTGGACATTATTATAGATAATGTAGCAGAACGTGTTCGTTCAATCGGCCACTTCTCCTTGGGTACACTTAAAGATTTCTTAAGTATTGCCCGTATCTCTGAAAACGAAGAATTAAGTAAAGAAAAAGAAGCAATACAGGCTTTACTAGCAGGTCATGAAACTATAATACAGGCATTACGAAAAGAAATTTCCAATGTTGGCGATAAATATGCAGACTTGGGTACAGCTGACTTTATAACCGGCATTATGGAGCAACATGAGAAGATGGCATGGATGTTACACGCTTATTTATCTTAAGAGGTAATAAATTGTTGTGAGCCATATGATAAGAATCATGGTTTAAAGTGACATCGCTCACAAATATCCTCCGCCAGCAGTCATTATTTTGCAAACAAAAAAACAACTCATATTATGCAAATTTTTCCGGAAAACGTCAGTACATACGGTCAAAAGATAGACGATCTTTTTTGGCTAACCTCAATCTTTGTAGGTATTGCCTTTGTAATTAGTCTGTTTGTTTTGCTTTACCCCTTGATAAAAAATAATCATTCAAGAACACCCAAGGCGCAACATATGACAGGCGAAAAGATGAAACACTTTAAGTGGATACTTATAGCTCTTGTGCTTTTGCTTGGAAGTGACTTTGTGATTCTTTACAGCGAGCATGATGCCTGGACCGAAATAGAAAATGTACCGGCCAAAGCAGATGTTCATGTAGGAATTACAGCAAGGCAATGGAATTTCATTTTTACATATCCCGGCCCTGACGGCATATTAGGAACAGCCGATGACGTGGTAATTGATGAAATGAACAGTTCATTGCACGTTCCAATTAACAAGAATGTTGTTTTTGAATTACGGTCACAAGATGTTATACATGGTTTTTTTTTAGCCAACACCAGGTTAAAACAGGACGCGGTACCCGGCAGAACACAACTTCGCTGGTTTAATATAACCAAAGAGGGTAAATATGATATTTCATGTACCCAGATCTGCGGCATACTGCACTCTAAAATGAGAAATTTCGTTGTGGCTGAATCAGAAGAGAAATACAAACACTACACCGATTCGCTTTATAACGCAACAGGCCATAAAACAGCAACTACTAACAACTAAACTACAAGAGGATTATGGAATTAACATCACATCAACAAAGTTTCTGGAGTAAATACATATTCTCGACCGATCATAAGGTGATTGGTATGCAGTATAGTATTATGGGAATAATTATGGCCGGAGTAGGAGGTTTTTTAGCCTATATATTCAGGTATAACCTTGCTTATCCGGGTGCATCAATACCTTTATTCGGGCACCTTTCTTCATTACAGTATAATGCCTTTGTAACATGCCATGGCATGATAATGGTGTTCTGGGTTGGTATGCCAGTTTTACTCTCCGGTTTAGGAAACCTGCTTATTCCATTAATGATAGGAACAGATGACATGGCATTTCCAACAGTAAACATGCTTTCATTCTGGATATTCTTTGTAAGTGCTCTTGTACTTTTGGCTTCATTCTTCGTTCCAGGTGGTGCATTTGGTGGAGGCTGGACCATGTATCCTCCTTTTTCGGCTGGTGGTTATCTTAACAGAAGCCCTCATTTTTTTACAGCTCTCTTTTCAGGCACCAGTTTAATGATATTGGCTGTAGCACTTGAATTTGTAGCTATGTTAATGGGTGGTATAAATTTTGTAGTAACCACTATTAATAAACGTGCAAAGGGAATGACTGCTTTCAGAATTCCAATTCTTGTATGGTTCCTTAACATCGCCTCTTTAATATTCATGTTCTCTGTAGGTCCACTGGTTGCAGGCGCATTTATGTTATTGCTTGATAACGTTGTAGGTACAGGTTTTTATGACCCTGCTCGTGGTGGCGATCCAATACTTTGGGAACACTTATTCTGGTTCTTTGGTCACCCTGAAGTTTATGTACTTCTTCTGCCAGCATTGGGAGTACTTGCTGAAATAATACCTGTATTCTCTCGCAAGCCATTGTTTGCCTACAAACCAATTATTTACCTGGCACTTGTATCTGCCGTATTATCGGTATTAGTATGGGCTCACCACCAATTCGTATCAGGTATTGATCCACGTATGGCTACCTTTTTCAGTATAGGCACCATATTAATATCGATACCATTTGCAGGTATTTTCCTCTCATTCATGGCTACATTATGGGGAGGATCAATCAGCCTTAAAGTGCCAATGATGTGGGCAATAGGCTTTATTGCTTTATTCCTTATAGGTGGATTAACAGGCCTCTATCTTGGTTCAAACACCTTTGATATATATGCTCACGATACTTATTTCGTGGTTACCCACTTCCATTATACACTGTTTCCAGACGTATTCTTTGGTTTCTTTGCTGCAGTTTATTTTTGGTTCCCAAAGTTTACAGGCAAAACGCTTAATTCAGCATTAGGCAAACTTCACTTCTGGTGTACATTCTTCTTTTTCAATGGCACTTGGTTCCTTTTGTTTTTCAATGGTCTGCATGGACAGCACAGGCGTATAAACGATTATGCAGACTTCAGCCTGGTAATGCAGGAGCCATATATGACATTTGAAAAAATATCAACAGTATGTGCCATATTGCTTATACTATCGCAATTCATATTCTTATACAACCTCTTTACTAGCTTGGCAAAGGCTAAGAAGCCTACGGCTGAAGTAAAGAACCCATGGAACTCATCTACTTTAGAATGGGTGGCGTCTTCACCTCCTCCGCATGGTAATTTTGAAAAATACCCCGAAGTTTACAGAGGTGCTTATGAATA
>Ga0210396_10005853_pt1 | contig 11821 bp, 10 predicted proteins | sample IncBWH17OmetaG_FD_155466 | JGI IMG/M metagenome (GOLD analysis project Ga0210396, IMG submission 155466) | Forest soil microbial communities from Barre Woods Harvard Forest LTER site, Petersham, Massachusetts, United States - Inc-BW-H-17-O ...
CTCGCAAGACTGCGCGAACAATTTGCGCGCGAGTTCGGGATTCATTGCCCTGCTTTGACGTCGCTGCTGCGGAAATTCTGAAGCAGGTCGAGCTTCACGCCCTGCTGCCGCATCATGAGATATTGCTGCGCGACCGAAAGCAGATTGTTCCATGTCCAATAGATCACGAGACCCGCCGGGAATGTCGCGAGCATGAAGATGAACATGATCGGCATGAGGCTGAACATGCGCGCCTGCACGGGATCGGCGGGCGCGGGATTCATCTGCGTTTGCAGCCATTGCGTGGCGCCCATGAGAATCGGCCAGATACCGATGCTGAGCACCGCGGGAATGAAGCTCGGCACGCCATAAGGCAGCAATCCGAACACATTGATGATCGAGGTCGGATCGGGCGCGGACAGATCGTGAATCCAGCCGAAGAACGGCGCGTGCCGCATCTCGATCGTCACGAACAGCACTTTATAGAGTGAGAAGAACACGGGCACCTGAATAAGAACGGGCAGGCAGCCGGAAACCGGATTCACTTTCTCGCGCTTGTAAAGCTCCATCATCTCCTGCTGTTGGCGCAGGCGATCTTCGGCAAAGCGCGTGCGGAGGCGCTCGACTTCCGGCTGAAGCTTCTTCATCCGGCTCATCGATTTGTAGGATGTGTTCGCAAGCGGAAAGAAGATGAGCTTGATCACAACGGTGAGTAGCAGGATCGCCACGCCGAAATTGCCGACGAGATTGTACAAATGGTCGAGCAGCCAGAACATCGGCCGTGTGAAGAACCAGAACCAGCCCCAATCGATGGCAAGATCGAAATGCTGGATGCCGAGCTTGTTCTGATAATTCTGCAGCGTCTGTACGACTTTCGCGCCCGCGAACAACCGATGCGTCACGGCGAGCGTGCCGTTCGGTCCGAGCTTGCGTCCGTCGAGACGGTAATCGGCTTGATAATCCGTCACACCATTGCTGACCGACGCCGCGTAAGAACCATCGAGCGTAGCGTTCTGCGGCGGAACGACAGCCGCCATCCAATATTTGTCCGTGATGCCGACCCAGCCGCCCGTCGAATGGAATGTCGTGGGCGGCGTGTTGTCTTTGAAATCGGTATATTTCGCGTCTTTCAGCGTGCCGTCCGCGACGCCCACGAACCCTTCATGCAGCACCCAATAGTGCGTGACTTTCGGCACGCCAGCGCGCGCGACGTAGGCGTAAGGATAAAGCGTGACAGAGGCGCTCGTCTTGTTCGTCACGCTGTCGGACACGGTGAACATGTATTGATCGTCCACCGCGATCTGGCGCGTGAAGACGAGGCCGCTGCCATTGTCCCATGCGAGCGTCACCGGATGGCCGGGCGAAAGCGTCGTGCCCGCAATTTGTTTCCACTGCGCATTGTCGTCGGGTACGCGAATGGCTTTAGACGCTGAAACCCAACCGAACACGGCATAATACGGATAGTCCGTGCTTTGCGGCGCAAGCAGCACGATCTCCGGGCTCTTCGGGTTCACCGTCTCGCGATATTTCTTCAGCCGCAGATCGTCGAAGCGCGCGCCTTTGAGAAGCAGCGAGCCGTCCACTGTCGGTGTGTCGATAGAAACGCGTTGACCGCCGCGTTTCAACGCAGCGTCGCGCGAAAGATGGGTGAGGGAATTCGCGTTGGCTTGCGGTGCCCCCAATTGTCCTTGCGTCTTTTCCTGTTGCGCAAGATGGGCCTGCTGCGCCTTTTCGGCATTCATTTGCGGCCGTGCAATGAAATATTGCCATCCGAAGATCACAACCATCGAAAGCGCGATGGCGATAATGAGATTGCGGTTCTCGCCCATGAGTCAGCGAACCGGCGGCACAGGATCGAAGCCCGACGAACCACCGAGCCATGAAATGGGATGGCAACGCGAAAGCCTGCGCGCTGCGAGCACTGTTCCCTTGATCGGCCCATGCTGATGCAACGCATCGAGCGCATATTCCGAACAGCTCGGCGAGAAACGACAGGCCGGTCCCACAAGCGGCGAAAGGAACAGGCGATAGAGCCGGATGGGAATAACAAGCGCCGTGGTCAAAGCGCGCCGCAACAGATTATCCAAAGCCACTCACGGCACTCCTTTGATCCGGCCGAGCCTGGCATTGGCCGCTTGAAGCGCGTCTTTCAGGTCGGCAAGCAGGGCCTCGAAGGGCCGGTCCAGCGTCGCCGTCCGCGCGACGAGAACATAGTCATTGCCCGGCAGGCCATAAAGGGGAAGGAGCGCATTGGCCGCAGCGCGAAGCCGTCGCTTGGCCCGGTTGCGGGCGACCGCATTGCCGACCTTCTTGCTGGCCGTGAATCCGACGCGCACGCCAATGCCCGCCTCCGGGCTCGCACAGACCTCAAGTGTCAGGCTCGCGGATGAACGGCGGATGCCCCGCTGGGCGCGCAGGAAATGGGCTCGGGTTTTCAGGTGGTCCATGGGCCGATCCTAGGCCCCAAGGCCGGAGTTCAGGCCGAAAGCTTCTTGCGGCCAGCCGCCCTGCGGCGCGCGAGAACCTTGCGGCCGCCCGCCGTCGCCATGCGCGAGCGGAAGCCGTGGCGGCGCTTGCGGACGATTTTGCTAGGCTGATAGGGGCGTTTCATGGGACCGGGCCGTCAAAAAGAGCCGTGCTTCTAGGCATTGGTCCCGGCCCTGTCAACCGAGGCTAGTGGGAAACCCATGCAGGCAGCGAAGACCCGTTGCCGCCCGGCATCCCCTTCAATTTCGCTCGATCTTGAGGCTCCATGCGGGTGTGGCTGGCCGGGCTCGCACACAATTGGCTGACGCACTCAGGCTTGTCGCGCACAGCCTGTCCGGGCGGCTGCTCCTGCTCACGCTTTTATATGTGATGATGAGTGCGGCGTTGATCTCCGCACCTTCCATCGCGCGCTATCACAAGGCGCTGCTCGATATGCATATCGAATCCGCGGAGCTGGCGATCCTGCCGTTCACCGAGCCCGGTGGCAGCCAGTTGTCGGCGGGCTTGCGCGCGCAATTGCTCGCGCGGGCGGGCGCAGGTGCTGTGATGCTGAAACGGCCCGAACAGCGCGAATTGTTTCTCGTGCATGGCATGCCGGGCCGTATCGACCGCACGATCGATCTGCGCCATGCCGATTTGATGACGGAAACGGAGGAAGCGCTCGATTGCATCTTCGCAGGCGACGACCGCACGCTGCATGTCATCGCGCCCACGCATATCCGCGGTGCGCAGACCGTCGAGGTAATTGTCGGCGAAAAATCGATCCGTGCGGCGCTGATCCATTATTCGATACAGACCTTGCGGCTTGGTCTGTTCATTTCGATTGCGGCGGCGGTGCTTGTTTTCTTAAGTCTCTATTTCGTGCTTGTGCGGCCGATGCGGCGCATCACGGCGGCGATGGTTTCGTTCCGTGAGAATCCTGAGGATGCTTCGCGCATTGTCGCGCCATCACGACGCAGCGATGAGATCGGGATCGCCGAACGCGAACTCGCAGGTATGCAGCGCGAGATCTACGGCTTCCTGCAACAGAAAGCGCGCTTGGCGGCGCTCGGTTCTGCGGTCGCGAAAATCCAGCACGATCTGCGTAACATCTTGTCGAGCGCGCAAATGGCATCGGACCGTCTGATCGCGGTAGACGATCCCGTGGTGAAGCATCTGACACCGCGTCTTGTGGCCTCGCTTGATCGCGCGGTCGCGCTTGCAACGGCAACGTTGCGTTATGGCCGCGCCGACGAACGTCCGCCGGAGCGCAAGCTTCTCGCACTCCATCCGCTTATCGCTGAAGCAGGCGAGGTTTGTGCGTCGAAAGAGAATGTTTGTTTCATAAACGACATCGATCCGTTGCTGAAGATCGATGCCGATCCGGAACACCTCTATCGCATCTTGCTCAATCTCGTGCGCAACGCGACCGAAGCGCTCGCTTGCGGCGGCACGATCACGATCAAAGCATCGCGTGCGAAGGATCGCGTGAGCATCGAAATCTGCGACACAGGTTCGGGCATTGCTGAGAGCGTGCGTGACAGGCTGTTTCAGCCATTCGCGACGGCCGTGCGGCCGGGCGGCTCGGGATTGGGCCTCGCCATCGCACGTGATCTTGCACGCGCCCATGGCGGTGATGTCACGCTTGCGGAAACCAGTGCGAAAGGTACGCGCTTCCGCATCGAGATTCCTGATCGGGCGAGCGACTAGTCGCCGAGCGCCACGCCTTCGCGCCTCGGATCGGCGCCGCCGATATAGCCGTCTTTCGTGCGTTCGATGATGTGCAAGCCGCTTTCAAGCGGCATCATCTGCACCGTGTGACCCATCTGCGTGAGCTGCGGTGCCAACGCATCGATGGATGTGTTCGATTCCAGAATCGTCGGCCCGTTCGGATTGGCATGATGGGGTAGTGCGCTTGCATCCTGCGGCGAAAGATGGCCGTCGATCATCGCGACCAAGGTTTCGGCGACATAAGGAATGATGATCGGTCCGCCCGGCGAACCAACCGCGATCCAGAATTGCCCGTGCGAATCGAACACGATGGTCGGCGCCATCGCGCTCATGGGCCGTTTGCCCGGCGCAGGCGCGTTGGCGACGGGCTTGCCGTCACGTACTGGCTCGAACGAGAAATCGGTGAGTTCATTGTTGAGGATGAAGCCCTTCGCAATCATTTCGGAACCGAGCGCGAATTCGACGGTCATCGTCATCGAAACGACTTCGCCGGAATCATCCACGACGACAAGATGGCTCGTGCCCGGCAATTGCGGCGTGCGCTGCGGTGCGTAGTCAAGCATCGCATGTTGCGTGGGCGGCGTGCCCGCTTCTGCCATGGCCATATCCTTTCTTGGATCGATGAGGCTCGCGCGCACGCGCAGATAATCGTGATCGATAAGCCCCGCGACAGGCACATTCACTGTTTCGGGGTCGCCGAGATATTTCGCGCGATCCGCGAAAGCGAGCCTGCTCGCTTCGGAGAACAGATGCACTTCGCTAAGCGTATTGGGTTGCAGATCGCTTTGCGGAAAACGTTCGAGCATGCCCAGGATTTGCAACACCGCAACGCCGCCCGAACTCGGCGGACCCATCGAGCACAATTTGTTGTCGCGATAGGTGCCGCAAACCGCTGGCCGCTCGACCGCATGATAGGACGCAAGATCGGCAAGCTGCATGCCGCCTGCATTGACGGGCGCGTGCTGCACCTTGTAGACAATCGCTTGCGCGATCGCGCCTGTATAAAACGCGCTCGGACCATTCTTCGCGATTGCGCGCAGCGTCTCCGCGAGCTCGGGATTCTTCAGAATATCGCCCTGCGCAAGCGGCGTGCCGTCTGCTTTGTAGAACATGCGTTTTATATCCGGCATCTGCGCCATTTGCGGGAATTGGCGAATCGTGCCGGCGAGTTTCGAGCCTATGGGGAATCCCGCATCGGCAAGCTTGATGGCAGGACCAAACAATTTCACCCATGGCAGGCGGCCATATTTCTGATGCGCCATTTCGAGCATCGCAATCGTGCCCGGCACGCCGACGGAAAGGCCGCCCGGCACGGCATCGAAATGCGGGCGCGGCTTGCCGCTCGCGTCGAGGAACATGCCCGGCGTCGCGGAAGCGGGTGCAGTCTCGCGGCCATCGAAACTCGTCACCGCGTTTTTCGCGGGATCGTAGAGCAGCATGAACGCGCCGCCGCCGATGCCGGAGGATTCCGGTTCGACAAGCGTGAGCACGAGTTGCGCAGCAATCGCTGCATCCACGGCCGAACCGCCTGCGCGCAGCATTTCGAGACCGGCCCGCGCCGCATAAGGATTGGCGGCCGCGATCATGTGATGCTTTGCAGGCGCTTCGGCACAAGCGGGCGCGATCAACACAAGCACCGCTAAGCCTGCGAACAATTTCGATCTCATGCTTTTCTCTTTCGTGTGGCCGCGTGCCAGACTAGCGTGGCGCGCGATGATCCGCACAGGCCCCCGCAACCTCATCACTGACGTCGAAGGCCTGCATGTGGGGCAGGCGGAAGACGCGTCCGCGCGCACCGGCGTGACAATCGTTCTCGCCGATGTGCCCGCCGCTGCCGTGGTCGATGTACGCGGTGGCGCGCCGGGTACACGCGAGACCGAAGCGCTTGATCCCACAGGCTTGGTCGGCACCATCGATGCCATCGTGCTGTCGGGCGGCTCAGTCTATGGCTTGGATGCGGCGTCCGGCGTGACGGCATGGCTCGCCGCCAATGGACGCGGTTTTCGCGTGCTCTCAACCGCGCCGCCTGCGCCCATCGTGCCCGCCGCGATCCTGTTCGATCTCGCCAATGGCGGCGAGAAGGATTGGGGCATGACGCCGCCTTATCGCGCGCTTGGCATTCAGGCCGCGGAAAGCGCATCGCGCGATTTCGCGCTCGGCAATGCCGGCGCGGGGTTTGGCGCCGTTGCGGGCGCGTATAAGGGCGGCATCGGCAGTGCGTCTTCGCTGACGGATGAAGGCTTCACGGTTGGCGCGCTTGCGGCAGTCAACGCGGTCGGCTCGCCGCTTATTCCGGGCACGGATGTGTTCTGGGCCTATCCGCTCGAACAGAACGGCGAGTTCGGCAATCGCAAGCCGGATAGTTTTTCGCAAATCAATCTCGATCTGCCGCCGGATATGAAAACCGCGCCGCGCCCGAGTGCGAACACAACGATTGCCATCGTTGCGACAGACGTGGAGCTTTCGCGCATCGAATTGAAACGTATCGCGATCATGGCGGCGGATGGTTTCGCGCGTGCGCTGCGCCCTGCGCATACGCCGTTCGACGGCGACACGGTGTTCGCGATTTCAACGGCGAAGCTCGCACTCGGCGAACCGCGTGCGTTAGGTGTCATGCGGATAGGCCATCTTGCAGCGGATTGTCTCGCGCGCGCCATCGCGCGTGGCGTCTACGAGGCGCAAACGCTCGCGCACATGAAAAGCTACAAAGACAACTTCCCGTGACTTTTTAATTGTCGCGCAGTCTGACGCGAACCGCCTCGCACTTCGCGGGACTGCGCTCTCTAGCGCGCGAACACGCGCACTTCCGCCGCACCGACCGTGGGGTCGGTGGACGACGACACCGCAAGCCGCGCGGCCGGCACGCCCATATCGACCATCGCGCGCATCACATCCTGCGCATGGCGCTTGGCGGAGGCTTGCGCGATCTGCACCGCAGCCGCAGAACCGCGCGTCGGCGACACGGCGACGATCTCGAAATTCGCTGCCGGGTGCGCGGCCAATACCTGATTGAGCGAGGAATAAAGCTCTTTCTGATAGTCCGGATTCTTGCGGTCGAACCGGACAACGGCAAGCGCGCCGCCCGTGAGGCCGGCGGGCACAACAGGCGCCGCCGCCGACATGCCCGTCATCGACGAAAGATCGGAACCGTACAGCTCGCCATTCTTGATGCCGTTTGCGAGCGTCATGAGATTTGCGCGTTCATTCGCGACATAAGCCGTCTGGCGCTGGATATCGTCCGACATTTCTTTCAGCAGACGATCGATGAGCACGATGGTCTGGTTTGTTTCGTCTTCGAGCACCGCAAGCTGGCGATGATCTTCGTCAACCGCACCGGAGATATTGAATGTCGACACGATGGAATCGAGCGCGAAATGCGCGGCCGAGGAATCGCTCGTCACGTCGGTGCCTAGCGCATTGAGCGTGTTGATGTTGCTCGACATCTGGTCGAGAGCCGCCTGCGCGCTGTTCCATTGCGTCACGAGTTCGGGGTTGCCGCGCGTCGTGCCCAATTGCAGATGGGTCATGATATGGGCTTTGGATTCCTGATAGGACGCAGCCGAAGACGCATTCGCATTGCGGATGTCAGCCAGGCGCTGCGCCTCGGACGCCAGATGATTTTCCAGATTCATGATCTGGCCGCGCAGCTGCTGGATCGTCTTGTTGACGCCCGTGCCCGTATCGGAACCGGGAGCGATCTGAACCGGCGTCACGACCGAGCCCATCATCGGCCCCGGGCCCATCGCGGCGGAAGGTGCGGCCATGGAAGGCGCAGGTGCCGCAGGCATGGCGCCCGCCTGGTCGCCGGAGGTGGCAGCGGGATATTTCGGCTCCTCGTCACTGCCGCCAAACAGCATGTCATCGATGCTTTCGCATCCGGCCAGCCCAAGGCTCGCCGCCAGCGCCAGCGCGCCCAAAAGACCATGCCGGGAGGTCGCTCTTACAGCCGCAATCCGCTTCATTTCCGCTCTCCGTTCAGGCGGTTATCGTGTCTTCGTCGAAATGGATCGCCCCGCCAAACCCATGCGGCCGCGCCTCGAATCTCAGGCGGCTCAAAGGCCAGTCTTAACTAAGCGGGCCAGCCGCGACAAGGCCGCCGCATGCGGCACGTTGTGGGAAATTGCCGGGCGAGGGGCGGCAGTGGGTTCAATGTGTCTGAAGTAGGTGCTTCCGCGGACACGGCACCCACTTATATATGTGTGAGGATGTTGGAGTATCCGGCCCGAGCGGCGGGCTTGCCAGCGCCGGACCGATACCCGAACAGAATGCGTATGGGATCGAATAGCGTGCTTGCGTTCCCGCATCGCGATGCATAGGTTCTGCCCCCTTCAAGCGCGCGCCCGTAGCTCAGCTGGATAGAGCACCAGACTACGAATCTGGGGGTCAGGAGTTCGAATCTCTTCGGGCGCGCCATTCCCTGTTATCCGCCATAAATGGTTGGACTCCGCCAGACATAATTGGACCAGCATTCTCGCTATGTAGGTCATCATCAGGCTCATATGGCTCAAGCGACTTGAGCCGCCCAAAAAATGGGTCCCTTGGTCAATGATATAACAATCGTTTTACCGATAAGGGGTTTGAGCGGTGCCGCATCGCCCTGAAAGGTTTCGAAGGTGATTTCCGTGCCGTTTCGAAGTTCATGGATGCGCGATGTGAAGAGCAAGAGGCTTGCGACGACGACTGCAGGCGGCTTTCCATTTTCGAAAATTGAAAGCGGCCTGCTTAATTCCATGCATCAGACGAATGGGAGCCGGGTTAGGACCGTGCCGAAACGGCCGCCACGCCAGCGGCGTTATGGCGTACGTAACCAAATGGTTGGCGGATCACTAATTTTCCATCGCGCTTGGCGGATTCGGTAACCCTTGCGTCTGGCCTGCGAACGAGTGCTTGGACACCGGTACAAGCCGTATCGGTGCGGAGAAAATCTGGGCGTCACCGATCTGTCTAACTTGGCCTCGATGACCTTAGTTCTTGTGGATACATGCGTCTCCAATCTACGTCGAAGTGCGCGAGTAGGTTAAACTATTGGGCTAAGAAATGACTTAGTTCGTGGTACCAATGTATGGGTCTTATCCGTTGAGCTCATCGCTTCACGGGAAGTCAACGTCCGATTTCATAACTTGAACGAAATAGTTCGATGCATTTGCCTTGGCTAAATGATTGGAGGTTTGCGCCGGGTGAGCGCCCTCAGCTGATGGCTGGCGGAGTTGTCTTGCTAGCGCATGTTCTGGCGATATGGGTGCTTGCGGTGAGCTTGAGAACGTCTTGGCCGGAGCGCGTGGGCTCGGATATCGCCGTCATGTTCATCCAAAGCGAAACGCAACAGGCATTGGCGCAACCACCGCTGCCGGCATTCAAGGAACCTGAACTTGATACCGTGCCGCCGCCGGAGTTTCAGGTCGAACCCGATTTGGCGACGAATGCTATCAGGGGCGCGGCATCGGAAGCGGGCATGCTCGCGCCGCGGCCGGACCCTGCCCATTTCAATATTCCTCCCGCTTTGCCCGCCACCTTCAAAGGCGCGGTTTATTCCACGCCTGTGATTCTAAAAGCCCATGTCCTCGCCGATGGGAGCATTGCCGACGCGAGCATTCTCAAATCTTCGGGCGTGGCAGGACTTGATGAATTCGCATTGGATTACATCAAAAATCACTGGCGTCTTCTACCGGCGTCGATCAATGGTATGCCTGTCGAAGCCTGGACAGCGGTCGGTGTCGAGTTCAAATAGACGAATTCCTGGCCACCCAAAATCCTCGCAATCGATCTTGTTTTTGGATGTGCGCCATTTGCTCCATTCAAGGATGTGGATGTGGGCGAGCTATTCCCAAGCCAAGATGAAGTAGGGGCGATCACTATCGCCTGTCAGTTCGATGATGGCGGTTTTTGTGAAGCGCTTGTGGAGCAGGGCTGTTTCCATCGCGACCGTGAATATTCGCCCGCCGAGGCTCATGCTTGGGCTTATGGTGCCGGCAGGATTTGAAGTTTCACCGGGAGTTTGCGCGCGTTCCGCAAGGATGTTTTCGACGCGCGCCTCGTCATTGCCGGGCAAGGCGAGCAACGCTTCTTTGGGTGCGGTGTTCGGGTCGAACATAGGACGCTTGGTGTAGACCGTCAGGGCGGGGCGGACGCGCGCGAACAGGGCTGGCGTCATGCCCATGACGAGCTTGAGTTCATCGACGGTTTGGAATGGCCCATGGCGCGGGCGATAGGGATATGCTGCTCAGCACGCTCTAACGCCGAGTCCTGGAGCTTGCCTGTCGTGAGCAAGTATTCGCCAAAGGCTGACACTCGCAGCGTAAGTTCGTGTACTCCCTCAAACTGTCTGACGATTTGCCCAGCCATGCCCATGCCCCAACAGGAAAATATAGAAGCACGCTATCTTCCAGAGCCAAACAGACGATTGCCGCATTCAGCAATCATACAGCAACAGTGCTCGCACTTCCCTGTGGATATCTGGTTGCTGAGAACACGAAGATTGTCGGATTTTTGATTGGATTCTTTTGACGACTGACGACAAGATTTGATCCCCGTCGGTGATCGAATGCCGTCGAATAGAATGAGGATTTCTCAAATTAAAACCGTTATTTGTATCGAGAAGTTCATCTACCCAAAAATGTATTACAATTTTTTAATTACAGCAGTTCCCTGAGCAATAATCGCAAGAAAAACTATCGACTGAATGTCTTGAATATTTTGTTTGCGGAAGTCTTTGGCTTCGGTTCAACCTTAACGCGCGCAAATTGCGCTTGGGGAACTATGGGCGCCGGACGGGGGCTATTCCATGAGTAATTTAACATTAAATCGGCTGCATAAAGCAGCCGAGGCCGCGTGCTTGGCTTCGATGCCGGACGAACCGAAATGCTCAAACGGCAAGATAGCCGCGATGGCAGCAGGCCTCGCGGCTTTTTGTTTGACTGCGGTTCTGGCGTCCGCGCGAGCCGATGCGCCTGTCATGGCTACATCAGGTCAATCCGGCGTGAATTCCACAGGAGGCTTCACCTATTCCATCCCGATCGCAGTGCCACCGGGAACTGCTGGCGTGGTTCCGTCGCTCTCTCTGGATTATTCAAGTCAGGCCGGAGATGGAATTGTCGGTTTAGGTTGGTCTCTAGATGGCCTGCCAACCATCACGCGTTGCCCGCGCACGGTCGCCGACGATTCCGTTCATGGCGGCGTCAACTATGATTCCAATGATCGCTTTTGCTTGGGCAGCCAGAAGCTGTCGCTGATAACCGGTACCTATGGAGCCGATGGCAGCACATATCGAACCCTCACGGAAAGCTTTAGCGAGATCATCGCGCATGGCGCGGCTGGCAACGGCCCTGCTTGGTTCGAAGTTCATCTGAAATCCGGTCAGGTTTTGGAATTCGGTAACACGGCCAATTCCCAAATCCAGGCAGTCGGCAAGACAACGGCTCGCGCTTGGGCCCTCGATAAATTTACCGACGTCAAAGGGAACTATTTCACAGTCACATATACGGAAGACGGAACGAACGGACAATTTTATCCAACGCGCATCGACTACACCGGAAATACGGCACAGAGCCTCGCAACCTACAATTCCGTGCAGTTTGCCTATACCACGCGCGGGGACATCGTACCGACGTATCAGGCAGGCTCACTCATTCAAACGACGGTGGTGCTG
>Ga0210396_10005856_pt1 | contig 11819 bp, 9 predicted proteins | sample IncBWH17OmetaG_FD_155466 | JGI IMG/M metagenome (GOLD analysis project Ga0210396, IMG submission 155466) | Forest soil microbial communities from Barre Woods Harvard Forest LTER site, Petersham, Massachusetts, United States - Inc-BW-H-17-O ...
CCGCGGTCGAGCGGCTGTGGGATGCCTGCCAGATTCCGGATTACCGCAAGATCGCGCCGGCCGCGCATGCCGAACTGGTCACGACCCTGTTCGGTTTTCTGATGCAAAAGGGCCGGATTCCCGACGCCTGGTTTGCCGCCCAGGTCGATCAGGCCGATCGCGTCGACGGCGATATCGACACCTTATCGGGCCGGATCGCGCAAATCCGCACCTGGACCTTTGTCGCCAACCGGCCAGACTGGCTGGCCGACCCCGAGCATTGGCAGGGTTTGGCGCGCGAAGTCGAAAATAAATTGTCCGATGCGCTGCATGAACGGCTCACGGAGCGTTTCGTTGATCGACGTACCAGTGTATTGATGCGCCGCCTGCGGGAGAACAGCGTTTTGAGTACGGAAATCGGCAAGACCGGCGAAGTGATCGTGGAAGGCCATGTGATTGGCCGGCTTGATGGATTCACCTTTGCACCGGATGCGGCGGAGGCCGGCTCCGACGCCAAGGCGTTGCAGGCCACCGCGCTCAAGGCGCTGGCCGGCGAAATCGATGCGCGCGCCGAGAAACTATCGGCCGCTCCCGATGAGCAGTTCGTGCTGGCCTCGGACGGCACCATCCGCTGGACCGGCGACGCCGTCGCCAAGCTGATGGCCGCCGACGACGCGCTGCATCCGCGCCTGCGCATCATTTCCGATGACCGTTTGAGCGGCGCGCCGCGCGAGGCGGTGCAGACGAGGCTCGACCTGTGGCTGAAGACGCATATCGAAAAGCTGCTGGGGCCGCTGTTTGATCTGGCCAAGGCCGAGGACGTCACCGGGATCGGGCGCGGCATCGCGTTTCAACTGATCGAAGCGCTCGGCGTGCTGGAGCGCTCGAAGATCGCGGCCGAGATGAAGGATCTCGATCAGCCGTCGCGAGCGGCGTTGCGCAAATACGGCGTGCGGTTCGGCGCCTATCACATCTATGTGCCGCCGCTGTTGAAGCCGGCGGCGCGCGCGCTGGCGTCGCTGCTGTGGGCGCAGAAGCAGGACAATGTCGATATGTCGGCGCTGTCGGGCGCGCAGCATCTCGCGGGGAGCGGCCGCACTTCGTTTGCGGTCGACAAGTCGCTCAACCGCGACGCCTATCGCGTGCTGGGCTACCGGCAATGCGGCGAGCGCGCGGTGCGGGTCGATATCCTGGAGCGTCTCGCCGATCTCATTCGCCCCGCGCTGTCATGGCGCGAAGGCTCATCCGGCGAAAAGCCGGCCGGCGCGTTCGATGGCCGCGGTTTTGTGGTGACGCAGGCGATGACGTCTTTGACCGGATCGGCCGGCGAAGATTTCGCCTCGATCCTGCGCGCATTGGGCTATCGCATGGAGCGGCGCGTGCCGCCGCCGCCGAAGCCTGTCGCGGCGGCGGTCGAGACGGCGGCTGCAGAGACTTCGGTCGCCGAGACTTCCGTTGCAGAGACTTCCGTTGCAGAGATTGCAGTCGCTGAGACTTCGGCGGAAGCGATCGCGGATGCGCCGTCGGAAGCGCATTCGGAAGTGACCGTGGAGCGCGCCGCTGCGGATGCGGAGCCCGCGGCAGTCACCGAGACGGCAACTCCCGGGACGGCAACTCCTGAGACAGCCGAGATCATCGCAGACGTCACCAGCGTTGCGCCGCCGGTCAGCGACGAGAGCGCCGCACCGTCCGCAACGTTGCTTCCCCACGTCTCGCCGGTTGCAAGCGAGGACGCGCCTGCGGCCGTCGAAACCCAGCCGACGGAACATACGCTGAAGGATCAGGCCGTCGACCAGACACTGGCCGAGGTCACAAGCGAAACCGCTACCGTCAGCGACGCCGCCCCCGCGAACGCCACCGTTGCTGTGGACGACAGTGCCGCAGCGGACACCAGCACCGCGGAAGCTGCGCCCGTGCCCGAGGCGGTTGCCGAGCCGGAAATGGTTGAGGTCTGGCGGCCCGGTGGCCGCTCCGACGAACGCCGGCCGCCGCGCCATGATCGCAATCGTCATCGCCGTCACGATCGCCCCGCGGAAGGCGCGCAGCCGGCCGCTGCCGCAGGCGAGGCGGTCGCGGGCGAGGCTGGCGAAGGCGCAAAACACGAGCGGCATCGGCGCGGACGGCGTGACCGCAGCAACGATTTCCGCAAGCCCCGCCCCGATGCGCCGGCCGAAGGCGTAGTGGCGTCAGCGGAGGGCGCGCCGGCGCGCGAACCGCGCGAGGATAAGGGCGGCCGTCCGCCGCGCGAGCGCTTCCAGGGCAACAGGGATCACGGCAGGGACAATCGCGGCGACAATGATCGGCCCAAAGGCAAATTCGAGGGCAAATTTGGCGGCGGGCGCGACAAGGGCGGCCGCGACCGAGACAAAGGCGGCCGCGACAAGGGCGAGCGTGACGGCCGCTCCGGCGGCGGGCCGTCGCACCGGCAGTATGCGACCAGCGCCAGCCCGCGCGAACGCGATCGTCCGGTCGACCCCAATTCGCCCTTCGCCAAGCTGGCGGCGCTCAAGGAGCAGCTCGCCGCCAATCGCAAGGATCGCTGACCAACATCAAGGCGTTTTCAAGCGAAGCGGGTACCGGTTCCCGCCAGGAAAACGCGTCAGAATAAAGTTCTTCGAAACGGTGTTGCTTGGAGCGCCAGCGTCTCGACAAATGGTTGTGGCACGCCCGGGTGGTCAAGGCCCGCACCAGCGCGGCCGCGCTGGTGGAGGCCGGCCATGTCCGCATCAATGGCGCGCGCGAAACGGCGCCCGGCCATGCCGTGAAGGCCGGCGACGTGGTGACGATCGGGCTCGATCGCAGCGTGCGCATTCTCAAGGTGGTCGGATTTGCCGAGCGGCGGGGCGATGCGTCGGCGGCGCGCGTGCTCTATGTCGATTTGCAGGACCGGCAAGAGTAACTATCTGTACTGGTGCCCCTTCAGCCCGCGCAGGATTGTCTGAGAAGCGTTCTGAAGGGCGCTTTGGTTGACTTGCGGCTGCGCAGTTCCTGCGCTACGCAAACCACTCGAATTTGCCATTCAAAATCGACCCGTTCCGGAGCCCTGGATGACTTACGTCGTCACTGAAGCCTGCATCAAATGCAAATATACCGATTGCGTTGAAGTCTGCCCCGTAGACTGCTTCTACGAAGGCGACAACATGCTGGTGATCCATCCGGACGAATGCATCGATTGCGGGGTGTGCGAGCCCGAATGTCCCGCCGACGCCATCAAGCCCGACACCGAGCCCGGCCTGGAAAAATGGCTCGAGGTGAATACCGAATACGCCAAGAGCTGGCCGAATATCACCCAGAAGAAGGAATCTCCGGCCGACGCCAAGGATTTCGAGGGGATGGAAGGCAAGTTCGAGAAATATTTTTCTCCGGCCCCAGGTACCGGCGACTGACCGGAACCGACAGTTCCAGCCGACATTTCTAGCCAATAGGGGCTGAGACGGTTGGCGCCTTGGCCACCCGTTGGCTTAACCCTAATGCCCATGATGTGGCCGAAATGGCCTTCAACGCGCCCCTGACGGGGCATAAACCATTGATTTTTGCGGGAAATGTGTTATATTAGGCACATTAACAAGCTGAACCCGTCAGCCCGCTTGATGGCCCATATGGGTTCCCGTGAAAACATCGAACAGGGGCGTGGCAGTTCCGCGCGCAGGCTGTGTCACAGAAAACGCGTAAAAAGAGTATTACCAAGCCTTCCAAAAAAGTCGCTGCGGTAAATCGTAGTGCAACCAAGAGCCGTGCCCGGACTTCCCTGAAGGATACAAGAAAAGTCACCAAGGCCTCGGCTGCAAAATCCTCGAAAAACAAAAGAAGCGAAATGCCAAACAAGACTGCAAAAACTGCCGCGAAAGCGACCGGTGCGAAGGCCACTGCTTCGAAGGTCGTTCCACCCAAGATCACTGCCAAGACCGCTCCCAAGGCAGCGGTCGCAACCAAGCCTATCGTTGCCGCCAAGCCCGCCGTCAAGCCGGTAGCGGTGGCTCCGCGTGTCGAGGAGCCGAAGAAGGCGCTGACCCAGCGTCAGGGCTTCAAGACCAACGAATTCGTGGTTTATCCCGCGCATGGCGTTGGCCAGATCCTGGCGATCGAAGAGCAGGAAATCGCCGGCGCCAAGCTTGAACTGTTCGTGATTAATTTCATGAAGGACAAGATGACGCTGCGGGTTCCGACCGCGAAAGTCGCCAATGTCGGCATGCGCAAGCTGTCCGATCCGGCGCTGGTCAAGCGCGCACTGGAAACCCTCAAGGGCCGCGCGCGCGTCAAGCGCACGATGTGGTCCCGCCGGGCCCAGGAATATGAAGCGAAGATCAATTCGGGTGACATTGTCGCGATCGCCGAAGTGGTGCGCGATCTCTATCGCTCGGAATCGCAGCCCGAACAGTCCTACAGCGAACGGCAGCTCTATGAAGCCGCGCTCGATCGTCTGTCGCGGGAAATCGCCGTGGTCCAGCATGTGACGGAAACCGAGGCGGTGAAGGAGATCGAAGGCCAGCTTGCCAAGAGCCCGCGCCGCGGCGCCAAGGCAGAGACCGAAGTCGAGGCCGATGGTGAAGCGGATGGCGACGTCGATGCCGATGGTGACGATACCGCCGTCGCGGATGAAGCCGCGTAAGCTGCTTCGCAGATCCAGATAATCAAAAGCTCGGGCTGATTGCCCGGGCTTTTTTGTTGTCGTGATTCATCAACAAGTCGTCCCTGCGCACGCAGGAACTCCATCAACCACCGGCGATAATTGTTACTGAAAGTCTTTAGAGCGTTTTCGAGCGAAGTGGGTACCGGTTCGCGTCAAGAAAACGCGTCAAAACAAAAAACTAGAGCATCGGTTCTGATTCAATCAGAACCGATCATGCTCTAGAGCGGGATAGCTTTTGATTGAATCGGTCTGGAGGTGCACGGCGTATCGATCCCGGCTCGCGCGGAGCCTGGCATCGGGCGCATTGGCGCGACCCGTTGGCTTGGCCGGGACGACGATTTGGGATTAATCGACCGCGATTCTCGCCGGTTCGCGCATGGCGGCGACGAAATCAATCCACCACGATCTTCACGCGGTCGCGCGCCTTGACCTGGGCGTGGGCATCGAGCCCGTTGAGGATGCGAAAGCGATCCACCGGGCGATCGAGCCCGGCCATGCGGTGCGACAGCGATTCCACGGTATCGCCGGGCTGCACGTTGATCACCTTGATGCGCAGCGGGCGCGCCGCCTGAATTTCCTCAAGCGTCAATCGGCGGAAGGAATTCACGGTTTCGCGGGCGTTGCGCTCGCTTTCGGTGGTCTTCTGCTTGGCTGCGAAAATGAAACGATAGACGTCGCTGCCAAAACGAAGCGCATAGACCTTGAATTGCCATTGATCGCCATGGGCGGTGGCGGAAGCCGCCGGAAAACCGCCGATGGTCAGATCCTCGGTCGAGGCCTTGTCGACATTTTCCATCCAGCCGGAATTGAGATAATCGCCGAGCGTCTGTTCCGCCGGTACGCGCACGACATCGAAGCGCATCGCCTGTGTGCCGCCCTCGCGCACGCCGATCACGGCCTGCGCGGTATTGTCCAGCGTGAAGTCTTCGGGGGCGGTGAAGGTGAAGCCGAGCTTGGGATGCAGGAAGCGCCGGCCGCGCACGAAGCCCTCGCTCGGATCCTCGCCATAGACGATGTTGTCGATCGCGGCGAGATAGCTTTCGCGATCGTGTTCGCCGCCCTGCGGCGAGGAGTATTGTCGCGCGATGTTCTGCGCATTCTCGACGCGCTCGGGCGTCGCCGGGTGCGATGACAGGAAGTCCTGCGCGCGAGGATCGACCGACGTCTTGCCCGCCTTCAGTTCGGCGTTGCGCTCCATCGCGGTCAGGAAACGCGCCGCGCCGAACGGATCGAAATGCGCGCGCGCCGAAATGCCGACGCCGATGCCGTCCGCCTCGAATTCCTGGGAGCGAGAGAAGCTCGCCATCGTCAGTTTGGTCTTGGCCAGCGCGAGCGCGGTCATATCGGGATCGCTGCCCATCTCGGTGACAACGCGGGTGACGACGGCGGCCTGGCGCGCCTGGTCCTCGCGAATCGCGGCATGCTTGGCCAGCACATGCGCCATCTCGTGGCTCAGCACCGAGGACAATTCCGACGTGTCGCATGCCAGTGCGATCAGGCCGCGGGTCACGTAGAGCTGGCCGCTCGGCAGCGCGAACGCATTCACCGCGCCCGAATTGAGGATCGTCACCTTGTAGGCCTGATCGGGACGGTCCGATGCCGCCACCAGCCGATCGACGGTCTTGCCGATCAGGGCTTCCAGGTTGGGATCGTCATAGGCGCCGCCATAGGAGGACAGGATTCGCTCGTGCTCGCGTTCGGCGGCGGGGCTTTGCGCCGCCGCGACCGTGCGATTGGGTTTGGCCGGACTGGCCGCCATCGGGCTCGGAGTCGGGGTCTGAAACCGGTTGATGTCGCCGCAGGCGGCAAGGGTGAGGCCGGCGTACAGCATCGCCGGCGCAGCCCAAAGGCGGCGGCTCTTCCATGTCTCGTGCCGTCCCACACCACCAGCCACTTCATCTACTCGTAAGCGTTCCGCCAACCAGATCATATTCCGATCAGGTTGAATCGGATCATGATCTCATCTCGTTGTTTGAGCATGGTCTGCGCGCAAACGCGATGCGTTTGTCGCGAGGGAAAGCCGGTTCCCGCTTTTTCCGGATCATGCTCTAGTTCCCGCCAAGCAATTCAATTTGCCCCACCCGGAGCAATTCAATTCGCGGTCCGCCCCGTGCCTCGACCCATCCGCGAACACGAATCCGTCGATTTTCGAGGGACTTAAGGGCAATACCGGCCGCCTCGAAGCCCGGTAGCACGCGCCTTGAAATAGTCACAGCAAAGTCCCGCGTCCAGTTCCGTCCGAAATTCAGATAAATCGTAGCCCCGGCCTGCCGCACGGACAAAACCTTGCCCTCGACGACCGTAAACCGCCCGATCCCGGCCAAAATATCGCCCGGACTTTCCGGGTTTTTTATGGCCGTGGGATCGGCCCAGATGCCGCGTTTGGCCTCGCGCGCGGCCGCCTCGGCGGCCATCAGGGCCGTGGCGCATTCCTTATCGGTCACGGTGGCCGAGACCAGCGCTTCGCCCTGCGCCAGCAATTCACTTTGCACCAGGGTTTCGGCAGGCGCGGTCTGGGAAGAAACCAGAAACACGAAGGCGGGCTCGCGGCCATAGCGATCGGGCGTGTCGTCTTCGCCGCGCAAGGTCACGTCACGCCCGGTCAGGATCGCTGATAGCGCCGACGCGCGGTTCGCCGCTGACTTCTCCGAGACGGCGGGCTCGATGCCGGCGAGGCGGATCTCGCGGCCATCCTCCAGGCGAAAAGTGCGCGCATCGATGACAGCGGCGACACGGCCGTCGCCTTGCGCGTCGAAGGCGCATCCCGCCGCGTTTGCCGGCTCGGCCGCGGCCATCAGCACGCTCATGAATACACTTGTGAATACACTTGCGCAGAGCGCGATCGCCGTCCGGCGCGCGTGTTGAAGTTCAGTCGTGATGGCCGTGCACATGGTGCCATGTTCACATAAACCGCCCATTCCGCTTAGCGGAAAACCATGGCTTGGCATAGTCTGGCGCGGCTTGCCGCTGTCCAGCGCTTGCGGCATGATTGCGGCAACAGCAATAGCGGCCGCGCGGCAATGCGGCATGTCGACAGGGAGGCTTCCATGCAACGGGTTCTAACCGGCGTTCTCGCCGCTGTGCTCGCGGTTGCCGCTCCTGCGGCGATGGCGCAGAGCAAGCCGCCGCTCAAGCTCGGCGGCATCCTCGATATGTCCGGGCTCTACGCCGACATCACCGGGGCCGGCTCCGAGACGGCGGCAAAAATGGCGGCGGAAGATTTCGGCGGCGAGGTGCTGGGCCGCAAGATCGAGATCATCGCCGCGGATCATCTCAACAAGGCCGACCTTGCCGCCAATATCGCCCGCGACATGTTCGACAATCAGGGCGTCGAGATGATCTACGACGTCGCCGCCTCGGCCACCGCGCTGGCGGCCGGCGAGATCGCCAAGGCGCGCAACAAGATCATCATGTTCTCCGGGCCCGGATCGATACGTCTCAGCAACGAAGCCTGCGGTCCCTACACCGTGCATTATGTCTTCGACACCTTCGCGCAGGCCAACGTCACGGGTCTTGCCGCCGTCAAGCAGGGCCTTGATACCTGGTTCTTTCTCACCGCCGATTACGCGTTCGGACAGGACCTGGAAAAGGACACCACCAATGTGGTGCGCAAGGCCGGCGGCAAGGTGCTGGGCAGCGTCAGGCATCCGCTCAACACGTCGGATTTTTCGTCCTATCTGCTGCAGGCGCAAGCCTCGGGGGCCAAGGTGGTCGGGCTCGCCAATGCCGGCGGCGACACCATCAATGCGATCAAGCAGGCGGCCGAATTCGGGCTGATGAAGGGCGGCCAGAAGATGTCGCCGCTGCTCGCCTTCGTCACCGATATCGACAGCGTCGGTCTCGAGACCGCGCAGGGGCTGTTGCTCGCCGAAGCGTTCTATTGGGACCTCAACGACGACACCCGTGCCTTTTCCAAACGCTTCGCAGAGCGAATGAAGCGGCCGCCGACCTCGGCGCAAGCCGGCGTCTATTCGTCGGTCATGCATTATCTCAAGGCGGTGAAGGCCGCGGGGACCACCGACTCCGCCGCCGTCATGAAGATCATGAAGGACACGCCGATCAACGACATGTTCGCCAAGAACGGCAGGATTCGCGAAGACGGCCGCATGGTGCACGATATGTATCTGTTCGAGGTCAAGAAGCCGTCGGAATCCAAGGGCCGCTGGGATGACTACAAGCTGCTCGCGACCGTCCCCGGCAACGAGGCATTCCAGTCGCTCGAGCTGTCGCGTTGCCCGCTGGTGAAGAAATAGGGGGCGTGACGAAGTCGCGCAGTCATTCCGGGGCGCGCAAAGCGCGAACCCGGAATCTCGAGATTCCGGGTTCGATGCTTCGCATCGCCCCGGAATGACGGGGCATAACAACAAAGGAACCACCGCATGAACGACATCGTCCTGCAGAAACTCGATTCCGGCCTGCTCACCATCACCATGAATCGTCCCGACCGGCGCAACGCGCTCAATCCGGAGATGACGCTGGGGCTGGTCGCGGCGGCGCGGCGCGCGGCGGAAGATCACGAGGTTCGCGCCGTGCTGCTCAAGGGAGCGGGCGGCACGTTCTGTGTCGGCGGCGACGTCAAATCGATGGCGGAGGGGCGGGCGCCGCTGCCGTTCGAAGCCAAGATGACCAATCTGCGGCGCGGCATGGAAGTCTCGCGCATTCTGCACCAGATGCAGAAGCCGGTGGTGGCGCAGGTCGACGGCGCGGCCGCCGGGGCCGGGCTTTCGATCGCACTGGCCTGCGATCTGCGTGTCGCCTCCGCATCGGCCAAGATCACGACGGCTTTCGCCAAGGTCGGTCTTTCCGGCGATTACGGCGGCACTTATTTCCTGACCCATCTGCTCGGTAGCGCCAAGGCACGCGAGCTCTATCTGCTGTCGCCGGTGCTGACGGCGCAGGAAGCGCTGGCGCTCGGCATGGTGACGCGAGTCGTGCCCGACGCCGAGGTCGAAGCCGCGGCGCACGAACTGGCGATGTCGCTGGCGCAGGGACCGTCAGTGACGCTGGGTTACATCAAGCGCAACATCAACAACGCCGAGCATCTGTCGCTGGAAGCCTGCTTCGACGCCGAGGCGATCCATCACACCCGCGCCGGCGAGACCGCCGACCACAAGGAAGCCGCCAAGGCTTTCGTCGAGAAACGCAAGCCGGTATTCCAGGGCCATTAAAATGGCCGAGGCCACTGAAATGGCCGGCTATATCAGGCTGCGGCAGATCTGCCTGGTGGCGCCGCAGCTCGAGCCCGTGATCGGCGATATCTCCGGGATCATGGGGCTCGATGTCTGCTATCGCGACCGCAACGTCGCCAAATATGGCCTGGAAAACGCGCTGCTGCCGGTCGATACGATCTTGCTGGAAGTCGTGGCGCCGACACGGCCCGGCACCGCGGCGGGACGCTTTCTCGACAAGACCGGCGGCCGCGGCGGCTACATGGCGATCTTCTGCTGCGACGACCCTGACGCGCGCGGCCGGCACGCCGAGAGCATCGTCGTGCGCATCGCCAACGTCATCGATCATGCGCCCTATCACGGCGTGCAACTGCATCCGCGCGATTGCCGCGCCGCGTTCATCGAATTCAATCACACCGACGGCAGCGACGATATCCTCGGCCCCTATCCGCCGGCCGGGCCAAACTGGCAGAGATCGATCCGCAGGGATGTCACGCAGGCCCTGACCGGCGTGGAGATGGCCAGCCCGCAGCCGCAGGCGCTGGCCGAGCACTGGGGCAGGATCATCGGGATATCCGTCACCGAAAGCCGGAGCGGCGAACCCGAGCTGAAACTTCCCAATGGCAGCTTTCGCTTCATCAAGGGTGACAGCGACAGCATGAGTGGCCTGCGATTTCGGGTAGCCGATGTCGCCGCCGTGCGCGATGCTGCGAAGAAGAGAGGCTGCACGGTGTCAGGCGATTCGTTTTGGCTCGGTGGGGTGACGTTTCATCTGGCGGCGTGAGTGATTGTTGTTGCGATCGGAGTCAGTGGTGCAATGCCACAGACCAATCATGGCCATCTCTACGAACGCAAATGCGCCCCCTCTCCCGTGAAGAGAGGTAAAGAAAAACTCACCGCCCCCTGAAATTCGCGGCGCGGCGCTCGGCGGTGGCCTTGACGCCTTCCTTGAAATCCTCGGTCGCGCGCAGGCGGGTTTGTTCTGATAGTTCGTGGTTGGTGGCGGCCATGACGCGGTCGGCGAGGCCAGCGCGCATGGTGGCGCGGGTCGAGAGCAGGCCGAGCGGCGAGCATTCAGCGATCTCCTGCGCGAGCTTCATAGCGGCGCTGCGGACCTGATCCTGCGGCACGCATTCATTGGCGAGGCCCATTCGGGTGGCTTCTTCGCCGGTGACCCGGCGGCTGGTGTAGAAAATCAGCTCGGCGTTGTTCTTGCCGACCAGTTCGGGAAGCGTCACTGTCAGCCCGAAGCCGGGATGGAATCCGAGTTTTGTAAAGTTTGCGGCGAAACGCGCCTCGGGGCAGGTGACGCGGAAATCTGCCGATACCGCAAGCCCCAGCCCGCCGCCGATGGCGGCGCCATGGACGGCGGCGACGATCGGCTTCTTGTTGCGGAAGATACGCACGGCCTGAATGTAGAGATGGCTGATCTGGCCGAGGCCCGAGGCGGGATCGGATTTTTCGCGGGCCTCCTGCTCCTGCCGCGCCGGGTCGTTGAAATTGGCGCCGGCGCAGAAGGCCTTGCCTTGCGCCGCGAGCACTACCGCGCGCGCTTCCGGATCATTGTCGATATCGGTCAGCGCATCCGCGATCTGGTTGATCAGCGAGATGTCGAAGAAATTCAGCGGCGGCCGCTGAATCTCGATTGTCGTGACGTGGCCGGTCTTCTCGACGCCGATGTCCGTGAATTTTGTCATGTTCGAATCTCCATAGAACGAAAAATTCTCGAGGGACCGTAACCCCTCACCCGATATTCTCACTTCGTTCGAATATCGACCTCTCCCTATGGGAGAGGTGAAGAGAGCGTGGCAACATCTCCCGCGCTCTAGCGCAGTCCAAGTCCGCGCGCGATGATGCCGCGCAGTACCTCGGTGGTGCCGCCCTGGATCGTCAGCTTGGGCGCGGTCTTGATGGCGAACGCCAATTGCTGCTCCAGCGTCGCGTGGTTCGATGCGTCGGGATCGACGAAGGCGGCGAGATCGCGAACCCGGTGCGGCAATTGCTGCTCCCATACCGTGCCGATGTCCTTGACAATCGAGGCT
>Ga0210396_10005857_pt1 | contig 11818 bp, 13 predicted proteins | sample IncBWH17OmetaG_FD_155466 | JGI IMG/M metagenome (GOLD analysis project Ga0210396, IMG submission 155466) | Forest soil microbial communities from Barre Woods Harvard Forest LTER site, Petersham, Massachusetts, United States - Inc-BW-H-17-O ...
TAAATGCACGCAGCCATCGCAGCGACGGGAACCACCCACAACCACGCCGATGAGAACCGTTGCGTCCATCGCTCGGGCAAAAAAGCGGCAACAACGCCTACTACGAGCGCTCCGAGCGCAGCTGTGGCGCTCCAGCCGTACCAGTACATCGCGGGAATAGCAAACGCGATTGAGGGCGAAACGATGTCTGCGGAGTGGTGCGTTCCCGGAAGGACGATGCGAAGCGACGGATAGACGGTGAACAGTGCGAGATCCCGCATGAGGGCGATCACGTAAAGGACCGCGAACACTGGCCCGTATGCGAAAGCGAACCTACGGAACCAAGGCGGAGACGTCATGACCCAAAGCCCATGATGTTGTTCAAGACGTGACCAACGAGGAACGCCCACCAGACGATGAACCCAAAAACCGCGGTCAAGGCGGCACGCGCTCGAGCGCACTTATCGACTTGCGGCTGACGCCAGCAAACCCAATAAGCCGGCAGCAGCGCCAGTCCGATAGCGGCGAAATGCTCCTTCAACTCTAGTAGACCGAGGGCCTCCCAGCGGCGGGTGCGCTCCAGAGCGGGCATGACATCGACACGAAAGTAGAAATAGACGAACGCGCCCAGAATTGCCGAGCTGGCATACAGAACGACAATGGCGTTGGCGAACGAGGCGGGCGGCGCGGCGCGAAAGCGGTCGAAGAACGAACCGGAATGCGTGCGCGCAGGTATCCATACCGCCAATGTCTGGTGGGTAATTGCGCCCAGCAGAGCGACTGCGACCAAACCGTGAATAATCAGGAGCGCGGTTATCACGATTAAATTCCCACCACCGAATCCAGCCTGTTCACTCAAATAGCGTCACCGTCGCGAACGGCTCGGCCGACCATGGGCGGAGGCGATTGAGCGTGAACTTGTTCTTCTAGCCGGGCTCGACATCCACTAGGACATAGTTGTACTCCTCTTTGGGCGGCTGGCCCTTCCAATAAAGATCAGGCGGGTAGTCAGCAGGTAAATTGATTTTTGTACGGCCCGGGAGAATCGGGTCCTGTTCCGCGCCGCCACCGCCCAGCATTAGATATTTTACGCCGTCGACGTCGTACACTTCCGTGGTGTGGACGTGGCCGTTGAACACAACCACTTCCAAGTCTTTGGCGTAGGAGGCAATCACCTTGTGCGGATTGGTGTCGGCGGGGATGGGGCCCAGGCCCGCCCGGCAAAATACCGGGTAGTGGAAACTGATGAAAACCTTGCGGATGCCTTTGGCTTTGGCGTCATCCATCCACCGTCCCATCTGCTTCATCTGCTCCTCATATTTCGGCCGATCGTCATCCCAAAGCGAAGGCGACCGGTAGTCGTATTTACCAGACCAAAGAAAGATGAAGCGCACCCCTTTAAAGTCGAATGTGTAGATCAGATTCTCCGGGGTGACACCGAACTTCTTCAGATACGGCACGGCGTCGAGCACGCCCTCGATCTGTGGGTCTCCCGACACCTCGTGATTGCCTACTGCTATGAACCACCGGCCCTCAAGGCCGGCCTCGAGCATCTCGCTATCTGGAGCAGGCAGCTTGCTTCAACACGGTGTCATTCACGCGTTTCCAGTAAGGACTATCGGCGACGGTGCGCGCCCCACGCAGAGTTTCTGCCGTGTTGCCTGGCTTCAGACCTGCGTAGATCCGGCTTTCTCGCCCCGCTTCCAGGACAACCCAGGCTTCGGTCTTCCCGGTCTCACCCGGTGGAATAAGATCAATATTTGCGTCCGAGGGATGCACCTGAACCGAGAGCGTTTTACTCACGTCGAGAAACTTCAGAAGCAGAGGGAACCGAGGAAAGCGCCCGGCCAGTTTTCCCATTAACTGCTTAAGCGATTGCTCCAACAATTGCGCGATAGTAGTTCCTTTGAGCGGTCCGTCAGCGACGAGACTGGGATGGTCATTGCGGTCACTGAGTATCCAAGCTTCGCCAATCGAACCCTCCTCCGGCAGCGGAGCGGAGAGTAGATTGGCCAGACGCCGGCCACCCCAAAGTCGATACTGGTAGATGGGTTTGAATCGAAGTGGATAGAGAGGTATTTGATTCATCGTTCGCAGGCCAGCAGGCCCTTGTCGCCGGCCACTAGCGTCTAGCGGTGTCTACAAGCTCTCGGGCGCTCACTTGGGGTTGCCCCACTTCCACTCCCGAATTTCCGGCAAGTCTTGGCCGTGCTTGTCGATGTAGTGCTTATGCTCGACTAGCTTGTCTTTGAGCTGCTGCCTGAGGTAGATGCCCTTTTCGCCGGTCTCCGGCACGCGGTCGATGGTGTCCATCACCAGATGGAAGCGGTCCAGATCATTCAGCACCGTCATATCGAAAGGCGTAGTGATGGTGCCCTCTTCTTTGTAGCCGCGGACGTGGATGTTGTCGTGGTTAGTACGGCGGTAAATCAGCCGATGGATCAACCACGGGTAGGCGTGGAAGGCAAAGATGACCGGCTTGTCCTTGGTGAAAAGCGCGTCAAAATCCGTGTCACTCAAGCCGTGGGGATGCTCGGTGTGCGGCTGCAGCTTCATGAGGTCGACGACGTTGACCACCCGAATTTTCAGGTCGGGCAAATTCTCGCGCATAATAGAGACGGCGGCGAGTGTCTCCAGCGTGGGGACGTCGCCACAACAGGCCATGACCACGTCGGGTGCAGTCGCCTGATCGTTGCTGGCCCATTGCCAGATGCCGATGCCTTCAGTGCAGTGCTTGGCGGCGGCCTCCATGGTCAGCCACTGCGGCGCCGGATGTTTGCCCGCGACCACGACGTTGACGTAATGGCGGCTGCGCAGGCAGTGATCCATCACCGATAGCAAACAGTTTGCATCCGGCGGAAGGTAAACCCGTACGACCTCGGCCTTCTTGTTTACAACGTGATCAATAAAACCGGGATCTTGGTGGGTGAAGCCGTTGTGATCCTGGCGCCAGACATGGGAGGCCAGTAGGTAATTCAATGAGGAGATCTTCCGCCGCCACGGCAACTGCGACGTCACCTTCAGCCACTTGGCGTGCTGGTTGAACATTGAATCGACGATGTGGATAAACGCCTCGTAGCAGTTGAACAATCCATGGCGCCCGGTGAGCAGGTAGCCTTCAAGCCAGCCCTCGCATTGGTGCTCGCTGAGCATTTCCATCACCCGCCCCGTCGGCGCGAGAAATTCGTCGTTTCGCACCGTTGTGGCTTCCCATTGGCGGTTGGTTACTTCAAAGAGGGCTTCCAAGCCGTTAGAGAGCGTTTCGTCAGGGCCAAAGACCCGGAAATTTCGTTGATCGCTATTCAGCTTCACCACGTCTCGCAGAAAAGCCCCGAGCACGTGCGTATCGCCGATACCGCGCACCCCTGGCGAAGGCACGTCGACCGCGTAGTCGCGGAAATCCGGCATCCGCAGGTCGCGCAGAAGAATACCACCATTGGCGTGAGGATTCGCGCCCATGCGCCGTTTCCCTTTGGGCGCAAGCTCGGCCAGTTCCGGTTTCAGTCGCCCCTGCTCATCGAAGAGTTCCTCCGGCCGGTAGCTCCTCAACCAGTCTTCCAAAAGCTTTAGGTGTTCGGGATGGGCGGCAGGGTCGGAGAGCGGCACCTGGTGAGAACGGAAGGTGCCTTCAACCTGCAGGCCATCGACGGTCTTCGGCCCCGTCCAGCCCTTGGGTGAATTAAGGACGATCATCGGCCAGCGCGGACGCCCGAAGTCGTCGTTGAAGCGAGCGTCGTGTTGGATTTCTTTTATCTGCTCCACCGCCGTGTCGAGCGTCGCGGCCATGGCCTCATGCATCTGCTCGGGGTCGTGGCCCTCCACGAAGTAGGGCGTCCAACCATAGCCACGGAGCAATTGCTCCAATTCCTCACGGGTAATACGCGCGAGGAGGGTTGGGTTGGAAATCTTGTAGCCGTTCAGATGCAGGATCGGCAACACCGCGCCGTCAGTGGTCGGATTGAGAAACTTGTTGGAATGCCACGCCGTCGCCAGCGGTCCCGTCTCTGCCTCGCCATCGCCGACGACGCAGGCAACAATCAGATTGGGATTGTCGAACACCGCCCCGAATGAATGGCTGAGTGAATAGCCCAGTTCGCCTCCCTCATGGATTGACCCAGGGGTCTCCGGCGATGCGTGGCTCGGAATTCCTCCAGGAAACGAAAACTGAATGAAAAGCTTCCGAAGCCCGGCCTCGTCCTGGCTGATGTTGGGATAAATCTCGCTGTACGTGCCCTCGAGGTAAGTGTTGCCCACCACCGCCGGGCCGCCATGGCCAGGGCCCGAGACGTAAATCATGTCGAGATCGTATTTCTTGATGACCCGGTTCAAATGCACATAAATAAAGTTTTGCCCGGGAGTCGTTCCCCAGTGTCCCAGCAACATGTGCTTCACATCCGCGAGTGTGAGAGGCCGCTTCAGCAGCGGATTGTCGTAAAGATAAATCTGGCCAACCGAGAGATAGTTGGCTGCGCGCCAATAGGCGTTCATCTTCCCAAGCAGTTCCGGAGTCAACGGCTTATCCTGCTTCCCGAACCGTTCCGGGGTTAGCGGCTTTTCCGTTACATTCATTTGGCTTGTTGTCATGATCACGCTCCTTATTCAATTGTTAGACCCAAAACGCGGCAGACCATGCTCGCGATCACCCATTCTTCGTCCGTCCGAATGACCCTCACAGGGATCCTACTGGTTTCCGAGGAAATCACGCCCGCGTTCGCCCCGTTGCGTTTCTCATCGAGTTCAATACCAAGAAATCCGAGTCCGTCGCAGATCCGCGTGCGGACCGTTGGCGCATTCTCTCCGATGCCACCGGCGAAAACCAGCGTGTCCAGTCCGCCCAAGGCCGCCGCGAATGCACCGATCCATTTCTTGACCTGGTAACAAAAAAGCGCGATCGCCTCAGCAGCCCGAACGTCCCTCGTTTCACAGTCGAGCAAGTCACGCATGTCGGAGCTGGTCTCCGACACACCGAGCAACCCGGATTGGAAATTAACCATTTCATGGAATCGCTTCGCGCTCATTTTTTCAGTGCGCGCCAGATACCAAATCAGCCCGGGATCAAGATCACCTGAACGGGTGCTCATCGGCACTCCGGCGGTCGGAGTGAAGCTCATGCTGGTGTCCACCGATTTGCCGTCATGCACCGCCGCCAGGCTCGCGCCATTGCCGAGGTGGGCAAGGATGACCCTGCCCTGTGCGGCTTTGGTTCCGGCCAGGCGCGCCAGTTCTCCGATGAGAAACGCATACGACAACCCGTGAAACCCATACCTTCGTACGCCTTGCGCCTCGTACCTGCGCGGGATGGGCAACAGTTGCGCCACGCGCGGCAGGTCATGGTGAAAACCCGTGTCGAAACACGCCACCTGGGGCAAGTCAGGAAATCGGCGATGGAAAGCCTCCGTCAACAGGATCTCCTCCGGCAGATGCTCAGGATCGAAGGGACTGAGGCGGTGCAGCTCTTCAACATTTCCGCATTGATTCGCTGCGGCTCGCTATACTTTGGCCCGCCATGCACCACGCGGTGCCCCACTGCGGTCAATGCATCACTCCCGCCGCGTTCCTCGATCCAATCCATCAGAGCACCAACTGCCGCCGTGTGATTCGGCGCACTCACTAACCGCGAAAAATTGTCCGCCTGGTTCGGGCCTTTCACCCGCAAGCTGGCGTCCGACAGTCCAATCCGTTTCAATCCCGCCCTCCAAAATCCGTTGGAGCGAGTCGCCGACTCCGAACATCGCGAACTTGATGCTCGAAGAGCCGCCATTGATCGTCAATCCGTTGGTTAGTTGGTTTCGTGGATCACTCCTAACTCATTCTGCAATCCGTCTTTTCGTTAGCATTGAAAGTAAATTTCAATAGCCACAATCCCTTTAGATCAGGTTTCTCTCTTGAGTTCGGCTTCCTTCTGTCCGTTGGCGCGTTCCTGGCCCAATCCCATGGTCAGCGCTGTTAACCCAGTAAGCCCCCCGAGTTGCATACTTTCTACGGCGGTACTTGGAACGATTACGATCGTGGAATTCTGCTTCAACCCTTCGTAAAGCATGTTCATGGCCCTCAAATGAAAGGCAACGGGATTGTGCTCGTAGCTTTTGCCGGCTTCGGCAAACTTCTCCGCCACTTGTCGCTCTGAATCACCCAAAATCACTCGGGCTTGACGCTCTCTTTCCGCTTGGGCCTGCATCGACATCGCATTCTCCAAGGCTGAGGGGATCAAGACATCCTTCACCTCAACTGAAATGACATTAATGCCCCATGGTTCGGTGCGCTCATCAATGATCTTCTGCAACACGCTGCTAATTTTGTCCCGGCCTTCCAGCATGTCCGAAAGCATGGTCTTGCCGATCACATCGCGCAGGGCGGTTTGGGAGGCCCAACTTATCGCGCTTTGATAGTCTGCTACATCCAGCGCCGCCTTCTTCGGGTCCAGCACTTTCCAAAACAGCACGGCGTCGACATCCACTGGCACCGTGTCCTTGGTCAGAGTCTTTTCTGCCTTGAACCCAGTGGTGATGACACGCGTGTCGATCCAATAAGGAATCACATCGATGACCGGAATCATAAAGAACAGTCCCGGCCCCTTAAGTGAGTGGAATTTACCCAGACGCAATATCACAGCCCTATCCCACTGATCGGCAACCCGAATTGCGGAAGAAACCACCAGGGCCAGTATAAGAGCGCCGACTCCAATCCCGACGGCTTCCAAATCGGCGCCAACTATGTGCACAGCGAATGCCAATGCCGCGCCAATACCTACAGTGACAATAAATATTAATGTTGTAATTGATCTGTTTTGGTTCACTTCAATTACCTCCGTAGTTTTGCTCCTCCACGGAGCTGTTTTTTTGCGCAGCACTATTCTTCATTTGCTCCGCGCGAGATAAACCTCCGTTGCGAGCAAAATCTTTCCCCTTGTTAGCGGAAACCTCTCTGCGCAAGCCTTGCTTCAGGACACTTGTCCTCGAAAGATCGTCAAACAGACCTACTCCGAGCTTTTAAGCTTCTCTTATACCCTTTTCGAAGTGTTCTGATTGCTCTTTGGTATGCTAACAATCGGTTCGACGAACAGTTCTTTCCCATACTTAAAGGGAACGGTAAAGCGTCGACAACAGTATAGGAGAATCTGATCGCGCGGTCCGATGTTTTGGCCTGTCCCAGTCTCGCCCTGCAGTGAACACCAAACAACCCGGGCCAATATGAGTACAGAACCAAAAAGAGAACAGTCGGATAAGAAAAACACCGAAGATATCGAGGTAGAAATAGTTCCCGAAGGAACTTTCGGGGGCACTGTAGAGAAGCCTATCCTCGTTAAAGAGGGGAAGCCGATACCCGGGAATACGGGGGACGAAGGTGGAGGTCAGAACTGAGCCGTTTTAAAAAATATTTAATAAAACAGATAGATCCGAGTCGCAGGCAACCCACTTTGCGCAGGCGCAGTAGGTACTACACCGACTCGATCGGAAATCTTGCTCGTTCGAAACCGCGGCTGCACCGTCAACGTTCCGACAAATAGTGAACAGCAGCGCATCCCTTCGAACAGGAAAGACATTTTATGACCACAACAAATAATCTTCAGGGAGCAGCCGAAGATGTAAAGGACCAGGTAGTGGCTGCGATTGAAAACGCAAAAACCCGAGCAGCCGCGACCGCCGATGAGATTGGTCGCGCAACGCGAAAAACGATACACGACGCGCAGGGAGCGACGGAGGAGGCGTGGACCGATGCCGCTTCAAGAGCAAAGAATTTACCATCCCAGGTGGTAGTTTACCTCCGCAAACAGCCGATAAATGCAATCATAATCGCAGTCGCGGCGGGCTTCCTGGTAAGTCTGCTTCTTCTCTTTTTCCGCACGAACCGAAAATAATAGCGTGGAACCACTTGCCCTATGGTTGGGCATTCAGCACGCGTCTTCTCGCAGTTCCCGCCGATTCTCTTATAATTGCTTAGTCGAAATTTCGCGTATCGTGATACGCCGCGCCGAGCAGGGGTACATGGTACTCCGGCGTTTCCAGGATGGCTTCCTTGGTTACATTCACAAACACCTTGGAGTCCTCGTAGCTGATGCGGTCAATCTGTTCCGGTGAGATTGCGATCTCCTTGCCGGAAAACCAATGGCCGGTCTCGATGACGAGGTGACGAATCTCCCAGCTCTTGTCGTCAATCATAAAATCAGTGACGTGACCGATCGCTCCTTCGCCGGTTTGGATGTGGTAGCCGTTAAGAGCCTGTGTGCTTTGCAGATGAGGATCGTCGCGATCGTGGTTGTTACCACCGATTTCTTCCTCACTCGGCATTAGACAGGTCGATGGAGCCCCGCCAACGCCCCACATGCCACATCCCTCCCAGTAGAACGGCCATCCATAGTAACGATAATATTCCTCTTCATATTGTCGCGAGACTGGCTTGTGCGACTCAATGGCCGGACTGTTTTCAATCTGTTCTCGAGTCAGATTCACGAGCAGGCAATCGCCGTCTTGATGAAAGTCACCGAAGGCATGGGGAGAGATCAGCACTAAACGCCCTGATAGCCAGGAGTCTGTGTCCGCGATAACATACCGGACAACCCAGTGTTGATCATTAAAATAGAAGTCCTTCACATGGCCAATTTCACCCTCAGCCGTGCCCAGTGTTTTTCCGTAAAGCTGTCTAATGCTTCGCAACATCGATCTGTCTTTCTTGTATTATTCCCTTGATTGCCGGTGGGATCTCAAACGCCGCCGAAAGCCCCGAAATTCAATCTGTCATCATATCCGGCCGCGGACTAAGTTGAGCACGATCACAATGATCGCTACGACCAAGAGTATGTGAATCAGTCCGCCGGCGACGTGAGTGAACAGGCCTAAAGCCCAGAGCACTATTAAAATAACGGCTATTGTCCAAAGCATATTGTTTAGTTTTTTCTGTTAGTTGAGATGAGATCCGGAGATCTATCCGAGATTGCCGCTATCGGTTGTCCGGCTGTATGATTCTCGCCCTCATCCATGCACATCTCCTATACCGCTCTCGAAGTGTTGCCGTCGCTCTTGCGTATGGCAAAATCCAAGCATCGGCACGAAACGGTCAGGGGATTTGAACACCGAGAGGTTATAAATCCATCGCCATGCAATGGACAGTTGTCGGAATGAAAACGGGAACACGGTCATCGGCCTGAAGTCGACGATCTTGGCCTAGGCACGTGAGTAGCACCCTATAGGCGCCCAAGCATAGAAGCACGACAACGACGATCAGAATGAGTCCCAATATGCCTGAAGGTCGATAGCCCCATCCTCTGCTATGTGGCCAGCTAGGCCAAGCTCCGGCTAAGAGCAGAATGAGAAGAAATAATAGAATTAGGCCCATATTTTACATCTTCGATTTTAGTAACACAATTAAAATTCCGTCGACTAGGATTGGTTAGCTAACACCAAGAATCTCGCTTGGATCGAAGGGTTTCTGTCATACATTGCGGGAAGAGTTACACTCGCCTTCCGGGTATGACGATGATGCATTTCGTCGACTGATTTCTTATCAGGTTGCGGTGTCGCTTTTGGCCTTAGCCGTAGCTAGGGTCGGCAAAACAATGAGCCCGTTCGCTCGCGGCCTATCTAGAAGATCACTAAAAGAGAAACAGTGAGCAGAGTGCCGGCCACACCCGAGAGGTAGGATCGGGAGAAAAAGGGCGGCCGCCCCACTTTAGGATGTAGAAACTGCAACTGATTCTGCATCCCCACAATCCGACGATCAACTCACGCAAACGGAATCGAATCAGCCATAACCGCGCTGAACCTGTTACGCTGAGACAGTCGCGGCGCAGACTTGGCTCAAAGTGGCCACGAACTTAGAGACGACGTCGGAATAGAGCCCGTTTTTCTTCCAAACAGCCCCGAGTGGTATCCTTACAGGTTTCGGCGCCACCAGATCTTTGAAAACAACATGTCTAGCCGGAAACTTTTTGATTGGCTCGCTGACCAAAGCGACACCAAAGCCAGCCGCAACCAGAGCGAGCGCACTTGCCGCCCCGTCAGCTTCCCTCGCAATGCGTGGTTTGAACCCTCCTTGTTGGCAGACGGTCTGCAGCCAACTACCGTACGCAGGGTACATTCGATTTAACCCGATGAAAGGTTCCTCTTTGAGGACAGGCAAAGGGATTTCCGGCAAGACCGCTTGCGGATGAGATTTTGGTAGTGCGACCGTGACCGGATGCTGGATCAGCTGCTGAACTCGCAACAATTCAAGGATCGGCCGATCGCTGAGTAGAACTAAGATGCCCACGGCGATGCGCCCATCTAGCAGCCCACGTTCTTGGGTTTCTGGGTCCATCTCTACGCAGTCAACGACGATTCCGGGCGAAACCTTCTGCCAACGCTCAAGAGTCTCCCCGAGAAAATCGTATGTCAGCGCCGCCATATGACCGACCGTCAACTCTCCGAGCTCCCCTCTGCTAATCCGTTGGGCTTTTTTCATTGCCTGATCGCAGGATTCCAAGATCCCGCGCGCGTCAATCAAAAATGCTTTTCCAGCTGCCGTCAGCGCCACTCCTTTCCGTTCTCGCTGAAACAGGTCAACTCCGAGCTCGCCTTCTAAGTCCTGAATTTGTTTGCTGAAGGGCGGTTGCGACACGTGTAGTCGACCGGCCGCGTGGGTAAAATTCAGCTCCTCAGCAGCAGCGACAAAATATTCCAGGTGGCGAAGTTTCATTGGAGCTCAGGTCTGTCTGCCCGAGCTTCGGCCATCGCTTCGTCTAAGTTCGTTGAATCACCCGAGCAACAGAAAGATCCTCATAGGGATCATACTTTCTTCATAACGGAAAGCAATGGGAACGCTTCGAAAAGAGTATTGGGAAACTCCCCCAGCGAGGGCAATTTGGCTCTAGGAAATAAACTCTCTCTTTTCCAATCAGTCAGCACTCGCGCCAAGAATCAGGCAAGATGGTGAGCGCTGAGCGAACTAATGGCAAGATCAACTGTTTCAGACCTAATTAGGCTAAGTGAAAAATAGGATTCAAAATATGGCAACCGACAACGTCGAACTCCTAAGGTTAGGCCGTAGAATTCAAGCCGAACGCAAGATCCTAGGGTTTAGCCAAAATGGCTTTGCCAAGGATTGTGGACTGAACAGAAGTCATTTTGGCGGAATCGAGCGGGGTGAACGAAATCTGACTTTCGCGATCCTCTGCAAGATTTGCAGCGGACTTCACTGCGATGTTGCTAATGTAACACAGGGAATTCCGCGGGCGTCTTACCTCCGCAGCCCTTTACAACGATTGAATCAGGAGACTCAGCGGCTGGCACAGAATGATAATCCCAAATCGTGAAGTCACAAAAGATTGTCGACGGAGCTGTTGTTACCGCTCTGTTTTGTCCGCAGCGCCGGTTGCAATTAGTCGCCGGCCACACGGGAACCTTAAAATTACACCACGCCTTCGGAGATGTTCATTCTCTAAGAAGAATAGTGCGAGATCCGCAAAGTTCGCGGTGATATTAACGTTCTCCCGTTTGCTGGACATTACTGACCTAGAGTGCCGCTTGTTGTTGATCGTCTCCCGATGTCTGGACAGGTAGGTAAGGTTATCTCTTGGCACAAAAGGACAGGCGATTACGTCATAAGGCATTCTTAAGAGGCATTACTTGCTCCATGACTGCCCAATCTAAATGGTTTTTACCCAGAAGTAAGAAACATTCCGATGGCGGCCAGTGCCATGATAACGGCCGCCGCCCATCCAACAGCTTTTAAGTAGACGGGAAGATGCAGCTTCCCGATGACCTTCGGATTGCTGGCCATCAGCATCATAAAACACATCACGGGGGCCGCTGTAACCCCGTTGATAATTGCTGCCCAAACCAGCGCTTTGATGGGATCCAGCTTG
>Ga0210396_10005859_pt1 | contig 11817 bp, 8 predicted proteins | sample IncBWH17OmetaG_FD_155466 | JGI IMG/M metagenome (GOLD analysis project Ga0210396, IMG submission 155466) | Forest soil microbial communities from Barre Woods Harvard Forest LTER site, Petersham, Massachusetts, United States - Inc-BW-H-17-O ...
TTTCAAATCCATTTCTAGTCCACGTTATGTCTGCTTTTTCGTGACTGCGGCCTCGATTTGGCCGTGAGCGAGGCGGGCGGAGATTTCGTCTCCTATTTTTACTGCGTCGGCATCCTTCAGCAGTTTGCCGTTGGCGTCGAAAACCAGAGCGTAACCGCGATCGAGAATGGCGAGCGGCGAGAGTGATTGCAGTGCGGTTTCGAGGCGTTCGCTGCGGACGCGGTACTGCAACAGAACGCTGCGCATGACGGATCCCAGCGCCGTAGTGCGGCTGTCGAGTTCCTTGCGCATGCCGCTTAGGACCAGGCGGACATCATAGTGGCGCACGGCGGCGGAAACGATTTCCCAGCGGCGCCGAAATTTCTCGAGCAGATTGCGTTGCGCCAGTTCCACGCGATGGGTGAGGTCGTCAAGTTTCTGCTGGCGCTGGCGGATGACTTCCATCATCCGAGCGAAGGCACCGTGTTGCGAGAGTTCCGTTAGCGCCTGGCGTCCCCTCAAGAGGCGGTAGCGCATGGCCCGAGTGAGGCGATCGTGCAAGGCGGCGGCCTGGTCTTCGATGTCCTGGCGCGAGCGGATGACGAGTTCTGCAGCGGCCGAGGGCGTGGGGGCGCGCAAGTCGGCGACGAAGTCGATGATGGTGAAATCGGTTTCGTGACCGACGGCGGAAATCACCGGAATGGATGAAGCGAATACAGAGCGGGCAAGGCCTTCGTTGTTGAAAGGGGCGAGATCTTCTGCGGAACCTCCGCCGCGGGCGACGATGATCACCTCAACGTTTTCGTGCTGATTGAAGAAGCGGACGCCGGCGGCTACTTCGAAGGAAGCCGCGTCGCCCTGGACCTGGGCGGGAAAGATCAGCACGTTTACCGAGCGATGGCGGCGCTGCAGGATGTTGAGAATGTCGCGCAGAGCGGCGCCTTGCGGAGAGGTTACGATGCCGATGCGAGACGGGAGCGTGGGAATCGGCTTCTTGCGTTCGGCGGCGAACAGGCCTTCGGCTTCGAGCTTGGCTTTGAGTTGCTCGAATGCGAGTTGCAGCGATCCGGCGCCTTTGGGTTCGATGTATTCGGCGGAGATTTGCAACTCGCCGCGATCCTCGTAGATCGTGACGCGGCCGCGAACGACGACTTGCAGGCCGTCGGCGGGACGAAAACGTAGCAGGCGCGCGGAGGAGCGGAACATCACGACGCGAATCTGGGAGTCACCGTCTTTGAGGGTGAAGTAAAGATGCCCAGACTCGGGAGCGCGAAAGTTAGAGATTTCGCCTTCGACCCAGGCGTCGGAAAATTCGCGTTCGATGTGGGTGCGGACGGAGGCGACCAGGTCGCGGACTTTCCACACGCGGCGCTCGGGCGGGCGGAAGCTGAAGCCCATCTGGTCGGTTAGTGAGGACACTTAGGGGAGTTTAACGCAAGGAACGCACTCACCGCAGAGGGCACGGAGGAACACAGAGGAAGTCAAAGTCCCCTCCCTGTCTCGCAACGCGAGACAAGGATGGGACACCCGGTATGACTAATTGATTTCGAGGTGGAAGACGTCGGCTATCTGGAAATTGGCCCGATTGTAGAGGACCAGGTTGCCGCCGATGACTACGTGGACGTAGTTCGGGGGCGGCGGGGGAAGTATGACTTCAAGCTCGCGCGGACAAGGCTGCATTCTGCCGCGCAAGCCGGGGGGAAGCGTGCCCCGGACGATCAGTTGACGCTCCAGACCGGGAGGCAGACGATCGCGTTTCGCCAGTCCGGGAGGAAGGTGATTGTAGTGAGTGCGGTACCAGCCGCGGATGTCGCCATCACGGTCGACGTAGCGCTCGTGGCCGTGGCCCTTGTTGTGACCGTTGCCGTTGCCATGGCCGTGATCGCGGTCGTCACGGTCGTAGCGGCGATCGTTATCGTCATCGCGATCATGTTTATCGGGGCCGTTGCCCTGCGCGACGGCAATCGTGGTGGAAAGCGCCAGGCTCAGCAGCGCCGTGGTGCAGGCCCGGAAGCATAATTTGAAAGACATGAAGACCTCCTAGTATCAGAAAGGTCAGGATATCGAATGCGCGGATGAGGCAGTAGGTTACGGGAGGTCATCAGGGACGAAAACCAGTAGTGCACGGTCCGGCGGGGCTTTTCAGAGGATGTGTCGCGAGTCGCCGACGCGTTTGGTCACTCGCTCGCGGTCAAGGTATTCGAGCAGAGGAATGGCGTACTTGCGGCTCACCCCAGTCATGTCTTTGAAAGTGGCGACGTCGATGGTGGAGGACTTCGTCTTATGCGCGCCGATCTGGCGGCGGAGCTGGTCGAGTGCGGTGCGGTGAAAGACGAGGTCGTCGGATATTTTGAACAAGGATTTTTCCCGCAGAAGAAGCGTAACGATCTTTTGGGCGCGTACTTTGTCGATTTTGAGGCCGGACAGGACTTCGTGAAGCGCGGGGACCTTGAGTCCGGCGTTGGCGAAGGCATCTTCGATTTTCTTCTTCGATTCCGCTTCCTCGTCTTTCATCGTCACGCCGTGACCGGGGAGACGGACGATGTCCCCCGTGATCTCAATTTGTTGCTCGCGTGCGAGTTGGTCGAGTGCCACCGCGAATACCTCCTGCGATGCTTTTCCCTGTTCGCGCAATTCTTCTTTCGCGATACCGGGCGAGAGAGAGTTCTTTTTATGGAACGCGGCGACAACTTCGAGTATGACTGCCCGCAGCGCTGCGAGAGCAACACCGTCGATCAGCGTGTCGCCAACGCCATGAACCTGCTTTTTGTTGAAGGCTGGAGAGAGCGCGGTTTGAATCGAATCGTGGCGCCATCCTGTCTCCGCCACGAGTTGGGCGAGCGAGATGCCTGCACGAACGCGGCGTTGGATACGCCGTTGCAGAATGGACTCACGATTTCCACCTGAGAGAACTTGCAGAAAATCGGCAAGGTCCGGTTGGCGCGGAATCGGAGCCGCATCGAGAACCGTGCCTCCGCCGATGGTGATTACGGGGGAAAACTGGCGGATGATGAACCGGTCGCCGGGCAGAAGGAGCGCAGCGGCAGGAAGCTTAAGGCGGGCAAATGCTTGGGTGCCGGGTGCGAGCTCCTTCGCATTGTGCAGGGCGATTTCGGCCACGGACTCCATGGTGTTGGAGTGGAAGTGGACGCGGCTGCGGTTTCGCAACGGCCGCGGCGCCAAGGCGAGAAGAGTCAGGCGAACGTCGGCACAGTGCGTGGCGGCAAAAGTGTCGGGGGGAGCCAGCATCATCCCGCGCGCGAGTTCTTCGGTACTCGCACCGGCCAGGTTCAGCGCAGTACGCTGGCCGGCGATAGCGGCGTCTGCCGGCTTTCCATGGACTTGCACGCCGCGCACACGAACCCTGCGGCCTGAAGGAAAGACCTCCAATTCGTCTTCGCGATGCATGGTGCCGGAGATCAGAGTTCCCGTGACCACCGTACCGAATCCTTTCATGGTGAATACCCGGTCGATGGGCAAACGTGGCAGGGCGTGAGAGTCACGCGGTTCGCCCTGGGTGGCGGAGGCGACGATGGCGCGCTTCAGATTGTCGAGGCCCGCGCCGGTGAGCGAGCTGACGGGGACGATGGGGGCATGTTCAAGAAACGTTCCGCGCAGAAATTCTTCGACTTCGAGGCGGACGACATCGAGGGTTTCGGCATCGACCGTGTCGGATTTGGTCAGGACGGTGATGCCGCGCTGCACGCCGAGCAATTGCAGGATGTCGAAGTGCTCCTGGGTTTGGGGCTTGATGCTTTCATCGGCCGCGATGACGAGCAGCACCAGATCGATGCCGCCGACTCCGGCGAGCATGTTGCGAACGAAGCGCTCATGTCCTGGGACATCGACAAAACCGATCTGCAAAATTCCACCATCGGGCGTAGGCAAGGCCATGTGGGCGAAACCGAGATCGATGGTGATGCCACGACGTTTTTCTTCGGCGAGACGATCGGCGTCGATGCCGGTGAGGGCCTTGACCAGCGCGGTTTTGCCGTGGTCGATGTGACCGGCGGTGCCGATGATGATCGATTTCATGCTGCTCTGAGATCTTACCGGAAAGGAAGCGCGAAGCGTCTCCTCAGACGGCTGTCCCCTTGCGCCCACTCCTGCCGTGCTCTTACTCTTCCATGCATGGCCGCACCCGCCGCGCTCGGATTCAGGCTGCACACCGGTTGGGCAGCTTTGGTTGCGATTGGTGGAGTTCCAGGCAGGTTTCAGGTGTTGCTGCGTCGTCGCATCGAACTGTTACCGCGCGGGGATTCCGTGCCCCGCTTCGTCTACCACAAAGCTGCGGAATTGCCTCAGTCCGAGGCCGTGGAGTTGGTCAGTCGAGCCGAGGCCGCATCTGAAGAGTCGGCCCTGACCGCGGTGAAAGAGGTCCTCGATCATCTTGGGTCTTTGGCAGTTGCAGTCAAAGCGGGGGGAATTCCGTGCAGTTCGAAGCCGGTGCCCACAGATCTATCGGCGGTGCTGCGATCCCATCCTATGATCCACACTGCGGAGGGTGTCTTGTTCCAGCGGGCGGTCACATCCGCCTGTCAGGTTTGCGGCCTAGCTGTGATTTCTGTGCGCGAGCGGGAAGTCTGGCGGAATGCCTCCACCAGTTGGAGCCTCCAGGAGGAAGAGATGCGCCAACAAATCGATGGTCTGCGGAAATCTGTCGGTGCGCCGTGGGGCGCTGACCAGAAAACGGCCGCTGCGTTTGCCTTGCTCGCTCTGCGGGAAGTCACCGATACCAAGCCCGGGCGAGGAATTTCCCCCGGCAAATGATTCTGTTGGTCCTACCCATTCGCCCCGCCAAATGCGACAATAGAAGCTCCTCCATGCCTACTTCTTTGACCTCTGCTTTCTCTCCGGAGACCATCCGGCAGCACGGACTTACGCCTGACGAATACGAAAAAATCAGGCAGCTTCTCGGCGGGCGCGAGCCCACGATCACCGAACTCGGCATCTTCAGCGTGATGTGGAGCGAGCACTGCTCGTATAAATCGTCGCGCCTGCATTTGAAGCGGCTGCCGACCCGCAGCAAGCGCGTGCTGCAGGGGCCGGGAGAGAATGCCGGGATCATCGATATAGGGGATGGATGGGCGTGCGCGTTCAAGATTGAGTCGCATAATCATCCGTCGTTCATCGAGCCGTTTCAGGGAGCGACGACCGGAGTGGGCGGGATTTTGCGGGATATCTTCACGATGGGGGCGCGGCCGGTGGCCGTGATGGATTCTTTGCGGTTTGGGCCTGTGACTGGGGCTGCCGGGCTTCGCCCTGGCAAGACAGCCGAGGCGGCTGTCGCTACGCAAGCGGACATTCATCGGAATCATTCGATCATGGAAGGCGTGGTTAGCGGAGTGGCTTCTTACGGGAACTGCTTTGGGGTGCCCAACCTCGGCGGCGAGACGAAGTTTGAGCCTTGCTACTCGGGCAATCCGCTGGTGAATGCGTTCGCTCTCGGACTCGTGAAGAAGAATGAGATCTTCTATGCACGGGCTGCGGGCCAAGGCACTCCGGTGATCTATGTGGGCGCCAAGACGGGGCGCGATGGGATTCATGGCGCGACCATGGCCAGCGAGGAATTCAGCGAGGCTTCGGAGGCGAAGCGGCCGAATGTGCAGGTGGGGGATCCGTTTCTGGAGAAGTTGCTGCTTGAGGCTTGTCTTGAGGCGATGCAGACCGGGGCGATTGTCGGCATTCAGGACATGGGCGCCGCCGGGCTGACGTGCTCGACTTGCGAGATGGGCGGGCGCGGGGGCGTAGGAATTGAGATCGAGCTCGATCGTGTACCGCAGCGCGAGACCGGCATGACTCCGTACGAGATCATGCTCAGCGAGTCGCAGGAGCGCATGTTGCTGGTCGCGCAGAAGGGGCGCGAGGAGGAAGTGTTCCGCGTATTCGAGAAGTGGGGGCTCGATGCGGTTGAAGTCGGCAAGGTCACAACCGACAACAAGTTGCGCGTCCTCGAACACGGGAAAGTGGTGGCGGAGATTCCGAATCCGGCGCTGACTGATGAGGCGCCGCTTTACAAGCGGCCTTTGGCGCGGTGGGAGCCGCAGGTTTCGCGGGAGATACCGGAAGCAGTGTGGCAGGGGCTGAAGCCCAGCTTTCATTCAAACGGTAACGGCACGGCTGAAGCCGTGCCCTTCCACACTTCGCACCTGAAGCAGCTTCTCGCTTCGCCGAATATCTGCGGGAAACGCTGGGTGTGGCAGCAGTATGACCACATGGTGCAGACGAATACCGTCGAGGCGCCGGGGGCGGGGGATGCCGGGGTGATTCGCATCAAGGGCACGGAGCGTGGGCTGGCAATGGCGCTCGATGGAAATGGGCGGTGGTGCTATCTGGATCCGAAGCTGGGAGCAGAGCACGCGGTCGCGGAGGCAGCGCGCAAAGTGGCCTTGTCGGGGGCAACTCCGGTGGGAGCGACGAATTGCCTGAACTTCGGCAATCCGGAGAAGCCGCACATCATGTGGCAGTTCTCGCAGACGATCGACGGCATCACAAAGGCATGCGAGGAATTGGAAATCCCCATTACTGGCGGCAACGTCAGCTTCTATAACGAGACTTTGGGCGAGGGGATATATCCGACGCCGGTGCTGGGCGTGGTGGGAATTCTTGAGGACGTGCACAAGACGGTGAAGATGCACTTCGCCGCACCCGGACGCACGATTGTGCTATTGCGCGGCGGCGAAGCGGGGGATATCACCGATGCGGAGACCGAGTTTGGATCTTCGGAGTACGCGAAGGAAATTCTGGGCGCGATGTGGGGATATCCGCCAGAGCTTGATCTGGAGAAGGAAGCCGCGTTGCAACAAGCCGTGATCGAGCTGGTACGGGGAGGAATGGTGGATTCGGCGCACGACTGCGCCGATGGTGGAATCGCAGTCGCGCTGGCGGAGAAGGCGTTTCCGGCGGGCGTGGGTGCACGCGTGAATTTGGCGTCGGGCGAGATGTTTGCCGAGTATGCGCTATTCGGCGAGGATGCGAGTCGCGTGCTGGTATCGTGCGACCCGGCAGGGGTGGCGCGAATCAAAGAAGTAGCGAGCAGGCACGGGATTGCGGCGGACGTGATCGGAGAAACCATTCCCGAGAAGCTGGATATTTCATTGGACGGGAAGGCCGTCGTCTCGGCTACAGTTGCGGAGTTGAGCGCGGCTTATGAGGGTGCGCTGGAAGCGGCGTTGCGGACGGATCTGGAATTGGTGGCGGCGGATTAGGCGAGCTGCGCTCGCCGGACAGCCGATGGCGGCTGTCCCCACATAAAGCAAGGGTGTGAGCCGAACGCTGAGGGCGAAAAAGGGCTAAATGCAGATTCCTGACAAATTTCGTGATGAATGCGGTGTGGTGGCGATCTTCGCCCATTCTGAGGCGGAGAAGCTTGCATACCTTGGTCTGCACGCGCTGCAACATCGCGGTCAGGAATCGGCGGGAATCGTCACGTCCGACGGGTTGACTGCACGCGCGCACAAGGCGATGGGTTCGGTGGCAGAAATCTTCACCGAGGAAGTTCTATCGAAGCTGGGCGGGACGCTGGCAATTGGGCACACCCGCTATTCCACCGCGGGCGACTCGGCGCTGCTCAATGCGCAGCCGATCCTGGTGCAGTCGAATAAGGGCGCGATCGCGGTGGCTCACAATGGCAACCTGGTGAATGCCACGACGGTCCGCGCGCGGCTGGAGAGCCAGGGGTCGATCTTTCAGACAAACAGCGATACGGAAGTCATCGTTCACCTGATCGCGCTGTCGAAGGAGCACACGCTGCCCGAGGCAATGGCGGACGCGCTGCGGCGGGTCGAGGGCGCGTTTTCGCTGGTGATGATGAGCAATGACCGCATCTTTGCGGTGCGCGATCCGCGCGGCTTTCGGCCGCTGGCCATGGGACGCATTCCGGCTGTCGAGGGGCAGAAGCGGGACACGATTGTGTTCGCGTCCGAGACCTGCGCTTTTGACTTGATCGGCGCGGAGTACGTGCGCGATGTGAAGCCGGGTGAGTTGATCATCGTCAGCGCGGAGGGTGTCAGTTCGCGGTTCTATTCGACCGCCGCGCCGCAATCGAGCTGCATTTTTGAGCACGTGTATTTTTCGCGGCCGGATAGTCTGGTTTTCGGGCGGCCGGTGCAGACCAGCCGCGAGGAATTGGGGCGGCAGTTGGCGCGGGAAGCCGGCGTGGACGCTGATCTCGTCGTGCCGGTGCCCGACTCGGGCGTAACCGCTGCGGTGGGTTATGCGGCGGAGAGTGGGATCCCGTTCCGCTTCGCACTGATTCGCAATCACTACGTGGGACGAACGTTTATCGAGCCGAGTCAGAAGGTGCGCGACTTTGGCGTAAGGTTGAAGCTGAATCCGGTGCGCTCGCTGCTGGAAGGCAAGCGGGTGGTGCTGATCGACGACTCGATTGTGCGCGGAACTACAAGCCGCAAGATTGTACGCATGATCCGCAATGCCGGGGCGAAGGAAGTGCACATGCGCATTTCGTGTCCGCCGACGATTTCGCCGTGCTACTACGGCGTCGATACTCCGTCGCGGAAGCAGCTGATCGCAGCCAATAAGTCGGTGGACGAGATTCGTGAATATATTGGCGCGGATTCGCTGTCTTATCTTTCGCTCGAGGGCCTGAAGAAGGCTTGCGGCGAGGGAGAGAAGATCTCGTATTGCTCGGCCTGCTATACCGGGAAATATCCGACCGATATTGTGGATATTGACGACATTCAGCCGGCTGCGGTGCGGCGGTAGGTTGGGTCCTAGTTTTTCGGCTTGCGCGCTTGCACTACTCGCGGGATCGATTGCAGGTCGGGTTTGATCATCACTTCTTGCCAGCCTTCCAATAACTTTCGGACTTCTTCCGCGATCGTGCCGCTGATTTCCATGATGAGCCATCCGCCGGGGCGCAGGATTTTCCTGGCTTGCGGTATTAGACGGGCAATTACCTCGATCCCTTTCGGACCGGCGAAGACCGCATTGCGCGGCTCGAACTTGCGAACCTCTAACTGCACCTGATCTTCTTCTGACTCGCCGACATAGGGTGGATTCGAGACCACAAAATCAAAGTCGCGCTTCACGCCTTCGAGTAGATCCGCCTGACGAAAGTGAATGCGGCGGTCGAGTTGATGGCGGGCGGCGTTGGCGCGAGCGACTTCCAGGGCGTCGGGAGAAATGTCAGTGGCGTGAATCTCCGCATCGGGCAGCTCTTTCGCGAGGGCCAGCGCGATGCAGCCCGAGCCGGTGCCTACGTCGGCAATTCGGACCTTGGATCTTGGACCTCGGACCTCAGGATATGTTTGGTCTGAGGTCTGACGCCTGACGCCTGAGGTCTGAATTTCGAGGACAGTTTCGGTGACGTGCTCGGTTTCGGGGCGCGGGATCAACACCGCGGGGGTGACGATGAGGTCCATGCCCCAGAATTCCTGGTGGCCGGTGATGTATTGGGCCGGGACGCCGCGGGATCGCTCGGCGAGTGCGGCTTCGTAGCTGGATTCTTCTTCCGCGGTGAGTTTGCGCTCGGGATGCGCGAACAGATAGGCGCGGTCGGAGTTCAGGGTAAACATCAGCAGCAGCTCGGCGTTCAAGCGGGGGGAGGGAACGTTCTCGGTCGTGAGGCGCGCGATGGCTCTTGCGAGGGCGTCTTTCAGTTGCACTTAGCTATTTCACCACAGAGGATGCAGAGGCACACAGAGGAACAACGTTATCTTCGGGTTCCCGAGTGGCAAACCTTAAAGCGCGGCGATCGCAGAGAAATGCAGGAGTGCTGATTCTTCTCATTGAGCATTACCTGCTTTCTTGCTGCTGCCCGAGTTCGTAGCCGAGATAAATCATCTGGCCGATGTGGTGTTGCATGTGGGCGGCGCATTGCACGGTCATGTCCAGCCGATTGCTGCAGTTGGTACCGACGCCCGAGTATGGCTTCGACCAGTCTTCCGGCGATTGGGCGCGAATTGTCTGAATCACCATCGCCACGGCGTGGTCCAGTCGCTTCAGAGCTTCCTCCTTCGATGGAGGACTCGGCTCGGCGAATTCGCGAGCGCGGTCTCGCACGTAGCCGGTGTTCGCGATCTGGGCTCCGATGTAGTAGTTCAGGTTGCCGGTCAGGTGCAGGACCAGGTGACCGAAACTGTTGCCGTAAGGAAAAGGCTTGGTCCAGAACTGCTTTTCGGTGAGCGGTGCGGCAAGTTCGCGTACACGCGCGAGGTTCGCGAAGTAGCGATCAGTAAGGACTGCGATTAGCATCGCGTCGACTTCCGGCATTTTCTCCTGCTTCGCGGGCGAGTGCGCCCACGTTCTCCCCTAAATCACGCTGGCGGCTTCCTGCTTCAGCTTCTCGGCCTGATAGTGCGTGATCAGGGCTTCGATTAACGGTTGGATCTTGCCATCCATCACCGCTTCGAGTTGGTGAATCGTGAAGCCGATACGGTGGTCGGTGAGACGGTTTTGCGGGAAGTTGTAGGTGCGGATTTTTTCGCTGCGGTCTCCCGAGCCCACCATGGCCTTGCGCTCTTTGGCAAGGGCCTGCTGCTGCTTTTCCATTTCGATTTCGTAGAGGCGCGAGCGCAGCACGCGCATACCTTTTTCGCGATTCTTGATCTGTGATTTTTCGTCCTGGCAGCTGACGACGGTATTCGTCGGGATATGCGTGATGCGCACCGCCGAGTACGTCGTGTTCACCGACTGGCCGCCCGGCCCTGAGGAGCAGAAGGTATCAACGCGGAGGTCTTTAGCTTCAATTTTGATGTCGACGTCTTCGGCTTCAGGCAACACGGCGACGGTGACGGCGGAGGTGTGGACGCGTCCCTGCTGCTCGGTGGCGGGCACACGCTGCACGCGGTGAACGCCGCTTTCGTACTTGAGCTGCGAATAGACGCGGTTGCCTTCGATGATGGCAATGACTTCTTTCAGGCCGCCAGCCGATGACTCTGACGATGATAAAACCTCAACCTTCCAGCGCTGCGTCTCGGCATAGCGGGTATACATGCGGAAGATTTCGGCGGCGAAGAGCGTCGCTTCGTCGCCTCCGGTACCGGCGCGGATTTCCAGAATGACGTTCTTCTCGTCGTTAGGATCTTTGGGGAGGAGGAGGACCTTTAACTCCTCTTCCGTGCCAGTAACACGGGCTTGCAGCCTATCGAGCTCTTCCTGAGCATAGGCGCGCATCTCGGGATCTTTTTCATCGGCCAAGACCGCCTTGCTCTCGGCAATCCCCTTGGTCAGGTCCCGGTACTCCCGATATTTCTCCACGATGGGGGCTATTTCGGCGTGGGCCTTGGCAGTCTTCTGGTATCTCGCCGAATCGTTGACGATATCCGGCGAGGCGAGAGCGTTCGTCAGCTCTTCGTAGCGGGCTTCGATCTGGTCCAATCTTTCAAACATGGCTACCGACTTTCGTGGAGACGTAGCTTGCTATGTCTCAGTTTGCGGCGCGGTGCTATTGTCGCCCGGCAATAGAGACGTAACAAGTTAGATCTCTACGATTTTAGTTGTGGAAGAGTCGAGGAGAAAAGTTATTCGCGGCGGGGCCGCTAAGCAATGACCAGTTCGCCGCCGCGTTCCTTCTCTAACGACATGGCTTGATCCAGCGCCGTGATTGCGCACTGGGCCTGCTCGTCGGACGGAGGCTTGGTTGTGATGCGCTGGAGCCAGAGGCCGGGCGCGGTCATCATGGCGAAGAGGGATCCGCGGTGCTTGGCGGCGAAGCGGATGATCTCGTATGAGACTCCGGCGATAATCGGAAGCAGCGCGATACGCGAGGCGAAACGCGCCCAGAACGTGGTGAACGGGACCAGCATGTAGAAGCCGATCGAGATCAGCATCACCGTCATCAGGAAGCTGGTGCCGCAGCGGGGATGGAATGTCGAA